>CDZB01051594.1_pt1 | contig 27037 bp, 30 predicted proteins | sample 554961 | NCBI WGS metagenome assembly CDZB01 (sample SAMEA3182106, study PRJEB8094) | gut metagenome | biome: human; feature: gut; material: Stool; isolation source: human stools | place: Canada | collected 2013-02-26
ATTTTTTTCAACAAGTCACTGCGTACTTGTTGTCTTGTGATAGATAAAGCATCCATATTACTTAATTTTAGTTAGAATATATTCACTCAATTCTAAAATACGTTCAGATTTAATGACATATCCCAAATTGTTTGGTATAGAAGATAAAGCATAAGGTGTCTGAGTTGCATCGGGTACTGTCTTAACACAAATTTCTCCTTCTATTGTCTGTTGTGGTCCGCCATAAAGCAATCCTAAAAGATATATACGATTAATACCCAATTGGATTCCACCAAATTTATCTTTGACATTCCCTATGTTACATATTAGTACAGGTGAACCACTTGAGCCAGGGAAACACGCAGCATCTATAACAAACTCTTTCTTTCCATTAAAATCAAGCCACGCAGGTGTCGCTGTAATTCCTTTTCTTACCAAAGGAATATTATTCACTTCATCCCAAAGAGCATTAGGATATCCTATCATGATAATATCCTCCACGGAATCTAATTCTTTCAACTGAGCAACTGTCGGAATTAAGCTCTTGTCAAAATGCTGATGAAACAATTTTGAATCAGCTCCTTCCATTTGCCTCAATAAAGGTAGAAAAGCTATAGCACACAAATCAACAGATGAATCTGGATGATAAAAAACCAAACCAGAATTTATATCAAACTTAAACTTATATGGCTCACCATAAATAGGATTACCACTTTCATCTGCTCGTGAAAAGTTAATCTGAGCATGAGACATACCATGCAAAACATGTTTGTTTGTTAAGACAACAGGTATTGTTCCCTTATCGTCTAAAATGCCATAAAAGAATCCCGTACCATATTGTTCACAACCAGCATCATCAAAAGCCATGATTCTTGTTGTTGAAAATTCGAGCTTTTCAAATAAAGATAATTGTTGAGTCATTGTATAAATATTACTGCATATGCATTCCTTAGGTTCCTCAAATCTCAGCTTTACCCCTGTGATTCAAGTACTTAGAGAATTTCACATTACAATATTTCATATTTTTTATCCTCATCTCTAACAAAAGAGTGAGATTCATGATGCAAAAATAGATATAAATTATGGATTTTGCAAGTTTTTTATATCTTTTAACCGTAAGTTGAACTTCATACCTACTTTACTTTCACAAACTTACACTCCACGCTGCATGCCATTGCTATCAAGCCTTCTATCAACACTATGAAGCGCTTGTCCTTCGCCCCCTTCACTCGCTGGTAATAACCAGAGATGCCAGCAAGTGGGCCATCACCGATGACCACCCTTGCATTCTTCCGAAGCTGCCCCATCGTCTGGGGAGTGAGAAACTCGGGCTCGTCATAACCGTCCGACTCGTAAAGACGGATGAAGTCATCCATCTGTCTCTGTGGCACAACTATCGGAGACAAGGGATTTAGAATGAACTGCAGGATGTCCAGCCCCTTCTTCACCTTCATAATGCCATTGTAGCTGTCATGCACGAAGACGAAGTTGTGGATAGCCGGCTCCTCCCACGTCACGATTTTACCATCCCGAATCTCCTGCCTTTTCTTCATCGGGATAAAATTCTCTATATGGTGAGCATCCAAGAGAGCCTTAGCCTTCATCTCCCTACGAAAAGGAGAACTCATGGCATACCACAAGATTTCATTTGGATCGCGAGATAACTTCATGCCGTCTTTTGTTTGTTTTCTAACAGCTTACTTCTCTTTAATAGCAGAGAGTAAAGTAAGGTCTTTATTTTCCTGGCCAACCTATCGTTATTTATTTTGATGAAAGTAGCAAAGGCAGTATTCACACCCTCATACAGCGGTTGGAAATACAACATATCTACATCACCCAGAGGGAACACCAATGCATTCTCACCATCAATTACAATGTCTGGCAATCCACCTACAGGAGTAACCACACAAGGTATGCCATAGGCCCAGGCGTCAAGTACACCCATTGGGAAGCCCTCACCATCGCTGGCAAGACATCAGCTCCTCTATGCCATATTCTTTTGCAATAGCTTTCGCCTTTTCTATTTCACCATTTCCAGCAAATACCACTTTCCATTCAGGATAAAAAGCAGCTATCTTAGCAAATCCACGAATTAAGTCAGCATATCCTTTCCGAGGTATATATTATCTTTTCCTGGATTCGGATTTTCCACTTCACCCCAAAGTCGGAATATACGTTTATCATCAATCTTGCATATTGGCTTTTCCTCGGCTATGTGGTCGATTACCACAAGGTTAAAAGTCGTGTTGGTAGCCAATGCTCGATAAATAACGTCGTTCACATGTTCATCGTTAAAGCCATACCCCATCACAAAGAGAACGGTATTAGGCTCTAATAAGCGATGCTGAAACTCTCTAAACAAATCAACATATGGAGCACCGAGACTTTTATTTTGCTTGGTAGGAGTAGGATAAATCAGGATGTTCTTGTCTTCTTTCCATTTAGGATTTGTGTCCTCCATGATACTAAAGAAGTTGGAGTCATCCTTATCATCATCAATCCAATTCACAGAACCATGAATCTTGTAGAAGTACACCATATTCTCCACAGGCTCATATTTGTCAATACTGACATCCATACGCTTTGAATAGGTGTAATTGAACATGGCAGGATTGAAATGTTTCTTGATTCCTCCACTAAACCCGTTCACATAATGGATATTCAGATTATCCATTGCCCTTTCATTAAAGAGGTCATTGTTGGTGGTAAAGACACAGATACGAGATAAATCTTTGTTGCGGAAAGCTATCTTTTGATAGAAGGATTTATAAGTTTCAAGGACTTCAGGAGCTTTACCCTTGGCGAAATCAATATTTATACTTTTAAAGATAATTTCTTCTATGAACTTGATAAGGTCAGAACATTTCTCTTCCCTATATTTATAACCATCACCAAAACCTTGATAGTAAGCTCTACCAGAGTATAGCACAGAGAGAATCTCTTCCAACTTGTTGTCACAAGCCTTGGCAATCTTGCCAAAACGTTTTTCCATATAATTGCCTTTCAAAGCCTTTTCAACTTTTGCATAAAGACCTGCCATATTTGGAATCGCAGGACAACTTGTACCAGCACCAAAGAGGAAACAAACGTTCTTCATATTAAAGAACTCTGCAATTTTTGCCTTGACGGCTTGCTTGTATTCTTTTTCTTTTATATTGTTTTCAACAAGATAGTTAGATTTACCTTGATAGAAATGCAAATTAAGAATTTTCTCTTCCATAACCATAATATGATAATTTACTAATGGGTCCAGAAATCTGTCAATCGAATCATTGTTGCCCAGAATTCGGACACTTACAGAAAGTTCCCTAAGCAGCCACCACCTTTATCAAAGCGGTCCCAGCCCGCAAAATCTGGCGAGACCTTTGATTGGTCCGCCAACCTTAGAGCGTAGCGGTTCTGAGCACCGGAGGGCGGTTACAACCCTAATCCCTATGGTAGGGATTTAGGGCTTGGGTATAGGGTAAGGACCCTCCCACAGGGGAGGGACAGGTGGGGCTATTTACAATACATCTCCTCATAATACTTCTGATACTCTCCAGAAGTAACATGATCCATCCATTCCTGGTTCTCGAGATACCACTTCACGGTCTTCTCGATACCCTCCTCAAACTGGAGAGATGGCTCCCAACTCAATTCCTTCTGCAACTTGCGAGAGTCGATGGCATAACGCATATCGTGACCCTTTCTGTCTGTTACGTAAGTGATGAGGTCCATATCCTCGCCTTCCTTTCTGCCGAGCAATCTATCAACAGTCTTGATGACCACCTTGATGATATCGATGTTCTTCCACTCGTTGAAACCGCCGATGTTGTAAGTCTCGGCAATCTTACCCTTGTGGAAAATCATATCGATGGCACGGGCATGATCTACTACATACAACCAGTCACGCACGTTCTCACCCTTACCATATACAGGCAATGGCTTGCGATGACGGATGTTGTTGATGAACAACGGAATCAACTTCTCAGGGAACTGGTATGGACCGTAGTTGTTGGAGCAGTTGGTCACGATGGTAGGCATACCGTATGTATCGTGGAAAGCACGAACGAAGTGGTCTGAGCTTGCCTTGGATGCTGAGTATGGAGAGTGAGGATTATACTTGGTAGTCTCCAGGAAAAACTCCTCGCCGTAAGCCTCGTGGTTCTTATCGCTGGATGCCTTGGTGGTGAAAGGAGCAGGAATGCCCTCAGGATGAGTCATCTGCAATGCACCATACACCTCGTCGGTAGAGATATGATAGAAGCGCTTGCCCTCATAACCCTCTGGCAGACTCTCCCAATAGATCTTGGCAGCCTGAAGCAGAGACAGGGTACCCATCACGTTGGTATGAGCGAAAGTGAATGGATCCTTGATACTTCTATCTACGTGGCTCTCGGCAGCGAGATGGATGATGCCATCCACCTTGTAGTCCTGCATCAGCTTCAACATCAGGTCGAAATCGCAGATATCACCCTTAACGAAAGTATAGTTAGGCTTGTCCTCGATGTCCTTGAGGTTAGCCAGGTTGCCTGCGTATGTCAACTTGTCGAGGTTGATGATGTGATACTCAGGATATTTGTTCACGAAAAGCCTTACTACGTGTGAGCCGATGAAACCAGCACCGCCCGTGATAATGATATTCTTCATTTTCTTAATATTCTAAATTCTTTTTTAATGTTTGATCTTTCTCTTCAAGGATTGAAAGGAGATATTTGCCATAGTCATTCTTCAACATGGGTTGAGCATTCTCACGCAACGTATCACTATCTATCCAACCCTGGCGGTATGCGATTCCTTCCAGACAAGCTACCTTCAAGCCCTGGCGCTTCTCTAAGACTTCGATAAAGGTAGATGCCTCAGAAAGGGAATCATGGGTTCCTGTATCAAGCCAGGCGAATCCTCTTGCCATAGTCTGTACCTTCAGCTGCTTATCCTTCAGGAACTCCTGGTTTACTGTTGTGATTTCCAACTCACCACGAGCAGATGGCTTGATATGCTTAGCCACTTCCACCACCTTATTAGGATAGAAGTATAAGCCAACTACAACATAGTTGCTCCTTGGATGCTGAGGCTTCTCTTCGATACTCAGGCAATTGCCTTGCTCATCAAACTCTGCCACGCCATATCGCTCAGGATCACTTACACGATAGCCAAATACTGTAGCTTTGTTATTGATAATATATCATCGGTTTATCAAAGATAGGAATCAGCTGCTTGCTGATACCCTTTGTAATAGGATACAAACGAGTACCGCTACCACCTGCTAATACGATTCCCTTCATATTTATTGATTATTATTTTAAACCCTGTCTGTCATTATCCTCGAACCAGTCAGCCAGCGCTTCCTCGAAACTCCACTTAAACTGATAACCGCAGTTCTTCAACTTCTCACCACAGATATTAGTAGAAATCTGAAGTTTCTTCACTCTCGCAGGACAGATACCCATTGGCGAACCAAGCAACTGAGCCATTCTTGCCATCGACATGATCACCCAATTAGGAATGTCTGGCACCATCTGCGCCAAGTCTGTCACCTTCTTCATAGCCTCCACAATGTGCAAGGTAGTATAAGCAGGCTCAAAGCAGTTTCATATATTTTCCTCTATTTTAAACAATTTTTCTTGTTGTGACAACTTTAAAACAAAATACTTCTCATCATTTAATTGAGCAGGTAGCTTATCACGCAAAATAGATGCGACAAACTGAATGCCACATTTCTCAACCTCTTCCGCAATATCTACCAATTGATTATCGCTCATCAATTCCTTTTTATCATTCAGCAAGAAATGCAAACAAGGAATTTCTTGGGAATCAGCAAATTTTGTATACGCAATGTCAAAACAAGATATTTCTCCCATTTTCTTGCCAGAACTTAGATTAGCATTCAAGGAAGAAAAGGTATATATTTTTCTCTTCTCATCAAAATCAAATTTTACTAAATACTCCTCATTATAAAGTTTTCTGGAAACTTGAGAGAAATATTGATTGAAGACATCCAACTTATCCTGTAATTTTTTACGGAATTCATCGGTGTACATGTCATTACTTATTTCCTTCTCCTTAAGCTTCAATCTTGCTATTTTCTTGACTATAGCTTCTATTTGCTCTATTTTACTTTCTAATTCTCCCTTTCTTTGGTATTTTTGATTAATCTCATTAATTAAATACTCCAAGTCATCATAAGTATCAGATTGCGTTACAACCTCAGACAGTTGTTGCTCTTTGGACAACAAAATTGAAAGTTGCGAACCTTTCTTTGCTAAGTTTTCTCGCAACTGTTTCAAAGCACTGTTAGCAAACTTACCTTTATTTGCAACCATCTGATTATGATAACCAACAAGTTCCTCAAAAGTTTTGTGCAAATCTGGCACCAAAGCTTTTGCTTGCTTGTATAAACTTTCTAACTCTTTAATATCTATATTAGAATACTCACCTTCTAATTCCTCCAGAGTTTGAAGAAGAATATTTTCACGCAATTTCAGCAAAGAGATTTCTGAAGTCAACTTATTAACTTCATACTTAATCTCATTTAGTAAATCTAAATCTCTTGCAAGATTTTGATTTATATTCAAATTTTCCTTCTTCGCTTCTAACAAATTGATATCATTGTTTACTACACCTAAAATTGCTTTGTATGCATTTTGATCTGCCCCATCAGCTTCCAAGCGTTTTTTAAATTTTTCCTCTGCCCCAATTTCTTCTTTAATTTTTTTTCTTTCCGCTCCATTATCATTGTAACAGCCAAAAAGAAACAAATATAGTGACTCATACTCTATATCCTTACCCATTGTAAGAGTCTTAAGGACATTAGAAACATTTTGATTGGTATATCTAAAATTGTGGGATATGATTTGTCTATACGAAGGCTTCGCTATATTCAAGCCAAGAGTATATTTTTCTAAGGCTTCGACAAACAACGCATCGGTTTTATAATTTTCACCATTAATTTCACGCAATGCATTTTGACGTTTCAGAAAATTTCTCTTAATGACAATTTCCTGTCCATTATTAGTAAATAACAAGAGCTTAATCACAACTTTTTTCTCTTGCAAAAAATCTCTTACATTCTTTATTATATCTTTGTGGTTAGCCGGATCAGAATAAATCTCCACTCCCTTCCCTCCAAGACAAAAATCGATAAGACGAAGCACAGTTGTCTTACCAACACCATTTCCGGTCTTGGTACTTTCTGTATTTGTTTCGTCAACTATCAAATTTAGTCCTTTATGAAATTGTATATCCCTAATCGTACATTCATCTGTACATATCTGTAATGATTTTATGAACATATTGATATCTCCTCATTTTTATATGTTATCGCTCCTATCAAGAACAACCAGTCTAAACTTAAAATGAACACATTGTAACTCATTTTATGAGAAAGCATCACATCACAATAGAGCTCAATCAACATTCTTTTTCTTTTTTCTATTAGAATTTTGAGTATTATAGCCCCATTGAAATAGATACTATTCTCTGGCCTAACATTATCTGGTATCAACATAGCTCAGGTCGTTTAAATATTTTACATTTAATAAAAGCATCATACATGATAATATCAATATATAATTCAATCTCTTCTCTGTGGAACGTCTTCAATTCTGGACAATCAGCAACTTTTTTATACAATTGCCGAGAAATCGAACGAAAGAGAGGTAGACCTGATTCTTTCTCACTTAATTCCAAATATACCTTCCTTATAGCATGCAATACAGCGAGACTTTTATTTTTCCCCTCAAGATCATATGTATCATAAACTTTTTGTACAATATCTCTGTTTGACACAAAATTCAAGAAATCATCATATAATTCCTTTAAATTATTCAGTTTTATTTTCTGATCAATCTCGAAAGGGATACTATTGATTTCATCATCATATGAATATGGTTCTTGCGACAAATACTGTATGACTATAGCTAAGCCCGAAGTTTTTCGCTCTTCAAGAGACAGCAGAGAAAATTCACTATTTAATATTTTCAAAATATTCTCAAGTTCTTCTACACCTAAACCTTGCATATCAGACAAGAGTGATTCAGAATCTTTTATAGCATCAGTGTCAACAGCAAATTTTATCCCGACTGGCGCATTATACTTAAGACCTCGCAATCTCTTTGCCGGCTTTGAAATTGACAGAAACCAAAAACTGTAACCATCAATATAATCTTTAGGAATTTTATCCAAAGATTCTTGGATTTTACTCCTAGTACATTCTTTTGAAATTTGAACTAAAATTTTCCTATCCAAATCTATCAAGTCGATACCAGGCATATTATGCTTGATACTATTTGCATTAACGAAACTAGCCTTATATATTACATTCAATAAATCCTTGAAAGTATTTTCTGCTAAAACTGCATCATTATTCAAATTCATAGAGCCAAGTTGTTCTATACTGCGACCAATAAGCAACAGCATATCTGAAATTTTACTCAAAAGTTCATTTCTTTTCATACTCAACCCCCTTTAATTTGTTATTAATGCGCAAATTAACTATTTTTTATTGAAGTATGCAAGAAAAAAGGAAACATTTAACACTATTTGTCGTCTTTTCCATAAAACCACAACAATAAACCATCATAAGACCTTACTCCCTCATTACTTTATAGTATACAACAATAGCGCAAACCTTAAGCCCAACTTGTTATGCTAATATGGCACTAACTTATTATTTTTTGTAATGGCACAGCTTTTGCTACAACATATCATGTGTTGAGACAATAGTGTCTAAATCCTAGCACAGAGAGGAGGTGTTTATTATGGCAACAAATCCACCTAGTGGAGATGGACATCGTAATGGAATGGTAAGACAACGTAGTCAGACCTATAATTCCAAAACGCAGCAATATGTCAAACGTGACACCATTACAGGACGTTTTATAGATGTCAAGCAAGACGGCACACCATTCAAAGGTGTAAGAAAAGAAAAGTAATTTTAGCAACAGGGCATTTCGTTTTTGCAAAATGCCCTGTTCTTTTTCCCTTATTTTCCATCCTTTGCCTTGAAGATGACACCGGGTCATGCACTTCCACTATGTGCCAGACATCTAGGGGGACTTGGCTGCCGTATTTGTTTTTGGTCAGGCACACAATACAGCTTTCAGCGAATACTTACTGCCTGATTATTCTTTTCCATACAAATCCCTTATTATATTCTTTGGCACTTTGAAAAAATCTCATTACCTTTACGCCCATTCACTGGGCTTACAAGACTATCCGAAGATTCTTTCTGCGATAAACTTGGCTGGGAAAAGCAAGCCAGCCATAAGGTAACCACTTGACAATCCCAGTTCTATCACCATCCGTTGCCAACATGCCTTACTGCAAGGCAATACCCAGCCTATCCCCCACCTTTTCCCATGCGGTCCCATCCCGCACAACCATGGCGAGGGCTTTGATGCCCCGCCAACCTTAGAGCGTAGCGGTTCTGAGCACCAGAGGGCGGTTACATCCTCTCGTTCCTGAGGAAAGAGAGGCCTGGTGAGAAAGGTGGAGCCTTCCTTAAGGGTAAGGAAGGACGGGTAGGTTTTCGAAAAAGCCTTCTTTAATGGGAAAAAGCGATGCCAGTGAGTGCAATGAAAACTCGCTTTCAAATTGCCGAGTGCAGCTCGCTTTATCAACAAAGAAGGACGTGATGATAATCACTCTACCCTTCACGCATCTCACCAGCTTGCTTTGGGTAAATGGAGGTCTCTGGAAATGCAAACCACGCATCACACCATAACTGCTCATGCTCTCGTTGTCCTGACAAAACTCTACCTTGTAGCCAACCAATGGCTTCACTTTCTCTTTAAACTCACGCTCGCTAAAACTCTCGAAGAAATAGCCTCGCAGCATCTCTAAAAAGGCGAGGCTCAATGATGAGCACGCCCTCTATATCTGTATTTTTTATGTTCATTACAAAAAAGTTTGAATTATTATACATCATGCATATCCTTAAATGTAAGTTCTACAATAAATGGAGAATATCGATAACCATCAGAATACTTATTTTCATCGCCAATAATTATCTTTTGCTTTATATCTAAGTTTTCACAAATTAGTTTAAGCAGGTACAATCCAATACCCCTTCCCTCAAATTTATTTGAATCAATGATTTTCTGACTTCTAACCCCACGTTCCGTCAGATGTTGCAACTCTTTAAGCTCAGGGCGGATTCCATAATTATAAAAACTTACCCTCAATTTATTACCATCTTCCTTAAACTTAATTATAATTTCAGTTCCTTCAAGGGCATATTTTACAGCATTATCTATTATTATAAACAATGCTATTTCAAGAATGCTACTAGACCTATAGGTCTTATAAGAGTTTCCCTCTAATCTTACTTTTAACCTTTTGCTTTGGATTCTTGCGCCCAAACATTTATATACCTTTTCTACTTTTTTGAATATTGGTATCTCCATTGTTATAGCATTCATATTCAACTCAGGATTCACCTCTAAATCGTAAGTATCAAATCGTATAGTCAGCAAATTGGCAATAGAATAAATGTCTGTACATAAACTATTTATTTTATCAAAATTTAATTTATCTTTAGAGTATTCATTTGTAAAGAGTTCCACACTACTCTTCAATTGATTATTCAATTTTCTAATCTCATGTAGAGTGTTTTCTAATAAATCTTTTCGATTCATTATATTTTCACGGTTTCTTTCAAGCTGAAGAATTTTCTCATTACTTGATGCATTCTCAGATAAATTTTCTTTAAAACTAGAAAGAATGGAAGCATATCTTTCCGTTGTCAATCTTGGCGAAAAATCCTTTGTTTTAAGAACAGTTGAAAGTTTTCTATTCGTGACTTTTTCTATATTCAAGCAAGTTAAAGCTACACACTCATTACCTACTTTTATAATTTCTGAACCAAAGCCATAAGGACATTTCAGAAAACTATCATTACCAGAAAATAACTTCAAATAATGAGCCTTACATTGTTTCGAATCATAATGAGATTTACAAAACTCAGGTATTGGAATGAAAGCTCCTTCTTTCAAAGGTCCTTCAGGTGTTATCTTATAAGAAAAAGGTGAATAATACATAATTAAACTGTAAGTAATAGTTTTGCTAATAAATTACTTGCGATAGATGAAAGTAGGTTTAATGCCTCAGTTGAAATATGTTTCTTTGCTTTTTGTGAAGGGAAATTAGAAAAATCACAATTTCGATTTAATACCCTATCAACAAATTCGTCTTCTAGTCTTTCTAGATCCAATAACGATACTTCTTTATCCAACAAGTCTTTGCGTATCCTATTCCAAACGGTTTTCGGGTCGCTAATGTTACGAATCAAAGAATCTATCGCATTACACCATTCATCAATGGTTATATCTTTTTTTATTATCTGAATATCAACAAGAAAAGTATTAATTCTGATATCAAAAGCAGATCCAGTATAGGCAGCGAAGCCTTTATACGGATACTTTTTCTTGAGTTCTCGTAATAAAAAAGCACCTTCAAATTCTGAATTAAAATCTTTTCCAACACCCTTTATGTCACTGATAATAACATCATAGGAAGAAAGCATGTTTAAATCTGTTACATCTTTGTATGTAGTTATATTAAACCCTAATCTTCTTAATTGCTCCAAATATATAAACACTTCATCATCAACTATAGCAATTTTAAATTCACCTCGTTGAGCTGGTTTAAATGTTTGCGTAGATAGGGACAATTCATTGATGACATGAAACTTTCTAAATCTAAATAACATAATAAAATATTTGTAAGTATTCTTTTACCTTTGCACCCGGAATCACGAAAGCCAAAGTTGGTTAATGGGTGTTAAGGTGTACTAGTAAGTATCCTAGATATTCTTTATTCACTGATTCAGTCCTTCGCCCACCCAACATTTTTTTTTGATTCCGGGTGCAAAGGTAAAAGGATACTTACACCGCAATGAACCAAACGGCACGAAGGATAGCTGAAAGCTATATGCCCAAGGACAATGGCTATGATAGCCGTGCCCTTGGTTATATCAACGGATAAAGAACGGTTATTTTCCATTATCTACAATTTAAATGGAGAATCAAAGTCCTTCAGCATTTGATGTTTTGTATCCTTATCACTCAGATTAGCATGTTCCGTAGGAATGAGCCAATCAATCCCAAGAGATTCATCCAAGATTGAGATACCCCCATCAGCCTCAGGGTGATAGAAGTTATCACACTTATACTGAAATACAGCAGTTTCAGACAACACAGCAAAGCCATGAGCAAAGCCCTTAGGAATAAAGAACTGACGATGATTATCTTCAGTCAGTTCCACAGCCACATGCTTACCATATGTTGGCGATCCCTTACGGATATCCACGGCAACATCCAGCACTCTACCTTTCACGCATCTCACCAGCTTGCTTTGGGTAAATGGAGGTCTCTGGAAATGCAAACCACGCATCACACCATAAGAACTCATGCTCTCATTGTCCTGACAAAACTCTACCTTGTAGCCAACCAATGGCTCTACTTTCTCTTTAAACTCACGCTCGCTAAAGCTCTCGAAGAAATAGCCACGAGCATCTCTAAAAAGGCGAGGCTCAATGATGAGTACGCCCTCAATATCAGTTTTTATTACTTCCATCTAAATTTATATTTTACATTGATTACAAATCATGATGATTAAGCCTACTTTACTTCAGTAAGTTTCTCAAACATTTCAACATGTTGATCTACAACTCTTGAAATATCATAATTCTCTATCACTTTTTTCAAAGCCTTGGATTTCATTTCTGTAGCTTCCTTTGGATGGCGATATAACCAGAGAACCTTTTCTGCGGCATCTTGCGGATTATCCATTTCCACCAACAAACCATCAACACCATCATCTACCAATGTAGGGATGGCATCAATCTTTGTGGCAACGACATTCTTCTCTGCTGCCATATACTCAATGACAGCCAAGCCGAATCCTTCCCATCTTGACAAAAGCATCGCCACATCAAATACTTTCAAGTAACTATATGGCTCATCAGTCCAACCTGTCACTATAAGATTCAAACCATTCTCCTTAGCAAAGGTCTTGACCTCTTCCTCTTCTTCACCATTTCCCACAATGATGAAAGCAGAGTTAGGAATTTCATCATGTATCAACTTAGCTGCACGGATAAACACATCAGGCGCCTTCTGTGGAGAAAGTCTTCCAATCATACCTACCACAAAAGCATCTTCCGCAATACCCAATTCCCTTCTAGACTTAGCCGAGGCATTCCTCACTGCACTCACATCAATACCATTCGGAATCAAAGCAAGCTTATCATCCTTAGCAATGTGTTCACGCTCTGCCGAAGCCTTTTCCGCCTTAGAGATACAAACAATCTTGTCCGTGCAAGGAGATAATATTTTCTCTAAGCACAGATATATCATACTTTTCAGTTTCATCTGATTTAAATTTACTTGATGTTAAAAGCCCAACCATGAGGATTGTAAACAACCTTACAATGCAAGCCTATGGCTGCCATACGTCCTAAGCCACCAGCAAAACTGCTATGACAATACAGGATGTCAGGATTAACCTTTTTGATTTCACGGCGAATGGCTCTGACTTTTTTGATAACTCGCAAAGGAGAGAATGATTGCGTAAGATCCATTTGCTGAACACCATCCACAATCTTGCTATACAAACTTTCATCATAATTTCGAGAACAGATGAAATACTGCTTTATACCTTTTTTCTCCAATCGTGGCAGGAGCATCTGGAGATAACGCTCTACACCTCCTGCACATTCTGCTAAATATAATATCTTCATATTATTTTACTTACTATTAAATCTCAGCATAAAAATATCCAACTGCATTACATCAGTGAATTCAAAAATTCTCTCGTTTCCACGTGCAGGCAGTAACATCGTTTTGGCTTCTTCTCGTAAAAACTTATACCCATTTACCTGAAACGCAACAGGTAAAACCTCTATATAAAAAAGCTGATTGCCCATCCAAAAGCAATATAATCCAGATTTCATCATCTCATCAATTACTTTCTCGTTCATGGGGAGTTCAAGTCGTTGCTCTTCACCAGGGCACAATATGATATTATTGAAAACATAAAATACATGCGGATTACCAATATTATAGCGAGCAAATTGGCGAACCATTTCAAACATTGGATGGTTACCATTTTCTGTTACTTGATGGTATTTTTGCAAGAACACTTCATAGAGAGATCTTTTGAATTGCCTTGTTATAACATGGGAATTGAATGTGTTGCGAATCCGAATTGTATGCTTTGAGTGATAATAGCTAAAGAATACCGAGCTGAACTTTTTATAAGTTGTCGCATCCAATTGATGACCAAATATCCAAAAGGCATTGAATATTTCTTTAAATGCCAAATCACAACTTGGAATTCCTTTTGAAGCCTTTCCAAAATAATGATTACAGCCATTACAAACGTCAAAGCCGATATCATCACTGCCTAAATTATGTGGTACTATATGGGGAGCAGCCGTAAAACGTACTTCTGGCATTTCCTTTCCACACCAAATACATTTACCAATCTTTACATACTTCATAGCAACAATCTTTATGATATAAAAGAAATATTCAAAAGCTAAATTTTAGCTTTCAAACAACAAGTCCAACTAAATATCTCTCTCCCTATGTTTTTCCATTCTTCTCGCTGTTCTACTGTTAATTCACTTGGAATAACGTGATATAAACCGTCCTGCATTTTAGGATTATATTTTTTCAAGTCTTTTTCATAATCGATATCTCCAACAACTAAGGATAAAAGACTGCTTCCGAATCCTTTCTTTAAAGGTTCCATACCTTTAACTGCTTTGTCATAATCCTTTTTACTTTGACTTCGTTGTCTAATATTATTCCTCTCAATAAAAAGAGCAGGATCATTAAACATATCTTTCCAATACTTGCATACTTTATTATGAAAAAGTTCGGTTAAAGACAAACCTATTTTCATGTCATAAAAAGATGGATTGTAATTAAAAATATCTATAAATCCTGTCTTATCACCAAATTTTTCAACAAATTTTCTTGGTATCAAGTTTTCTATTTCACGAACTTTACTCATGACATAAAGTTTGCAATTGAATGGATTTTCATTTTTCATCAAATCTAACATTTTTTGCGCTGTATCACCAACGTTTGTGTCACCATCCCACTTTTTGTCACTATCAGCTAATGCCAAACAAAAATGTTGCTCTCTTTTGATTTCCCCATGAAGTACTTTTTCAATTGTCACTCCACCACCCATTAAAGGATAAAATTTATAACAGAAATCAAAGCGACGTTTTCGTCCACCAAGTATTTCCACATTAAAATAATAATATGCCAGATAAATATAAAAAGAAGAATCCATCAAGTTTTCCGTTAGCACATGCGCTTCAACCCAAGGCTCAAAATTCGAATGTTTATTAGGAATAATTCTTATGAAATTATTAGGTAAATCTGACTTATCCTCATAAGTAATAAAACCTCTGACAGATAAATGACTCAAAATTTGACCATATTCGCTCCTTTTACGATTATAATAATCCAATGCAGAAAAATAACTTTTTCCAATCAACTCTGATATACTTTTGCAATATGCTTTGCTTTTCAAAAAACATGGCACAGAAACTATATGCTTCCCTTGTTTTGCACACAAAGCCATCTGAATAAGAAGATCTTTAGTAGTATTGGCAGGTAAGTCCTTCTTTTCATTAGCATCCTTAATTATATCTTCATTTATTTCAATAAACATTGTCTGAGAAAAAGCCAAATGGCCAATTAATTAAATACCCTTCGTTATCATAAGTTGATGAAACCACATCTGTATCAAATCCTTCCGCTTTGGCATTAAACAGCAAGACATTAACATCTTTAGAGTTGATATAAGATTTTTCATCCATAACCTTTACACCAAGCCTATTGATAATCACCTCACTATGTGTTTCTATAATAATGCGGACATCTTTATTCTCTTCATGACATATTTTAACTACTCTATCCAACATATCCACAAGCATACCTTGAAAACGAGGATGAAGATGCAATTCTGGTTGTTCTATAGCAATGAGATGGGTTTTACAAAAATCGTCAGTCTCATCAGTATTTACACAATCCACCATAATGGATTTCCAAATAATGGTCAGAATTGGGAGTATTTGAGTATAACCAAATCCCACATCAATAAGATTTCTCTTTGGCTTATCCTTTTCTTTCACAAGAAGTTCTACATGTCCACCTCCAGACGGCTGTAATTCCAACTCAAAGCTAAAAATAGGAAGGAGCCAACGCTTATTAAAGTCTTCAAAAGCTTCATCTGTCAAGCCATTAAAAAACATTGGTAAGTTACCTCCATCTGCATCAATACTATCTACAGCATAATTATTATATCTATAATAACGTTGCACTATGGCACGCAAAGGCATTACATAAGTCAGTTTCTTTGAAAAATGAAGCATATAGATATTCAAAGAATCCAAAAATGTATTGATAGAGCAATACATCATCATATCAGATACTTTTTCAACATCATCTTTACTCAATTTATCATTACTCATTCTCTTCACATATTTTTTCAATGAAGATTTATCAAAGCTATATCTGTGACGAGGAGTCCAAAAGAAATGCCCTTTTTCTTTATCAATAACCTGCATCATAATATCATGCATTCTTTTATACACCTTATAGGAACGCTCATCATCAAAATCATCTTTGTTTGAAACAAAAGCAATTTTTGGAAACAAAGAGTTAGTCAAGCCCCATTTTATTTCATCACCAATCTCAAGAGAACTAATCTTATTGATGACTATATATGCTGACCTATCTGGATTGAAATTTAATTCAAAACAATTATCTGCAAATGTGATCTCCAAACGCTGAAGAATGTCATATTCTCTATTCTTTTCATCTTTGCCTATTTCAAGATGAATATGAACGTTTTGAACTTTGGTTTTGAACAATTTGAAATCAGTATAGATTGGCAATTCCTTAATATTAAAGTCTACTTCTATTGATTTTTCATCATCCTTGACTACATTATCAAAATCTTTAAAGTCAATCAATGGTCCTGACCAAAGAAAGAAACCTCTTACAAACTCAGAAACACTTTGCTTTATCAAGCCAAAGAATTTCAAGAAAGAACTCTTTCCACTACTATTGGCACCAACCAAAACAGTAATATGCTTTATGTCCACCGCACCAGTGTCATCAAAGCATCGGTAGTTTTTAATTCTTATATTGTCCATAACAAAACTATTGATTTAAATTACCAAAAAAACAAAAACTATATCTCTTAATGTTCCCTCAGTAAACTTCCGACTCATTAAGGATGATTTTGAATATACGTACGTATTTTTCCTTCTAAAATGCCGACTTTAAAACAGACATTTCCTGAAGCTGGCATTTCTGTTGCTAAATCTGGATGCAAAGTAGTAGTTTTTTTATCAACTGCAAAATCAGCAGGATTTGCCGTAAAGAAATAGCATATCTCTGTTGGTTGAAGTTTGTTTAACAACGAAATAAAACTTACCCAGATATAACTATCCTTGTATGATTCCTTACCACGAGATGGAGTTATATAGTTTCTTGTTCTATAATCAGCATTAGTCGCAAAGCTCTTCTGTCCTCTTAATATATACGTTTTTTGCCATATTTTTCGAACCATTTTTATGACTTTATTGCTTACATCAAGGAATTCTATTTTTTGTGAGATAACATTTGCTTGTTGAGCATTAGCCATATAAGCCGTTTGGCTTTTCACCTCATCTTTTATACGTTGTTCTTGATTATGTAATTGATTTATAATATTATCAACATGATGACTAAACTCTGACAACACAACCTCGGAAGCTATAGATTGAACATGTCCCATCTCTATCTCGTTCAATAGGAATTCGTAAGATTGAAGCATATTTAATGTTAGTTCCTTTCTTTCTATCAAAGGTATTCTTACAAGATTAAGAAGAGCACAAGTATCCCAAAAGATGAAAGGCTCATCTGACGCTAACTTATCCGGCACTTGTGACAAGAAAATTCTATTCGATGTTACGATGTTCATGATCTAATTTCAATAAGTCAACAGAATATTCAAAATTGATAGCCATGTCATTAGCTTGTTCTGCAAAACCAATAGGCCATCCACAATCCTCCTGTAACCATCGTTCAAATTCATCAGAAGTTACGTGGCACTCACCATCTGAGACATAGGCGACAACAAATTCCATCCATTTCCTTTGATCTTCTGGATGATCAATAGGACTACTCTTGTCACATGTTGCTTGCCAGTTATCCAACAATTGATAAATGTTTTCTGGCAATATTTCCGCTAGTGAAACATCCTCATTAGTTAGTTCATATTCATAACCATGAATTCTAGGCTCCACTATTTGGGTAAAAAACTCCGATAAAATTCTATTGTAGTTTATTACTCCCAAACTACGATTCGTATCAGATGTTATATTGGCAACTACCAATCCCTGTGAACCTATGTATAGCCACACTTTGCTTTCAAACAAAGTCTTTCGCTCCGTTTTAAAACAAGCTACATAACGTTCATCCAAGAATATATTTTTCGCATAATTTTCAGTTTCTTTTTTCTGAAAACGAAAAACATGATTATCATTTTCTTTCATCTGATTCAAAAGAGCAATCAAGCGTCCGACATCAGGACTTGATATGGTCAATTTTCTAAATTTCTTCATATTTATCTTTATTTGAAATTTATCTTACTAACTCATTACACATTATCTTTTTACTTCCCCCATCATCTTCTTCACCAGCATACGGAATTGCTTATAGATACCCAACTGTAACATTAAGATTCTAATATGCTTTTCCATCTTAGTTCTGAAAGTAACAGGAAAATATTTATCGAAACACTCCTTAGGCGAAAGGTTGTCTAAGTCTTCAAAGAAAGTTTGGCGCTTTGGATTATTCTTTGGCTGAGCTGTCAACTCATGAACACCAGCTATCAGCTTATCAACACCTACCTCTTTTATATAAGCATCACCTTCAATAGCATGCATGATTTCTGCAGCCTTAGCTGAATGAACAAGAACTTTAGTTACACCTTTATCATTATCCAACTCCTTACTATACAGATACACCTCGAAGCAGTCCCAAATAGTAAAGTCTGTCACACGATACTGCTTCTTGAATCTACAAGCATAACAACTTGGTCGAACATTGATGCCAGAGAAGAACGAGCGAAGCCATGGATCGGTATCAATACCTGCATGATAAGATCCTTTCACTGAGTCGAAGCTCATATTCGAGTACTTGTAACCATAGAATTTCTTATCTCTAAACTTCAGATTCTTTAAGTCATCTCCGTATGTCAAGGATTGATATTCTATATATTTACGTAGTACTTTAGGTGAAGGAACCGCTCTACAGACCACATCTACGATAATTAAATTATCGTATGGCTTTCTTAGGTAAGATACCAAGCCTTCCATCTGACACGGAGTACCACTGAAACATACCAAACGACCTTGCTTCAAAAAATCCTTAGCCTGTTGATAAGTATCACCTATCAGACTTTGTACATACTTACTATTTCGGAACTTCCATAGTTCATCCTCACTTTCTATATAGATATGTTTTGCCTCATTATGTTCATTGAGAGCGGCTCCGAAAACTACGCCACCTTGTTTTAATACATATTTGGCTATAGCTGTATATGCCCCTCCAGATGTACTTTCCGCAAGAACCTTAGCATCTTTGTTTTGAAGCAGATAACCTTTCTGAGGCTTTTCCTCCTCGGGTTTAACATTTATAATTGGACATACCTTCTCACACAGATGGCAATCTATGCAAGAATCCGTATCCACCTGGGGATAACGGAATCCTTCCTTATCCTCTACCATTGAGATGCAATGCTTTGGGCATGCGTTTTCACATGCCCAACAGCCACAGCAATCCTTCTTATCTTTAATCTTTATCATCTATCTTTTGTTTTTTTGCGGTATGCAAAATCAAAACTAGATGATAAAAGAATAAGAACCTATGAACGCTTCAAATCTTTAATGATGGATTTTGCAAACCGTTTAATGAACGAATAAATACCTAATCTGCACAACGCTAAACGGATATTCTTTTCCAATATAGCTCTTGTTGATACAGGGAAATATTTTTGCAAAATTTTACCCCCCCCGTTTCCTTCAGAACACTCCTGATAGAATGCACTTCTTCGAGGATTCATCTTTACAGAATGCAACATCTCTTTAACACCAGACACAGCATCTCCTACAGGAATCTCTATGATTCTTGCTACCTTATTCATATCCAATAAAATCTGATATGCCTTGTCGGTATTAGTCAAGATACGAGTAACACCCTTGTCATTATCCAACTCCTTACTAAATTTGCGGACATCGAAGCAATCCCATATAGTAAAGTCTGTCAGATGATGCTGCTTCTTGAATTTGCAGTCGAAACAACTAGGACGAACATTCATATCGCAGAAGAAAGAACGCAGATAAACATCCGTTTCCACGCCTTCCTTATATACCTGTTTTCCTCCTCTGTATACACTCATAGAAGAATACTTATATCCGTATGGCTTTTTATCACGGAACATGATGTTCTCTATATCATCTCCATACTTTTCCTTCTGCATTTCCACATACATACGGAAAATTTTAGGAGAAGTGATAGAATGACACATCACATCAACAGTTACAAGATTTTCGTATGGCTTTCGAAGATAGTTCAACAAGCCTTCCAGCTGGCAAGGTGTTCCGCTGAAACATACCATTCTTCCCTGTTTCAAGAACTCCTTAGCCTGCAGATAAGCGTTGCCCATCAGGCTCTGTACATACTTGCTGTTTCTGAAGATTTTCAAATCCTCGTATGTCTCAACATATTGATGAGTTACCTGAAAATCCTTGTCATAAGCGGCACCAAAGATCACTCCTCCACGTTCTATCACGTATGAAGCAATTGCAGTAAAAGCACCACCAGAAGCACTTTCATGCAATACCTTCTCATCCTTGTGCTGCAACAAAAAAGCCTTTTGCTCCTTGGCAACATCCACCTTGGCATTAATTACAGGACACACCTTCTCACACAGATGGCAGTCGATGCAAATATCCTTATCCACCTGGGGATAACGGAATCCTTCCTTATCCTCTACCATTGAGATGCAATGCTTTGGGCATGCGTTTTCACATGCCCAGCAGCCACAGCAATCCTTCTTATCTTTAATCTCTATCATATTTGATACCAGATTTATCTAATGCATCAAAAACAAAGTTCTTGGTTAACTGGCGTAATTCCGCCAACTTCTCATGAACCTTACCATAATCAATATCCATCTGCAGCATAGCCTTTGGATCTTCATCACCCTTCAACAAGCGTTTCTCTTCACCAACCAAAGAAAGTAAAGAATAGATACGACCATTGGTAGAAACAATACTATCGTTGTTATATCTGCGGAAAGTGAAGAACTTCTTGGCATGAAGCATAGAGAATACAGAGCAATGGAACGAATCAGTAAACACATACTCAGCATCACGAATCAATCGGATAAACTCCTTCGGACCAACATTGTATGGAGCCTCATCAGGGAAATTCTCATCACTGGCAATAAACTCATCACAATGCTGCAACTGTACAATCTTATACCCCGTCAAAGCCTTTACCTTCTTGACAAACTCACGCTGAATAGGATTATTACCTAAGAAATAGCAGAGCAGATACTTCTCCTTTACGAATCGCTCCTTACTGATACCTTCACCCCATTCCTCAGCTGTAAACAAAATCGTAGGATCACATACCACAGGAACATCTCTTCCTGTCAAATTCTTGATAAGCTTTTGACCACTTACCTCACGAACAGAGCAATAGTTAATACGAGGCAGAAACTCCTTAGCCAACTTAGCCTGAGCAGAAGGCAACTGAGATATACCAAAACTTGTTGCAAGCGCCATCTTTGGCACCTCTCTTGGCACAAAGTTCAATGTATAATAGTTGGCTGCAATATTGGAAGGCAACCATAGCTGATCACTACCAACAACAAACATCTGATAGTCATGAGCAGCCTTACTCAATTCAGCAAAGGAACCATAACGCTTCGATAGATGAAATTCATGCTGAGCGAAAGTATCAAACATATCATAACGCTCTACAAGATGTGAAGCATAAGTATGATTACTTTTCTTAGCTATCACCTTCTTAACTGTGGCCCATTTATCCTTGATGGTATTGGCATCAAATATCTTACTCAAAAAGTACTTATATTTTGCCTTATTGATTTCACCCTTCAAGCCATCAATCATGATGGTCTCATTAGGAACATGAATATCCTCAAAGAACTTCTGAGTGGCAAAAGCCTGAAGCTGACTTCCATAATTAGGCTGGAAGTAGCAAGTTACAAGTGCAATTTTATTCGTCATACAAAATTATCAATAATTATATTTACCTCTTTTCAGCATAAACTGTTTTGCCCAACCCACCAGAGCAAGCATGAAATACATCTTCTTTCTGATAAAGAACAAAGTAAGCTTACGTTGCTTATCCATTCCTTCTGTACTGCATTTATAAACAGAATCTTTCAGCAATTTGTTATTCTTGATAACTGCTGCATATTTAGATACCTTAGTCCACAGGGAATCTTTGTTCGAAGGATGAAAATAAGTACTCATTGCGATAGCTATGACTATATAAGCAACACGCTGGTAAAGAGCCTGAACGAATTCATCTTTACGGTCAAAATGCTTTATATCTTCTTGGATTACATTCAAGCAATCCAACAAATATTTCGTATTTTTTTCATCCACTTTCTTTGAGATAGAATTAGGATTGAAAAGATAGTGATAAGAATAGTTGTTGACATAAAGAGCTTTATTGGCATGATAGAAAGCACGCAAAGAAAACTCCAACCCCTCAGCTCCCTGACGCAATCTATCATCATGTTTGATATGTTTTTTTCGTGCATAATCTGCACGAATCATCTTGCAATAAGCTGTTGCAATTCCAGACTTATACACCAAGGTGTTGCGTGCCAATTCTTTACATTCATCACCACAATAGAGTTTCTGTGCCTCTTGACAAGGCCACTCCCATTTACCTTTTATAGAATGTTCTCCTAATTCTTGAATACATTTCCAAAAGACTATATCCACATCAAGATTGTCAGCAATGGCATCAAGCATAATCTGGCAACAATCAGCATCAAGCCAATCATCACCATCAACATACATAATCCAATCACCTGTAGCAACATCATAACCAGCATTACGGGCAGAAACCAAGCCCCCATTCTGCTTATGTACAACCTTGATGCGACTATCTTTCTTTGCATATTCGTCACAAAGTTTTCCCGTATCATCTGGTGATCCATCATCCACAAGGATGATTTCAATGTCTTTGTGTGACTGTGCCATAAGGCTCTCTACACACTTAGGTAGGAAATCCTCAACCTTATAACATGGAACGATAATTGATATTTTCATTTCTTCAAATAGATTTTTTTAAATATCTGAGTTGTACTCATTGTTGAAAATATGGTTCTGCAAACATTTATATTTGCAACAAAGGAATACTTTGAATTCTTGTTTCCTAATAAATATTTCAATCCCCAGCCTATAGACCACATAAGACTGTTGAAGAAAACAAAACACTCTAAGATAAATTGTTTTATACGATTGTTATCAGAATAGAAAATCACAGCTCCCTTACGTTCTGCAGGACGTGTTGCACAAACAGTTCTTGTTGTGGGTCCGCCGGTCGCACCTCCTAAATGAGTAATCTGAATACTAGCATCAACATAACAAGTATACCCTTTTTTATTCATTAAGGTTGATAATGCTTTGTCCTCTGGACCAAAGAAATATCTTTCATCCAAAAAGCCTAATTCTTTGAACAATGCTGTACGTATTAAAAAAGCGGCACCTAAAATATTATAGGTCTTGAACAACCCTTTTTTCTGTATATATTGACCAGTTCTGTCCTCTCTCTCTCTTTTAAACTTAAATAAAATTAGGAGCCAATCTATCCAAGTGATAGGAGGAATTCCAGTATATTGAATACTTCCATCAGGTCGAAGAATCTGAGGACTAACTAGCGATATTTCACTATGCTTGTCAAGTACCTTGCAAAGATCATCTATGACAGGTGTATTAAAATAGGTATCATCGTTAAGGACATAGCAATATCTACCTTTCGCTATATTCAAACCTAAATTGTTATTTGCTGAAAAGCCTCGTATTTCATTAGAAACTATTACATTGACATTGGGATATTCATTATATAACCTGTTTAAATTCTCCTTATCAAAAAAGTAAGCAACAACAATAATCTCGTAAGAAACCTTTGTCGTAAATTTAATAATTGAATTCAGGCAATCTTGTAATTGTCTCATATTGTTCATACAAACAATGACAACAGATACGTCTATTTGATTCATTTCTTATGACTTATATATGTTAATATTATTTTGAGCAATTGCACTCCAAGAGTTTTTACCTACAAAAAATAGATTTTCAATATTTGTAGATATTTTCTCTCGTAGTTTGTCGTTCTGTACTAATTTGACAATTGCATTTGCCAAAGCTTTTGGATTCTTTGCCTCAACCAACAAACCTGTACATTCGTCTATAACAGCATCACTAAGCGCACCTACATTAGAGGCTACAACAGGTTTTTTTAATGCAAAAGAAGAATAAATCACTCCACTTTGTGTGGCATCAGTATAAGGACAGACAGAAAATAAAGAATTAGCCAATAAGCCAACCAATTTTTCTGTACTTATGTATTCATTCTGTAATACCAAATAATCTCTATTCTCATATTTAGAATAATCAAAATATAATTTACCTCCTCCTGCAATGATACATTTTAATTGAGGTAATTCTTTGTGGACCAATTCCATTGCCTCACACAAAAACTCAATACCTTTGTATTTGGAAAATCTTCCAAAAAACAAAATATATGGGAAAGAGTAAGATTTGTTTTTGCTAGTAATTACATTCAAGCAATCATAGACTCCTAATTTGCTTACAAAAACCTTTTTGTCTTTTAGCTTGTAAAAATCAATGAAAGCATCCTTTTGAGTAGAATTAAGAAGGAGTATTTTGTTTACTAATCTAAATGCCAACTTACGCTGTAGTTCTTTAGTGCCTCCTGTTTCCCCTGAGTGAAGAAAAGGATCATGTATGGTTATTACCATCTTCTTACAGAATAAGTATAACAACATCTCTGGCCCCCACAATGGATGTGTTATATGTATTACATCAGGATTAATCTTTATCAGTCTAAATATAAGTTTTATATAAAGCCAAATAGTAGAAAAAGACATGCCTTTCTTTGTACGATTAACGATATAAGTATCTGACAAATCAATATAATTTGAATACTGTTCAAATTCCTTATATTTATGCGCTTTAAATATGTCAGCTTTACTTATCTGCTTTTTAATACTAATCAACGCACCACTTAAACGGTTACACAAAAGAGGTATAAAATAATACACTTTATTGTTCTTCTGATATTCTTTAATTAATGGAAAGTCGCAATCAGCAAACGGCAAACCACTATAATAAAATATTTTCATTTCGTTGAAATTTTATCTTTAAAATTAGTTATATGCTTGAAAAAGCAATATGATAATATGAAAAATATGATCTCCATATTTCCCCAGCCACCTTGAAAAACAAAAAGAAATGCACCACTAATTAAAAAATGGGCAAGAAAACCTATAATAAGTAGATTTGGCAAAGAAACAAACATAAATTTTTTTAAATGATAAGATAATATAAAACTTATAATAGCTATAATAAGTAATGTCTTCACAAAACCAAACTCAATAACCAAACCACCTATTCCACCATAAAAAATATGTGAATCAATATTAGTCGCCCAATCAATGTAATCCCACTTTTCAAATAAAGTCTTAAAAGTTTCAGTGTGACCACCAAACAATCTATTTATTAAAGGAAAATATACAGATCCATTTGTTGTTCCTCTTAAATGATTCCACAGTTCCCCTCCAAAATTCACAAAGGTTTCACCTGCATATTTATAATAGAAAAACTCTGCCATATCAGAGAACCTCGAATTAGATATAGAAACAAGAATGACACCAGCACCAAGCCCCAAAAAACCTCCTATTATAGCAATTACTTTCTTTGTTTGAGCTGATACATAATCTTTTAATACTAAAATCAAAAAAGCAACTAGAAAGAATTGAAAGAGTATATAACTCCTCATAATATACAATAAGGATAAATATACAGGCATAAGTACTGATGAATAAAAAAAACAACGAATTAGCTTCTGATTTCTTTTGACAAATACAAAAGCATAAACAGCAACTATTGTAACTATCGTTCTTATTCCCATATAAAGAAATAAAATTCTTTGAATAATACTAGGTAGCGCTAATGTTGTTTCATTACCGCCAGAAGCAGCATCTGATCTCAAATCTCCCATATTCGAACTAAGTACTCCTATAACGGTAGGAAGCAAAGATATGTATAAAAGAATCTGTATTGTGAGTAGAATCTTTATTATTGGTATCAAAAATGAGACCTTCGTCATACATATTTTTTTATTCTCGCACCTTTCATATTGCCATATTGGTAATATAATCAATAAAAACGCAAATGCAAAATATAAATAGGCTTCTAACGACAATTTTTGATAATGAACTGTTTGTACTATATATGGTTGCAAATAGAACAAATATGCAGAAATACCACTAAATGCATATAAAATCAATATTATAGTCGAACCATTAAAGCTTCTTTTGTTAATATAGCGATAAGATGACCACAATATAATTAAATAGAAAATAGAATTTACTATTAAAATAGTTTCTGATTTCATTTATCTATATTTGAAATTCACTAGTGTCCACTAAATAAATTTAAGACTTAATTCTCTTACAGTTTGTAACTTCTCGGCAGGTTTGCTTTTGCCGAGCAAATCTACGAGAGGGGTTCTGTCCAACAATGAGACAGATAAAATTCTTAACAAATCATACATTTCCATATTCAATTTCATTTTTCGTTCAACAATCGCAACCAAGCAATATGCAATGATTGCACTATACAATTGTATCTTTACAGCATTTTCGGTTGTGCCATAGAATTCCTTGACATGAAGATGTTGCTTCATCCATTTGAAGAACAACTCTACCC
>CDZB01046433.1_pt1 | contig 27021 bp, 25 predicted proteins | sample 554961 | NCBI WGS metagenome assembly CDZB01 (sample SAMEA3182106, study PRJEB8094) | gut metagenome | biome: human; feature: gut; material: Stool; isolation source: human stools | place: Canada | collected 2013-02-26
ATTATATATTTATAATCTATATATATACTACTTACAATCCGTAAGTCCCCTGAAAGCACTTTACCCCTCCAGGAAAACTGTAACTTCTGTAACCGTAACCACTGTAACCACCACTGTAATCCTCCTGATACTTTTCTGTGAAGTGCAGGGAATCATCACATTTTCTCAACTTTTATCAGAAAACTCTTGCAGGTATGAAAATAAAGTCGTAACTTTGCGGAAAAGTTGATTTAAAGACAGATTAGGAATTATGGTAGAGACAAACGATAGACGATTGCCAGTAGGCATCCAGTCTTTTGAGAAAATCAGAAAGGATGGATACCTTTATGTTGACAAGACAGATATCATCTGGCAACTTGCCAACAGAAATAAGACGTATAATTACCTGAGCCGCCCACGCCGCTTCGGTAAATCCGTCCTTGTCGATACGCTCGAAGCTTACTTCATGGGTAAGAAGGAACTCTTCGAGGGCTTGAAGATCATGCAGCTGGAGACGGAATGGGTGAAGCGCCCTGTCATCAGACTGGATATGAGCCGTGCCGGCGCAGAGCCGGACACACTGCGCTCTTATCTCAATAATATTTTCAAACAATACGAAGAAGAATATTCATTGGCTCCTGATCCTACAGATAGTCTTGCCGACCGCTTCAATGCAATAATCGTGGGGGCGTATGAGCAAACCGGACTGCAGGTTGCCATCCTCATCGATGAATACGACTCTCCATTGCAGCATTCCTGGAAGACTCCTCATCACGAAGCATGTACCGCTATCTATCGAGAGGTTTTTGCCATTCTCAAGGCAGATGACAAATACGAGAAGTTTGTCTTCATCACCGGCATCACCAAGTTCACGCAAATCTCGCTTTTCTCTGTGCTCAATAATCTGAGCAACATCAGCTTTGAGCCGGAATATGCAGCCATCTGTGGTATTACGAAAGAAGAGGTGCTACGTGATTTCAAGCCAGAAATCAACAAATTGGCAGAATACGAAGACTGGACTTTCGATGAAGCAGTAGCACAGCTGACTGCATATTACGACGGCTATCATTTCAGCCGCCGCAATATGGTGGATGTATTCAATCCGTTCAGTCTCATCAATGCCTTGGCAGATTCAGATCTGAAAAACTACTGGGCTTCATCGGGTGCAACCTCTCTGTTGCCTAAGTTTGTGGACAATATGGAAATGAGACTGAAGGATTTTGAGAATTGTCCGATAGACTGTGATACCCTAGAGACTTCTGACGTAACAGGTGGCGGAGCGGAGCTGTTCCTCTATCAGTCAGGTTATCTTACCATAAAGGGATATATGGATGATATTTATTTGCTAGGCATTCCAAACTATGAAGTTCGAAAGGCTCTATACAGGATTGTTTTGCCAGCCTTGACATTGAAAACGAATGCCCAAGTAATAACTACCCAGAATATGTTGCTTTACTCCTTGAAGCTTGGCAACCTTCCCGAAGCCATGAAATGCCTGAAGGCGCTCATTGCGGATGTTCCATACAGCAACAAGAAGCTTGCTAGTATGGATATGGAGGAGCGCTATCGCCTGATTCTGAGCACCATCTTCAATGCCATCGGTTGCCGTGTGGAAGTAGAAAAGATGATTGCTACGGGCAGAATTGATATGGTGGTAGAAACCACCAACTTCATCTATGTACTGGAGCTGAAGCTGAGCAACAACGGTGGCGTGGATGCTGCCGAAGATCAGATGAAAGCCAAGCAGTATGCCGAGCCATTCAAGGCGGATAAGAGAAAAGTAATCGCCCTTGCCATAGAGCTGGATGATATGGGAAAGGGACTGGTTGATTGGAAGGAAGTATAATATCCAAAAGGGGCTATACGCCACATATCATCGTGCCCCACACGCCCTGAAAGGGCAGAAGCTCCTAGCCCAGGGCAACACCCTGGGTATTAACGGAATATAAACCAACGCCCTGTAAGGGCAAAAGCTTTAAAAATATTCGAATTTTAATCTATAGGCTTATGGTACATGTAAATGAAACAATAGTAATCAAAAGCTCTTCTCCCAAGCTGGCAGAATGGGTGAAGAGGTTGAAGGCTCATAAGGCTGAGCAGCTGGAGAAGTTGCTTCATTTGTGGCTTTTCCAAGGGTCTATGCATCAAATGTCATAGTGGTGCATAGACCCTTGTTGTTTTTGTAATGTTCGGAGAAATCTTAATATTTATAGCATCAGGCAATGTTCACGGTGATACTCTAAAAAACGGTGATGACGATCTTCCGTCTTCAAGAGATGCACCTGATTATCCATTCCCAGCAGTCGGCGGTCGGAAGCATCAAGATATCTTGAATAAATGATGCTGCCATCATCCTTGAAAGAGATGTAGCCCCTATCAAATAACTTGTCATAATTAGGCAGAAGCAGCAAACCGTTGTACATATCAACACGCTCCTGGTTATCTGCATCCTTCCAAGGCTTGATATGCGAAGCTATCAACAAATCATAATGCTGGAATGCAGAGATAGAACAGCCGTGCCAATAGTTCACAAGCTGATCTCTGAAATACCCCTGTCCGATTCTGGATTTCACTATCGCCTCACGCTCCGTTTCTGTTAGTGTATAATTATTCCGAACCTGATTGATTTCCGCCAATACGGTTTCCTCCTGCTGGCGGGCATAGTCAGATTTTCTGAATTGTAGGAATCTGTTCAGTGCAGCCTTGAAATTGCTGAGATCCTTGTCCTTTGTATATTTTTCTCTATCCCTTTGCAGAAGTTTTTCATTAGCCAGTATATCCATGATGTCATCCTGGCTATTGAGCTGCTCCAGAGCATATCCCTGGGAATCCAGAAACTTTAGCCAGGAGATGTAATTGGTGCGGGAATGGGCATTCACGCCATCCTGCATTGTCAGATAGTGATAAAAGTCGGAAAGGTATTCCGCCAGATTATGATGATTATTCTGTAACATATTGATTCGTGATGTAATTTGTAGTATATTTATTCTTCAGGAACTCGTTTTAGCTTGTTCTTATACATTTTGTGAGTATCTTCGATTTGGGAATACGGGATTTCAAACGCTTGTCTCTGCCCCTTGAAATAATCCAGTGAATCATAGAAATGCAGGGGAATATTCAGCTTTTGACAGTATTTCCGTATCTGGACAATCCCCCTCCAGTCATCATCACTGATCTGATGAAGATAAAATGGGACTCCCAGATTGGCTGATAACCGCTGCATATTTTCCCTGACGTAGATGTCCACGCATCTGATATATCTGTTGGCATTCGGAATAAATGCAACATCTGTGGTCAGCCTTTCTTCCGCCTGGGAATAGGCATGAGAATATACATCCGAAAGAATTCCTACACAATCTTCCGAAGATTCCCCATCTATCTCTCCATACATATTCTCAAAGTAGGAATCCGATTTCATCATCCACTCCTTCCCATTCAGGGCATCCACGTCATATTCTTCCTTGATGCTGGAGCTTCCATACCTAAACTCATTGTAAGTGTATTCGAAGGGAGCCATCTTGAAATGATGCTGCTTCCCATTCTTAGACTTGAAATTCGAATGATTCTTGAGAGTATGGCGATCTAGCGTCACTCTGCAGAAGATGCTGTCGAAGGCAGCATGATTCATGCCGCTCAGCATCAGGACGGGGTATCCTTCCAGCGGATTCCTATTCCGTGTGAATGAAATGAATCTCTGATTGCTGTAGATATAGACAAGATTTCCATCGGCATCATTGCTTAGTTCCGGTGGAGAAGTCCGAAAGCTGTTTCTTCGCAGCAGACTTACCAAAAATTGTGTCTCCAAAAAATGGTATAGCATTATTTTCCCTCCTTATTTATATAGTTTGAAATATGCAATTTATAAAGCTTGAAATATGCGCAACAGGCACACGCTGCAAAAGTACAAAAAATAGTTAGAACATGGGCAAAAGTTCTGTTAAAGAATCCATGCGGATTTATTTTATAGGTTTCCGAGCATTTTGAATATTAACTAAATAGATAAGATTATGCCGGATTTTTCAGACACAGAGCGCCGACTTATCGATTTATTGGAGGTCGGAGTGAAATTTCAGTTAAAATGCTTCGTGAATTCAAATTTAAGTAGTTTTTTTGCCCCCAAATTAAAACAATAGACTTATGGTGTATGTTAATGAAACGATAGTAATCAGGAGCTCTTCTGTCAAGCTGGCGATATGGGTAAAGAGGCTGATGCCTCTTCTTCGTATCCTTCACACACCCTGAGTTTTCATTTACTATGTCCAGCACGCCCTGAACAACGGTCACCGGCTGAAGGTAAAGTAAAGGACAGAAGTTATCAAGTATGCCCCCACACGCCCTTTCAGGGCGCCTTGCTGACTGCAATTATACCCAGGTCGCATGTGGGGCTTACTTGCGAAGTTCAGTACTGAGCACACTTCGAAAAGTCCCCATCATATTTTTTGTCTTTGTAACTTATTCGCAATCAATGGAAGGTTTGTAAAGTTGACTTTTTAAAATGGATTCTTTATCTTATTATATATGTATATAAGATGAAAAAGACCAGCTTTGCGAGCTTCAGAATGAAGCGCTGGAGTAAAAATCCCACCTCTCATGTCGTTCACAAGAGCCGTGAAAATGGTAATAGAATAGCCTGTCCATCTATAGGAAGCCGAGAGAGAAAGTGAGCTGCTAAGACACTCATTTTCTCTTTCTTTTTGTTACATGATTTTAAAAAATCCTAAAAAATAGCCTTTTGGTGAAAATTAAGCATTTTCACGAAATTCGCCTAGTTCGCAATTAAATTGTACTTTTGAAACAATTTAATATCAGTTAATAATGGCAAGAGGAAGAACATATAATAAGACGTATGCTGATGTGCATATGAAAGAGGATATAATCAGGGAGGTGGGGAGCTTCCTTGAGGAACTTATTGTTAAAGACATTGCGCCATTAAAAATGATAAAGAAGGATTTTCCTATTACTAATCCGCCAATCAGAGATCTTAGAGATTTTGCCCCTTCCGTATCTTATGAAACAATCAGAGAATTCTGCTATATTATAGGATATTATTTGCATAAAGAAGAAAATGCAGTTAGGAATGGTGGGAAGCATCTGGATGATAAAGAAGCCTGGTTGGCTTATCTCTCAGATTTGAAAGAAAGATATCTTAGCCTTTATGGGCGCTCAGCTCAATTTGTGATGAGTCTTATCGAAGATAATATAGATATAAGAAAATGGTGTAAACAGAATAATGAGCCAGATTGCTAAGAGCTGCTGGCGACTAAACAATAATAATCAATCAAACAATTAAAAACCAAAAAAGAAATGAAAGAAATTACATGAACCACTAGGGTTTTGCTGGTCATAAGTCAACAACACCTTGATAGCTGCCTCACCTCATGAAAATCATGGGGGCTGCCCTCTCTAACTAGTAAATGGTAGTTTTTAGTCAATCCTTCAAAAATTAAAGATTAAGAAAGGGATTATTATGGCTAAATTATTTTATAAGTCGCTGATTAAGCTCGCCCAGCTGAGATTAATCGTCGTAGTAGTTAACGTGAACTTGTACGACAAGAGCTTGTTCGTGCAGCTTCCAGGTGGCAAATCAGATAAATTCAAGAAAGGAGAAGAGCATGGAAATCACCAATAACTTTAATTTCTATGATCAGTCCAGATTCGTGAAGATTGAGAATATGGACGTAGAGAATTTCTCCGAGTATATGAACTCCTATCAACGCCATTCTTCTGTTTCGGATTCTGTAAATGAGGCAGATTTTGAACAGGAGGAGGTTGATGAAGCGGATGAAGCTCCTCCCGTGGTAGGATATGTTGGAGCTTCTCATGTTACAGAGCTGCCAGAAGAGCTGAAAAGCAAAAAGGCTAAGGCTATTCTTGATGGACTGGTAAGCATAAAGGTGTTGGATAAGAATTATCAGCCCAATAATCTTACGGGGTACCAGAAGGGATATTTGGCACATCGTATAGCCGAAGAACTGAGAATTACTAATATGTGGGTACTTTTTGGCAGATTCTGGAATGTAAAGCCCAAATTGCTGAGAAACAAGTATAATGATGCCTTGAACCAAAAAAAGACCTTATCTTTTGAGAAATTGATCCACAATTACATAAACAAACGTTAAAAAAGCGGGTACTACTGGGGACGACCGCCCCTGGTAGTACCCGTTTAATCTTAAAATATCGCCGTACTTTTGCCCCAGATTTCAGAACGATATCGGTTCTGAGGTCTGGGGCTTTTGCGTTTTCTATCGCCAGGATGCTGGCATAGGTTTCCTGCCATGTTGTAAGTGGCGCAGCGTATCAGCCCATCGGTCTTTGACAAGGTTGATACATTTTTATTAGCTTTTTTGTTTTGCATTCTGATAAAGATAAAATATGTGCGGAAACTTTTAGCGTGTATTTTTTGCAAAGGTATCCGTCGGGTACCTTTTTATATATTTACTTAATTTTTTTTGCTTATGATGAATTCAAAGATTCAGAAGGCGGAGGATGGCAAGAATGCCGGCTCTGCCAAGAAGAGTGTGCAGACTGCTGTTTTTGAGAATCCGGAGTTCGGAACGGTTCGCATCGTTACTGATGAGAAGGGCGAGCCTTGGTTCTGTGCGAAGGATTTGTGTGATGCGCTCGGGTATAAGAGAGCGTATGATACAGTAAAACAGCGTGTTAGGTCTAGTGATACTATAAAATATAGTGTCACTAGAACTGTTAAAAACCGCTATGGCGAATGTAGTGGAAGGGGGTTGGTTGTTCAGATGATCTTCGTCAACGAGAGCGGCTTCTATGCTCTGGTGCTAGGTTCGAAACTGGCTTCGGCGGTGAAGTTCAAGGATTGGGTTACCTCGGTGGTGCTGCCGCAGATTCGCAAGACGGGCGGTTATATCCCGGTGAAGGAGGGGGAGAGCGAGGAGGAGACGATTCGCAATGCCGAAGAGATTCTCCGTGCTACCCTGAAGAAGAAGGAGGAACTGCTGGAGCAGCAGAAGAAGCTGCTGCATCAGCAGGAGGTACAGTTGGGGCTTGACAAGAAGCTCATCGGCGAGCAGGATGTGGAAATCAGACGTCTCAACGGCGTGCTGGATGAGCAGACGAGATGGGCTTCTATCCAGGGCGAGAACGTCATCAACCTGGAGAAGCAGGTGGATGGGCTGATGCCGAAGGCTATCTACTCGGACAATGTTCTGGATTCCGTTTCCTGCTTCACTACGACTCAGGTGGCGAAGGAGCTGGGGGTAACGGCGCAGGAGCTGAACCGCTCATTGTGCGCCCTGCATATCCAGTACTACCAGAGTGGGCAGTACATGCTCTATGCGGAGTATGCGCACATGGGACTGGCGAAGAGCCGCACCCGATACAATGCCTTTCTTGATTCGAACTGCGATGGCAGAAAGGAGAAGATGGGCAAGGCGGTTACGCATACCTATCTGGTATGGACCGAAAAGGGCAGAAAGTTTATCCATGATCTGGCCCACAGATTCTGGGAGCTTGCTGAACTGTATGAGGTGAAGAATTTGGGATAATCATTAAAAATGGAAATATGGCGATAAAGCAACAGGTAATGGCTTTAAATCCGGCACGCAAGGGCAATATGGGAAGATTGAATTCTTCCCAGCCCTTGTATGTCTATGACACCCTGATAGCACAGCCGTGGCTGAAGGGTGTGATTGCGCAGATACGTGGGGAGAAGGCGATCCCCGGCGTAGATGCTGGTGATGAAAAGGCGGTGAAGAAGGCGAAGGAGGGGCTGAAAAGACAGCTGCCTATCCGTGCCATTCATTATTCTAAGTTCAGGAATAATCACCGCTCTAGTGAGGATGCAGATCCTGAAAGTTTCCTCTTTCAGACGACTATTGATGTGGATGATGTGGATTATGTGGATGCTGCCCTGAAGAAGGCTCGTGAGCTGAACTGCAGCAACACGATATGGAAGGGGAAACTGCTGCATCTGGAGTATTCGGCTAGAAAGAAGCTGCATATCGATATCAGAATGCCGATGGGTATGACCATCGAGGAGACGCAGAAGGCGTATTGCGAGGCGGCTGGGATTCCCTACGATAAAAGCTGCATCACGCCGGAGAGAATCATCTTTATCACGGATAAGGACTCGGAGATTTACCGCTCCAAGGAGTGGTATGGGGTGCTGCCGGATGAGGAGATCAAAGCCCGCAGAGAGGCGTTCTTGAAGCGTGGGCTTACGATTGATGGAAAGGGGACGGCTCGCTATAGCTTGCTTGCCGGGGATTGCAAATCCCCGGAACGCCTGGCGGGAGACTTTCAGGTATTTCAAATTCAAAATACAGATTCAAATGTTCAAGACAATCGATTTCAGGGCACTGACAGCCATTCTGCTGTTCCTTCTGGCGCTGCTATTCAGCCTGCCCAACCTGGTAATAGCCATCGTGCTGATGATGATTATATCAGCAATACTGGAAATGCTCAGAAAGCTGGCGGACTGGCAGCCCAAGAAGCAGGGCAAGTTGATGCCAAGAATCTCATAGCCTTCGACCTCTTCCAGAATTCCGCAGGACTGAAGGGGATGAATATTGATACCATCGGGTCCAGACATTCCTCCCTGCTCGCTATTATGAGTGCTGGCGCTTCTCGTGTGATGAGTGAGGAGGAACTGATGAAGGTGGTGGCGAAGAGAATGCCGAGCTATTATCAGGAGAATGACTGCCATCAGCTGATTCATGATTTCTATGCGAAATATGGGGATAGCTCCAAGCCGTTTTCGAGGGATGTAATTCGCGTGAATGCCTTGGCGGAGCAGGCTGCTAAGAGCTTGCTTGCCGGGGATTGCAAATCCCCGGGACACCTGGCGGGGGACTTTCTTGCTGGACAAAATGGTTATAGCTCGCTTGCCGGGGATTGCAAATCCCCGGAACGCCTGGCGGTTTCAAATCTCAAAGTTCAAAGTTCCGAAGACGAGGAATATCCTGCTCCGCCTCCGATGCCCAAGAAGCTGCCGAAGCTGGTGGAGCTGCTGATATCCAAGACTCCGGAAATCTATCAGCCGGCTGTGGCTTGCGCCATTTTCCCTCCGCTGGCTACCCATCTCTGGAGAACGAAATTCAGATATATCGACAACGTGGAGCATGAAGCTACCCTGATGACCTGTCTGCTTGCCGGCACCGGTGCAGGTAAAAGTTGTGTACAGAAACCTATCGATTTCATCATGGAGGATATCCGTAAAAGAGATGCCGAAAACCTGAAGCGTGAGAAGGAATGGAAAGAGGAGATGATGCGAAAGGGTGCCAACAAGGATAAGCGCAAACGCCCTGAAAATCTGATTATCCAGGAGATTGATGCCGATATGACCAATCCTGCCTTCGTGATGCGTACCGCTGAAGCCAAGGAACATTTCCTTTATACTTCGCTGAACGAAATCGACCAGTTTGATGCACTGAGAGGTATCGGCAATCAGCAGTTCCGTATCATGTGCCTCGCCTTTGACCCTAGTAATAAATTCGGACAGTCTCGTGTCGGAATCCAGAGCGTTACCGAGCGTGTCTGCGTCCGCTTCAACTGGAATGCATCTACTACCATCGACAAGGGACAGCGATATTTTGCGAAGGTATTGACCGATGGTCCGCTGAGCCGTATCAACTTCTGTACCATCCCGGAGCGGGAGATTGGCGAGGATATTCCCATCTATGGCACCTACGATGATGAATTCAGAAATTCTCTGAAGCCCTACATCGAAAATCTCTGTATGGCGTCGGGACTGGTGGAATGCCAGGAGGCGTATGATCTTGCCGTGGTATTGAAGAATGAGAATGCCGAGTTTGCACGTACTTCGCAGAACCGCATCTTCGAGAATTTCTCGTTCCGTGCCAACGTCATCGCCTACCTCAAGGCGTGCGTGCTCTATGTTGCCAACGGCTACAGATGGGAGCCGGAGATGGATGACTTCATCCGCTGGAGCGAGCGTTACGACCTCTACTGCAAGATGCGTTTCTTCGGCGATATGATTGCCCGGGAGAACAGTGCCGGCGAGAAGAGTTCGAAGCGTGGACCGGAGAATCTGCTGCAGCTGCTGCCTGATATCTTCACCATGCCGCAGCTGGATGCCATCCGTATGGAGCATGGATTGAATGCGAAGGGTACCCGGAATGTAATCAAGCAGTGGATTTACCGTGGGTATATCGAGCGAATCTCTCCGCCCGGCGAGGACGGGAAAAGTGGTTACGGTTACAGTAGTTACAGTTTCAAGAAGCTGAAGTACCGCCATGACGGGCAGGTGCTTGAAGCTTGATTTTTTAAATTAATTGAATATTTATGGAAATAGTATTGAAGCGTATAGCCAAGAAGAACAGCTATACCATTGGTCGCCTCTATATCCTGAAGGATGAGGAGGTAGAGAGAGTGGTTCACTCTTCATGGATGAACCCACAGTTGAAGCGTTGGTTCGAGCATAAGATAGATGCCGGCAAGCTGACGCAGGAGCGTTATTTCTGCGATACCCTGGAGCCTACGTGGCGCAACCTGAAGGGCGTGGAACTCCTGCCCGAGGAGGTGAACGTGCGCCTGGGCAGGGTTTCGGGCAAGAAGGCGCAGAAGATGAAGGGCTCTACGGCGATTCCCGAAGGCACCTATCCGTTGCTCGTCACCAAGTCGCCCCGCTTCAAGGAGTGGCTGCCGTATCTGCAAGGTGTTCCTGATTTCGAGGGCATCCGCATCCATGCCGGCAACTACCCCGATGATACCCAGGGCTGCATCCTGGTGGGCGAGAACAAGGTGAAGGGCATGGTGGTGAATTCCCGTATCTGGCTGCATCGCCTGATGAAATGCATCAGCGAAGCGAGAGAAAAGGATGAATCCGTCTGGATTACCATCATCTGATGGGGCTGATGGCTCTTCCGATTGGGGGCAACTGCTATAGCTTACTTACAAATATCATCAGGATTCTCGGTCTTTTTATAATATTAAGACCGGGAATCCGTTATTATTATCGAAGATAAAAGTAATCAATAATAATAAAAAAAAGAAAGAAAAGAAGAAACAATGCTCAAGATTGTAATGATCATGCTATGCGGAATTGGTACGGGGTACCTGCTCCGCAACAAGAAAATGAGTTTTATCGGCCGTGTCATCACGGCGCTTATCTGGGTACTCCTCTTCCTGCTCGGCATCGAGGTGGGAGCGAACCCTCGCATTATCACTGGTCTTCAGACCCTGGGACTCGAAGCCATCGTGCTTACGATAGCCGGAAGTCTGGGTAGTGCAATCTTTGCGTGGGCATTGTGGAGATATGTCTGCAGAAAGGAGGCTGGAAATGAAAGGTAGTCTGATTATCGTAGGCTTCTTCGTGCTGGGCATCATTGTGGGAGTGTGGGATGTGATTCCTGCCAGTTTCCTGGCGAGCGACGTGAGCTATTATGCCCTCTGCTGCCTGATGTTCTGCGTGGGTATCAGCATCGGTTGCGATACCTCTATCCTGAAGAGTTTCAGAAAGGTGAATCCCCGACTGATGATGCTGCCGGTGATGACCATCCTGGGAACCCTTGCCGGATGCGCGGCTGCCTCCCTGATACTGGGACACCGTCAGCTCTCCGACTGTCTCGCCATCGGTTCGGGCTTCGGATACTACTCATTGTCGAGCATCTTCATCACGCAGTATCGGGGTGCCGAGCTGGGAACCATCGCCCTGCTTGCCAACATCTTCCGTGAGATTCTCACCCTGCTTGGTGCGCCCCTGCTGGCGAAGTATTTCGGCAAGCTGGCGCCTATCAGCGTGGGTGGAGCCACCACGATGGATACCACGTTGCCTATCATCACCCGCTATTCGGGCGAGAGCTTCATCATCGTTTCCATCTTCCACGGCTTCTGCGTAGATTTCTCCGTACCATTCCTGGTTACCTTCTTCTGTTCGCTCTAACGGCTTCCTTGCCGCTAGAGCTTTCTTGCGTGATCAGAATCCATCCAGCTCGATGTATTCATCATCGGCTTCAGATTCTGGGGCATTCGAGTCATCGAAGTAGATGCCGGTATCGGTATCTTCTGCTGGCTGGCTCTCGATATCGATTCCATTATCTTTTGGGGAATCCTTGTCCACTACGATTTCCGTTGGCTCCATCAGCAGGCGCATCTTGCTGATCTTCAGCGGTGCAAAGTGGCGGGTATAGAACTTGTCGTAATCATCATACGAGAGATTTCTGCCCAAAAGCTCGAGGTTCGGCTCGCTGATTACGTAGCTTCTCGCCTTGGAAATCAGACGGAGGATGCCGGCTTGCTGATGCAGCTCGTTGGCATACTGGCGCGCCTCGTCGTAGTTCTGAAAACCGCTTACCTGCAGGCGATGCAACCCCTGGAGGTCTTCGATGCTGATGTCGAAATTGCGCGCCATATAGGTGGTGAAGTTATACTTGGCTACCTCGAAGAGCAGCTGGTTTTCGTTGACGGAATCTGGACTGTAGGCGAGCAGGAAGACAAACCTGTCGTTGCGGTCGGCTGAGAATCCTTTCTGCTGGGTGGAGTCCTGGGAAGTGAGCACATCGCTGCGTTTCGCCCAGACATTACTCAGGTCGAACTTTCCGCCGTAGAGTCGTCTTCCGGCATTCACGCCGTTTACGATCATTCCCGCCATCTCGCTCAACCGGCTGTTGGGATATTGCACTATCACCTGGTTCATCTTTTCCAGACATTCGGAAACCTTGCCCTCGTTGAGCTGGGTCATACCGCTGATGAAGAGGAACTTGTCGCGGTTGGCACCAGTAGGGAACCGCTTGTCTGATATTTCCGAGTTGTGCATCACCACCTCGTACTTGCCCTCCTTGAATGCCTGATAGGTGAGGGTGTAGATGGAATCTTCGATGTGTACACCCATCCTCGCATTCTCCAGATAGTAAGGGTCGGAGAGGAGGGCTGTGAACTGGCTTTCTGGGTAATCCTTCTTCAATTTTTCGACATAACTGTTCGCCATCTGAGTCTGCTTCTTTCGGGAATAAAGCAGATACAGATGGTAATAGGCTTCGTCGAGATGCTTGAAATCCGGGTAGTTGTCCACCAGTCGGAGCAGCATCTTCTCGCTCAGAGCCAGGTTGTCGAGCCGGTCCTTGAAGATGATTCCGGCATGGTATAAGCCATCCGCCAGGAGCTGGTTGCTCGCTGTCATCTGCTCTGGGGTGAACGGAATCTGAGATAGATAATAAGCCCGCTGATGAGGGTCGAGGCTGGCGCTATCGGCAGATGGTTTGCCGGATTCTTTCTGGGATAAAGAATGGGATAGAGCATCTTGTAATGCATCAGGCTGAAGCTTGGAATCTTGATCAGAATTCGTTCCTTGCTCGGAATCTGTTCTCTGTGCTGAAGATGTTCCTTGTCCGGAATCTGTTCCTTGAGCAATATCCGTTTCCTGTGCCGAAGCTACAACTGTTTTGTTGATTCGCTGCCAGTTGTCGAGGTTCTTTCGCTTGCCCCAGAGTTTCTCGAAGAGCGCCTTACCCTGGCTTACGGCTACAGGGGAATAGAAATACCAGGTATTGGTGTTCCCAAATCCGTTTCCTGAATCATTCCCGAATCCGTTTCCTGATGCATTCCCGAATCCGTTTCTGTAATCATTCCCGGAACCATTCCCATCAACTCCTCCTTCATATTCCGAATTCATCTCAGCACCGTCTTCCCATCTCCTTCTTTCTTCCTCTTTCTCCTTTCTTTTCAGGGCAGCTATCACACGGTCGATGGCTGCATTCCTGTCTCTCTCGTCCATTTTGGCAAGAGACTGCAGGGAATCCTGGAGGGCGATGGCATCGGTATAAGGCACCAGTTCGTCCAGCACCTTGGAGCGATGAGCCAGTTGCGGATAATCCTTTCTGTCCTGATCGAGCAAGCCGATTGCTTCGCCATAGCAGCGCTTGGCATCCGCATATCGCCCGATTTCCCAATACAGATTGCCCAGACGTAGCAGAAGTACACCCTTCTCTATACCGTTTCGGGTAGCCTTCCGGTTGCCTTTTTCGTAGGCATAGATGGCACGCAGGGTATCTTTCTGGGCCAGGTGGATGTTGCCGATGGCATAATATACCTGGTCCTGATATTCCTTGTTCTTATCCGATGCCGCCATGCGCTTGAGTCGGCTGATCATCTTCCTGCTGTTGCCCGAAGCCAAGACTTCGGTGATGGCGATGCGGGCATTAAACTCCAGTTCGTAGGGCGGATTGAGCCGGATGACGTGGCGGAAAGCCTGATAAGCCTCCTGCTGGTTGCCGATGGAAGCCTGCAACTGTCCCATCAGATACCACTGGCGGGCTTTCTGCTTGTGTCGCATCTCATGGCTTATCACCTTTCTGAGATAGGGAATCGCCTTCCGGGCATCCCCCGTGTGGATATAGTAATCGGCGAAGGCATAATCCCATTCCTTCTGGGCACGCCAGTGGATGGAATCGCGCTGGATGTTTCGGATCACATCTTCTGCATCGTAGGTCCATCCCTGCTCGATATAGCATTTGGCAAGCCAGGCGCGCGCCTTGCCGTAGATGGCAGGCTGGGTGGAGTAAAGGCGGCTCATATAGGCGAAGGTGGCAGCGGCCCCCTCGAAATCTCCCTTCTGGAATTGAGAACGGCCCATCAGCATCCACGCTTTCCATAAAAACGGATTGTATTCCCTGCGACTGAGCCATTCGATATCTTTCGCCGTCTTTCTCTTGCCGGGTTCCCATACGGGGCGGCGCTTGATGCTGTGCTGGTGGATGGCTTTTTCGCATTTCTCGATGGCACGGTCGAAGTTGGCTTTGCCCAGATCGCGGCTGTTCCTGTTGCCTACGGTATAGAGCGGAATCTGCTCCGTAAAGTTGTCCCGGTTGCCTTCTTCCTTCTCCAGTGCCCCGTCGATATAAGCCACGGTACCATTATAATAGGTATTGTATCGGGCATTAAAGGCATGCCACCACCTGCTCTGCGCCGTATTCTTTTGCGCAGAGCATCCCGTAAGGATCGCTGCAATCACAGCGAGTCCTATCAGAAAAAAGTGTTTAATGGGGCTTTTGCCTTTCATGCTTTCTATTGTTTATCTGGCATCTTTCTCCTAATGCCCAGGACGATTTTGGCGAGTGCGAATACCACGATGCTGATGAAGATGATGGTGGCACCCGATGGCACGTTGAGCAGATAACTGATGTAGAGACCGGCGATGCAGTCTATCCATCCCAGGATGATGCTTGCCCATATCATCTGCCTGTAATTATAGGTGAAGAGGTTGGCGGTCATCTGCGGAATGGTGAGCAGGCTGATGGCGAGCACGATGCCCACCATTTTCAGTGTAGCCACGATGGTCATGGCGATGAGCGTCATCATCAGGTATTCGATGGCTGTAACCGGCAGATGCTGCGAACGGGCGAAGGTACTGTCGAATGCGATGTTCTGGATAGGGCGCAGGAGAAAGGTGAAGAGGAGGGCTACGATGAGGGCGAGTCCGCCCAGCAGCCACAGGTCTGCGCTGTCGATGGCAAGGATGCTTCCGAAGAGGAAGGAGGGCAGGTCGGGCATGAATCCTGGAGTCAGGAAACAGCAGATGATGCCCACGCTCATTCCCAGGGTCCAGAACATGGCGATGGCGGAATCCTTTCGCACATCTTTCTTGCGTGATATCCATTGCACTCCGAAGGCGCTGAGTATGGCGAAAACCATGGCGGAGAGTATCGGATTGATTCCTGTAAACACGCCGATGCCGATGCCTCCGAAAGAGGCATGGGTGATGCCGCCGCTGATGAATACCAATCGGCGGGTAACGATGTAGGTTCCGATAAAGCCGCACAGGATGCTTGCCAGAAAGGCGCCTATCAGTGCGTTTTGGAAAAATGTATATTGTAGTATATCCATGCGTTTACTTTGAACTTTGAACTGCAAATTTCTAGCTTAAAAAGCCGATGACTTCATCCTTCAGCTGGTTGGGCAGGTTGATGCCTCTCAGTATCAGGCTTCTGTTCCATCCAGCCACTTCTTCCGGCTGCATGGTATAGAGCACTTCCGAGAATTCCTCAACCTCCTCATCGGTATAGGCATCGGCATCCCGACCGGCAAAGCGGTCGAGATCCTCATCATCGTAATATTCTATTTCTTTGGTGGCGGCTTCCATCATGCACTCCTGCTCGCACTTCGAGTTCTCACCGTTGCAGGTGTTGCACGATACGCCTTCCTGCAGAGGCTCATCGTCCTCTCCCCTGCGGTGAGATACGATTCCGAATATGGCGCTTATCAGGCCTAATGCCACCAGGGCTAAAATCAAGTATAGCATTTACTTCGAACTTTGAATTTTGAACATTATGACTGGCTTAGCTCTTCACTCTCAATAATCTCAAACCCTACTTTCTTCAGGTCTTCCCAATAATGAGGATAGGATTTGCTCACTACCTCCGGATTATTGATCTCAATCTGAGGGAACTTGAAGGCGAGAGGGGCGAATGCCATCGCCATACGATGATCCTCGTAGGTATCGATTGGAGCAAATGAAGGATCGCAGGTTTCGCCATCCCAATACAGCGTGTTGTCGTTTTCATCGTGGATGACATAGCCCACCTTCTTCAACTCTGTCTTCAGAGCCTCGATGCGGTCGGTCTCCTTGATCTTCAAGCTGGCAAGACCCGTGAACCTGAACTTCACACCCAAGGCACAGCAGGCTACCACGATGGTCTGAGCCAGATCAGGAGAACCGGAGAAATCGTAATCGAATTTCGGCAGAAGACAGTGGTTCGCCTTCAGCATAACATCCGTAAGATGATCATGGTTCTCAAATTCGCTCTTCACTCCCAGCAGACTGAAGATGTATTTCACCACGGAATCTCCCTGCTTCGAGCAGTCCATCAAGCCTTCGAGCTGGATGCTGGAGTCGATGTTGCCATTCAGAGCCATCATCTCATACCAGTAGGAAGAAGCACTCCAGTCGTTCTCTATCATATAAGATGTCTCCTTGTAAGGCTGTGGCTTCACGGTGATGGTGTCCATATCCGTCCAGTCGGCATCGGCACCATATTCCTTCATCGTCCAGAGCGTAAGGTCGATGTAAGGGCGGGATGCAATCTCTCCTGTCAACTTCAGTTCCAGTCCGTTCTTCAGAATCGGACCGATCATCAGAAGCGCCGAGATGTATTGCGAACTGATATTGCCCACTACCTCCAGGTGGCCGCCTTCCAGCGCCTTGCCTCGGATGTGGAGTGGGGGATAACCTTCCTTCTTCTCGTAGGTGATGTCGGCGCCCAGATAGCGCAGGGCATCTACGAGAATGCCGATAGGACGGTTCTGCATGCGCTCGGTGCCGGTGATGGTATGTTCGCCGGGGGTGGCAGAGAGATAGGCGGTCATGAAACGCATGGCTGTGCCGGCTGCCTTGATGTTGATGACCTCTGGCATATTCTGAAGGGCTGCAACGATTACTTCCGTGTCATCGCAGTCGCTCAAGTTGTCGGGTTGGATATGGCTTCCAGCCATCGCACTGATTACGAGGGCGCGGTTGCTGATACTCTTAGATGCTGGCAAGTTGATACTTGCGTTCAGTTGGCTTGGTGCCTTGATGGTATATTTTATCATACGCGTACCTTATATTATATATATTTTAGTGCAAAAGTACAAAATAAAAAGTACATACGCTAGTTTTCGGGCGAAAAGTTTTCAAAATATCTCAAAAAACAGCATAGGCAGCCGTGCCCTGTTCTTATCGTTTGCTAACAATATGTAAACGAGATAGGGGTATTATTGGGGTATATGGAGATATGCCTATTTCAAAGTGTAAAAAACGACCCCCTAAAATGTCAAATTGTAATTTTGTGTGCGTTTTCTTTCAAAAAGTAAAACTGACCCCAAAAATAAGATAAAATAGCGTTAAGGAATGATACAACTTACCGGAATTTGTATTACCTTTGCATCAGAAAAAAGAAACAACAAGCAATAAGTAACAATCTAAAAATTAAAGAATATGAAACGAATTATATTATTCTCATTGATGGCTCTCATGACCGTAGCTACTTTCGGTCGCAAGCGCGTAGAGAATGCAACAGTAGTAGCAGACACTATTTTCTATGCAGAAAATATGAAAAATGTAGCTAGTGCAGATCAGGCTAGTTATTACAGATTGCTGATGACTACCGGCGCTGGCATCAATAAGAAGGATGTGTTCCAGGACTTCTATATGAACGGTAATCTTCGTGCCGAGGGTGGCTACAGCTTCATCGATCTCGGTAACGACCGCAATACGATCTTCAATGGTGAGGTTACTACTTTCTACAAGAATGGTAAGGAGAAGTGGCACGGAAAGTATGTTAACGGCAAGCGTGAGGGATACTTCACTCTCCAGCTCCGTGAAGGTGGCGTGGCTGTTGTTCAGTTCAAGAACGGCAAGTCTGTTCACGATTACTTCATGATAACATACAAGGATGGTACCACTGAGAAGAGAAATCTCTCTGAGATTCAGTCTTTGATGTAGAAGATCACTAGAATAGAAAATCTCTCTTAAATTAATAGAAAAATCTCTCTTATATAAATTAAAATTTTATGTTGATATGACCAATATGGGGATGGCTTCCGGGAGGAAGGTACATCCCCTTTATTTTTCTGATATATGCATAACTGAAAAAAGGTCTGGCGATGATATTCGCCAGACCTTTTTACAATATTTAGAGTGCCAGGTCAACCTCTACCGGGCAGTGGTCGCTGCCCATGATGTCGGTATGAATCTTGGCTTCTGTAATCTGTTCTCTCAAGCGGTCGGATACCAGGAAGTAGTCGATACGCCAGCCGGCATTCTTCTCGCGTGCCTTGAACCGGTATGACCACCACGAATAGGTAACCTCTTCGGGATGCAGATAGCGGAAGGTATCTGTAAAGCCGTCGTTCAGAAGCTCGGTCATCTTATCGCGCTCCTCGTCGGTAAAACCGGCATTACGGCGGTTGGTCTTCGGATTCTTGATATCTATCTCCTGATGTGCCACGTTCAGGTCGCCGCAGACCACCACAGCCTTCTTGGCATCCAAAGCCTTCAGGAACTTGTGGAAATCATCTTCCCAGGTCATACGGTAATCCAGTCGTTTCAACTCGGTCTGGGAGTTCGGGGTATAGCAGGTTACGAGATAGAAGTTGTCATACTCCAGGGTGATGACTCTTCCTTCGTGGTCGTGCTCCTCCACGCCCATACCGTAGCTCACGCTCAGTGGCTGGTGGCGGGTAAAGATGGCTGTACCCGAATATCCCTTCTTCTCGGCATAGTTCCAGTAGCTTTCGTAGCCCTCGAACTTCAGGTCGAGCTGACCTTCCTGCATCTTGGTTTCCTGCAGGCAGAAGAAGTCGGCATCGAGCGCCTTGAACTGGCTCTCGAAGTCCTTGCCCACGCAAGCACGCAGGCCATTCACGTTCCAGGATATAAACTTCATATTACTTTGAACTAATTTAGATTCTCTTGCTCTCACCTCTGAGCAGGCTCATGAACTCCTGACGGGTGTTCAGCGAATTGAATACGCCGCTGTAATCGCTGGTAGTAGTGATGGAGTTCTGCTTCTCCACGCCACGCATCTGCATGCACATGTGCTTAGCTTCTATCACCACCATCACTCCCTGAGGATTCAAGGTCTCCTGGATGCAGTCCTTGATCTGCTGGGTAAGGCGCTCCTGCACCTGAAGACGGTGGCTGAAGATATCTACCACGCGGGCAATCTTGCTCAGTCCGGTAATCTTACCGTTAGGGATGTAAGCCACGTGTACCTTGCCATAGAAAGGCAGCATGTGATGCTCGCAGAGGGAGAAGAAATCAATGTCCTTCACAATGACCATCTGGTCGTATTTCTCCTCAAAGAGGGCATCGGTCAACACCTTGTGGGCATCCTGATAGTAGCCGCGGGTCAATACCTGCATCGCCTTGGCTACGCGCATAGGAGTCTTGACAAGTCCTTCGCGCTCTGTGTCTTCACCCAGGAGCTTCAATACTTCCTTATAGTGTCCTGCGAGTTCATCCAATCCCTCGCGAAATTCTGTTTCTGGATTCATATCTTATTTACTTTGAATTTTGAACTTTATGAATAGTAAGACTGTTGAATTCTTCACTCTTCACTTTAATACTGTACTGTAATCTGTCCCTTTACCAGGCATGCCTGTCTGTATCCCAGGGCTCTCACCTTGGCAAGCACCTTCTTTGCCTCGCCCAGTTCGCGGAAGTTGCCCATGCGGCAAATCCATCTTGGCGAGTAGAAGTGTACATATACAGGCTGGTCTGGGAACTTCATCTTGATGTTGTTGCCCGTCTGTTCAGCCTTCAGTCGGTCGTTGCGTGAGTTTCCTCCGGCAAAGATCTGTACTCTATATCCTGTAACCTTATAGCTTCTGCGCATTACCTTCTTGCGCATGTCCACTACAGGCATCTCGGTTTCTTCCTGATGTGTCTCAGCCTTCTGTGCATTGTTTCCATGCTGTTTCTCCTTGGCAGTTTCGTGCTGTGGCTCGGCCTTCTTGAGCGAGTCTGGAGTCTGCTTGTGAGAGTCCGGAGTCTGCTTGTGCTGGGCAGCTGGAGTTACTTCTTTATGCTGAGTATCTGTTGGTTTCTTCTGTGGTTGTGGGGTAGTCTTAGTCTTATCGTCCTGTGGATTCACCTGATTCGTATGGGTTGAAACCTGTTTTCCGTTCACCAATTCGTCGATAGCCTTGCTTTGGTGTACGGTCACGACACCCTGTCCTGGATTCTTCTGCTTGAGATAATCCAAGTAAGTCTGCGCATTCATCTGGATAGATGAGCAGAGGATGAAAATCAATAATGTGACGAATTGTTTCATGACTATACCTTATTTAATATATATATACCTTTTATTAATATATAATGTGTCAGCAATCTGTTTCTGTCATCCTATTAAGATAGGGAAAGGGATGCCCCCAGGAAAGAAGGCATCCCCTTTGGTAAATATCCTTGTGAGATTACTTCTTCCAAGCGTCGATGATACCCTTGAAATCAGCAGCCTTCAAAGAAGCACCACCGATCAAACCACCGTCGATGTTTGGCTTAGCGAAGAGCTCAGGAGCGTTGCTAGCCTTGCAGCTACCACCGTAGAGGATAGATGTCTCCTCAGCAGCCTCGTTGCCATACTTCTCAGCTACGATAGAGCGGATGTATGCCAACATCTCCTCAGCCTGGTCAGAAGTAGCGGTCTTACCTGTACCGATAGCCCAGATTGGCTCGTAAGCGAGGATGATGTTCTTCCAAGCCTCTGCGCTCAAGTGGAATACTGAACCCTCCAACTCAGCCTTAACAACCTCGTTCTGCTTCTCAGCCTCACGCTCCTCGAGAGTCTCACCGCAGCAGAAGATGACCTTCAAACCGTTAGCCAAAGCCAACTCTACCTTCTCCTTCAGGATCTCAGCAGTCTCGCCATAGTACTGACGACGCTCTGAGTGACCGAGGATAACGTACTGAGCACCTGTGCTCTTTACCATCTCAGCTGAAACCTCACCTGTGAAAGCACCCTTAGCCTTGTCAGCGCAGTTCTCAGCACCGAGACCTACAACCTCTGAATCCAAAACCTGAGCTACAGAAGCCAAGTGGATGAATGGAGTACAGATGATTACGCCACAGTTTGGCTTGTCAGCTACCAATGCCTCGTTGATCTCCTTAGCGAGAGCAACACCGTCCTGCAGGTTCATGTTCATTTTCCAGTTACCTGCTACAATTTTCTTTCTCATTTTTCTTTTCTTTTTAAAAGTTGATAATATTCTGTTTGAATTCTCTTTCTTTCTGATCCAGGCACCCCATGCCCAAAGCCGGTCGGCGATGGTAAGGAGTACCAGCGGGATGACAAACCAGGAGATGATGCCGGCTATCTTCTTGGCGGCACTTACTTCCGGCATCTTGCCGATTTCAGTCTTCTCCAGCGGCTTGCCTGCCAGGTCTGCCATCTTAGGCAGGTCGTTGTGGCTCCATTTCCGGATGATGGTGCCGTCTTTCAGCAGCAGCAGTCCCGGATTGCTGCGTATCACGGTCTTCAGCGTCGTCTCGTCTGTGATATAGAAGGGATATTCCGCTCCCGTGATGTCTTGCCAGTGCCTGATGGCTTTCTCCGTACTTGCCGTGAGGCAGAGGAATGGATATCCATGGTCGGTGGCATATTCGTATATCTCGTCGATGCTTCCGAAGTTGCTGTCATCGGCAAAGTCGAGATGTGGCGAGATGAGCAGGAAGGTGTAGCCCTTGCGGTGAATCACTTCCTGGGTGATGTCTTCGCCCGTCTTCATATCTTCTATGCTGAAGTCGTGGATAGGAGGCACGTAGCCTTCTTCGGTCTGCACCGTCTTGCTGTCGATGAAGGTCCAGGTAGAGTCGGGATAGTTGTCTATCGTAAACTCCTTCCGTTCGCCGTTCTTCTCCAGGATGAAGGTGGTGTCAAACTTCGGCTGCTTGGCTCCCTTCGGAATCTCCATACCCTTGGCTATGTTGGCGCCGATGTGATAAGGGCGGAAGTCGAACTGCGGCAGATACCACAGGCTCCAGAGGCTCATCACGATGGAGAAGAGGAAGGTGTAGTTGATCACCACCCACTGTGTCTGTTTCGAAATGAGTCTCGGCATCTCCAGCGGCTTTCTCCAGATCAGGACGGCGAATATCAGGAGGATGATGTTCTTGATGAATGTCTCCATATTGGTGAGCACTACGGCATCACCGAAGCATCCGCAATCCTTTACTGGGTCTGCGATGACGATCCAGAGTGTAATCAGCGTCATCACGGTCATCACGGCAAGGGTAATCTTGCTCGTCAGTCTCCGTCGGATGGCGAAGAGAAGGAATATACCGATGGCAAACTCAGCAGTGGCAAGCAATACCGACATCACCAGGGTGCTCCAGTCGGGAAACATCCAGTCGATATGCAGCGCTTCCAGATAGTCGGTTATCTTGTATTGCGTGCCCAGTGGATCCATTCCCTTCACGAATCCTGAGAAGATGAAGGTTGCAGCCACGAGCAGTCGCCCGATATTCACCGCTGTTTTTGTTATAATCTGCTTTGCCGTCATATCATTTTCCTCTTTTACCTGATAGAATGAACCTTCTTGTTTATAGAATGAGCCTTCTTGTTTATAGGATGAGCCTTCTTACTTTTCTCCCATTTTGATGGCACCGAAAACTGCGTAGTTGATGATGTCCATATAGTTGGCATCAATGCCTTCTGATACGAGTGTGGCTCCTGCGATATCCTCGATTTCCTTTACTCGCTGTATCTTGGTGAGAATAAAGTCGGTATAGCTGCTCACTCGCATCGATCGCCAGGCCTCGTCGTAGTCGTGATTCTTCTTGAGCATCAGTTCCAGGGCTTCCTGGGCGTGCTTGTCGTAGAGCTTCATCGCCTCTTCCGGTGTCATATCCACTTCATCCACGAATGGTTTTTCCAGCTGGATGAGTCCTACGATACCATAATTAATAAGCGCGATAAACTCCGGACGGATGCCTTCGCCTACGAGAGATTCTTTCTTGATTTCAAGCGAGCGGATGCGCTTCGCCTTGATATAGAGTTGGTCGGTTAAGGAAGATGGACGCAGGATTCTCCAAGAGGCTCCATAATCGTGAAGCTTCTTCTCAAATAATGCCCTGCATTCTCCCATAACAACTTTAAACTGCTGTTCTGTTTTCAATAAATCTGCCATAATAATTTCGAAATTCGGTGCAAATTTACGCATTTATTATGAAATAGCCAAATATTTATTTTGTATTTTACATTATTTGCAGTAACTTTAGACAAGTTACGCTGCATCTCAACAATAAAAATAAAAAAAGTGCTTTTTTATTTTGTATTGTCTTCGATTTGCAGTAACTTTAGATAAGTTACGCTGCACTCGGAAGAAAAAATAAATCGCGATTTATTTTGTTTTTCGCTCGATTTGCAGTAACTTTGCACCCCGAAATTAAATGAGTATGAGAAATTTGACCAATGCCGAACTGGCACAAATACTAGATAAGGATATTTTTCACGAGATTTCAGAGGCGGCGGATGCGCTGTCTGTGGAATGCTATGTAGTAGGTGGATATGTGCGCGACCTCTTCCTGGAGCGCCCTTCCAATGACATTGATGTCGTGGTGGTGGGGAGCGGAATTGAGGTGGCTTCTGCCCTCAAGAAGAAGCTGGGCAAGAAGGCACATCTCTCGGTGTTCCGTAATTTCGGAACCGCACAGGTTAAGTATAAGGATACAGAAGTGGAGTTCGTGGGAGCACGAAAGGAAAGTTACAACCGTGATTCGCGCAAGCCGATTGTAGAGGATGGAACCCTGGAGGATGACCAGAACCGTCGCGACTTCACCATCAATGCTATGGCGGTCTGCCTGAACAAGGACCGTTTTGGCGAACTTGTCGATCCGTTTGATGGTGTCTATGACCTGGAAGATGGCATCATCGCCACTCCGCTAGATCCGGATATCACCTTTTCTGATGATCCGCTCCGTATGATGAGATGTGTACGTTTTGCTACCCAGCTCAATTTCCAGATAGAAGATGAGACTTATGCCGCTCTCTCGCGCAATGCCGAACGACTGAAGATTATCAGTGGCGAGCGTATCTGCGATGAGATGAACAAGATCATGCTCTCCAAGCATCCCAGCAGCGGCTTCTATTATCTGAAGGATACCGGACTGCTCGATCTCATCCTGCCGGAACTGGTGGCGATGGATAAGGTGGAGACCCGCAACGGAAAAGCCCACAAGAACAATTACGACCATACGATGGAGGTTTTGGAGAATGTGTGCAAGCATTCTGATAACCTCTGGCTCCGCTGGGCTGCCCTCTTCCATGATATAGGAAAGCCAAGGAGCAAGCGATGGGACAACAACATCGGATGGACTTTCTACAGCCATAACATTATCGGTGCCAAGATGATTCCTAACATCTTCCGCCGTATGAAACTGCCGATGGATGCCAAGATGAAGTATGTGCAGAAACTGGTGGAGCTCCACATGCGTCCGATTGTGATAGCGGATGAAGAGGTGACTGATAGCGCCGTGCGCCGACTGCTGAATGATGCGGGTGATGACATCAACGACCTGATGACGCTTTGCGAGGCTGATATCACCAGCAAGAACCAGGTGCGCAAGCAGCGATTCCTGGATAACTTCAAGATGGTGCGCGAAAAACTGGTTGATCTTCAGGATCGTGACTACAAGCGACTGCTCCAGCCATGTATCGACGGCAATGAAATCATGGAGATGTTCCAGCTCAAGCCATGCCGCGAAGTAGGCGTACTGAAGCAGTATCTCAAGGATGCCGTGCTGGACAACAAGGTGGCTAACGAGCGCGAGCCGCTGATGGAACTTCTGATGAAGAAAGCCCAGGATATGGGGCTGAATATGGCAGAAAACTTAAACAGAGAATAATTTTTGTTAAATAACGGCTCGCAGGGAGCCGTTATTCGTTTATTATTCGTAATTTTGCACCGCTTTTTAAAACTAAAAGCATTGTTTCAGTTTCCGTCAGAGGACGGTATATATAAAAGGTATGACATAAAATAATAAATTATAATATAAATAGGTATGAAAATTAAAAACGTTTTGTTTGTTGCAGCAGTTTGTGTTCTTGCTGCTTTGACATCATGTGGTGGAAGTAAGAAGGGTGGTTTACCAGACTTCGGCGATGATGAGTTTGCCGTGGCTACCATCGGCACTTCCAGCGCCGCATTGCAGACTACCTATCCTGCTACCATCAAGGGTATTCAGGATGTTGAGGTACGTCCTAAGGTTTCTGGCTTCATTACAAAGGTTTTTGTACATGAGGGTCAGACTGTTTCAGCAGGTCAGGCTTTGTTCTCTATCGATAGCGAGACTTATCAGGCTGCTGTCCGTTCAGCTGCTGCCGCTGTCAATACAGCCAAGGCTCAGGCTAACACAGCAAAGTTGACTTACCAGAACAATAAGAAGTTGTATGATAGCAAGATTATCGGTGAATATGAACTTTCTACAGCTGCTAACGGCTATGCAACCGCTAAGGCTCAGGTAGCTCAGGCAGAGGCTGCTCTGGCTTCAGCCCGTGAGCAGTTGGCTTGGTGTACCGTTACCAGCCCTTCTGCAGGTGTTGTAGGTAGCCTTCCTTTCAAGGTGGGTGCTTTGGTAAGTGCTTCTGGTCAGGCTCTTACTACCGTTTCCAATATCAGCACTATGGAGGTATTCTTCTCACTCTCTGAGTCTCAGATCTTGAGCATGTCTAAGACCAACGGTAGTATTCAGGCAGCCATCGCAGCGTTCCCAGCTGTTAAGTTGCAGTTGGCTGACGGTTCTATCTATAATCACCCAGGTAAGGTAGTCAAGATGAGTGGTGTCATCGATGCTACTTCTGGTTCTATCTCTCTCATCGCTCACTTCGCTAACCCAGAGAAGTTGCTGAAGAGTGGTGGTGCAGGTTCAATCGTTGTTCCTAATGATCAGAACAGCGCTATCGTCATCCCTCAGGAGGCTTGCTCTCAGGTACAGGATAAGATCTTCGTTTACATCGTAACCAAGGATAACAAGGTGAAGTATTCTGAGATCAAGGTAAATCCACAGGATGATGGCAAGAACTATATCGTAACTTCTGGTCTCCATGTTGGCGACCGCATCGTATTGAAGGGTATCACTAAGTTGACCGATGGTCAGCAGATCAAGCCTATCACTCTGGAGCGTTACAATCAGAAGATTGCTGAGGCTGCCAAGTTGGCTGAGTCTCAGGATAACGCTCATGCCTTCGCTACTGCTATGGGCGGAAAGAAGTAATATATAATAAGGTATAAAGAAAAATAGTAAATTATGTCATTTACAAACTTTATAAAGCGCCCGGTACTTTCGACGGTGGTTTCCATCTTCTTCGTCTTGCTGGGTATCATCGGCTTGGTATCGCTGCCTATCGAGCAGTATCCGAATATCGCGCCGCCTACCATTACGGTATCTGCTACCTATACGGGTGCAGATGCCCAGACGGTGTTGAACTCAGTCGTTGCTCCGCTGGAGGAGAGTATCAACGGTGTGGAGAACATGACTTATATGACCTCTTCTGCGTCTAACTCTGGTTTTGCTCAGATCACCGTTTACTTCAAGCAGGGTTCTGACCCTGATATGGCTGCGGTCAACGTACAGAACCGTGT
>CDZB01035013.1_pt1 | contig 25866 bp, 10 predicted proteins | sample 554961 | NCBI WGS metagenome assembly CDZB01 (sample SAMEA3182106, study PRJEB8094) | gut metagenome | biome: human; feature: gut; material: Stool; isolation source: human stools | place: Canada | collected 2013-02-26
GAAACTGCATCTGATACGTTCTCTGTTGGCTCATAGTGACCTGTGTCGAGAGTGTACATCACATTGTTCTTAGCGCAGTAGCCAGCGTAGAAGTCGTGAGAACCTACGGTATAAGCCTCCAAGCCAATACCGAAGAGTTTAGCTTCGAGACAAGACTTCATGTTAGGCAACTCCTCTGCCAAGATCTCATCAAGAGAGTTCTTCAAAATCTCACGATAGCGTCCCTTCTCTACAGTGATATCCTTAGAGCCATCGTGTATCCAGATGTTCATGATACATGGATCGTTCTGGAACTTACCCATAGCATCAGCGATACGGCGGCAACGCTTGGTGTGCTCAATCCAGAACTCACGGATAGCAGGGTCTGGGTTTGATAAAGTGAGGTTGCCACTCAATGGGTGAGAGAAAGAAGTAGAGTTGAAATCGAGCTTCATGTTCTGCTCCTTTGCCCACTGCATCCAACCTGTGAACTGATCTACGGTTACCTCGTTACGGTCGATTTGCTTGCCACCGAACTCACCATATATCTCGTGGAGATTGAGACGGAAGGTACCAGCGAGGAGAGAGTTTACCTTTTCAATATCCTGTCGGAGTTCATCGATATTGCGAGCCTTGCCAGGATAGTTACCTGTACTCTGGATACCGCCAGAAGCAGCCTCACCACGCTCGAAACCAACCACATCGTCAGCCTGCCAGCAATGCAGAGAGATAGGAGTTTTCTCCAATGTCTCGATAGCCTTGTCGGTATCTACACCCAGAGCAGCATAGCGCTCTTTTGCAATCTCGTAATTCTTCAAAATCAAATCTGCTTTCATAATTGTCTTTAAGTTTTATATTGTTAATCTTTTATTGTTTATTTCTTTCTTTACCTTTTTACTTTTTTACCTTTAAAAACTTCTCGTAAGCTGCATCCCAAGCATCCTTGTCCTGTGGCTCGAATTTCTTCAACTCCAGAGAGTTGGCGATGATTTGTCGCATTTCCCAGATATCCTTTACCAAGCCGGAAGCCTTAGCCTGCAGCATGATATTTCCGATAGCTGTACCTTCTTGTGGACCAGCAAGTACTGTTACGCCACAACTGTTGGCTGTAAACTGGTTGAGGTATTGGTTGAGTGAACCGCCACCGATGATGTGGAGCACGTTGATATCGAAATCTGCAAATTCTTTGAGCCATGTGAATACCTGACGGTAGCGAAGGGCAAGACTTTCGAAGATGCAGCGACAGAACTCGCCGTAGCTCTCAGGTACATGCTGACCGGTCTTTTCACAATATTGCTTGATAGCTTCTACCATGCTGGATGGGTTGGCAAAGACAGCATCGTCTGGATTGATGATACTCTGGAAGGCTGGCTGCTTCATTGCTTCAGCAATCAGTTCTCCATGTCCCAGACAAGTCTGGTCACTGTTATTAGCAGCTGCCGCATCTTTCCATTCCTTACGGCAACGCTCGTAGATCCACATACCACAGATATTCTTGAGGAATCGGGTAGTGCCCTCGATACCGCCTTCGTTTGTGAAGTTAAGTTCATAGCTATGTTCATTGATGATAGCCTTCTGAGTCTCTATACCCATGAGGCTCCAAGTGCCCGAACTGAGGTAAGCGAACTTTTCATTCTTGGCAGGAACGGCAGCTACTGCGCTGGCAGTATCATGCCCTGCTACAGCGATGACAGGTACTGCATTCAAGCCAGTTATCTTCTGTACTTCCTCGGTGAGTGTGCCGATGATGGTAGCTGGTGCTGTCATTTCTCCAAACTGTTCGCGCTTCAATCCGAGACTCTCAACAAGATCCTGGTCGAGGTCGCCTGTCATCGGATTGAGAATCTGCGAGGTGGAGGCAACAGTATATTCGCAGATAGCGTTACCGGTAAGCATATAGCTCAGCGCATCCGGAATAAAGAGTATTTTGTTTGCATTCTCCAAAGCCACATTGCCAGCCTTGCGCATAGCGTATATCTGGAAGAGGGAGTTGAAGTTCATGAACTGGATGCCCGTCTTTTCATATACCTTTTCCTTGCTGATTTGCTCGTCGAAGTATTTCTCCATCATGCCCACTGTATGTGGGTCTCGATAGGCGAGAGGGTTGCGGAGGATGGCTTCGTCCTTGCCCACATATACAAAGTCGCATCCCCAGGTGTCGATTCCGATGCTCTGGATGTTGATGCCTCTTTGAGCCACGAGTTTCAAACCCTTGATGATTTCCAGATAGAGCGCATAGATGTCCCAATAGAAGTGATTGCCCGTCTCGATGAGATGGTTGTCGAAACGTGTCAGTTCTTCCAGATTGAACTTTCCATCTGATAAACTACTGATAATGGTTCTTCCGCTGGTGGCACCTAAATCCACTGCAAAGAAGTATTTCTTTTGTTCCATTTTGCTAGGTTTTTAAGTCTAATTTAATGTTATTGATTTCTAAGTTTAATTTCTGTTGATTCCGAAGTTCCTTATGTGTTACTTCAAAGTCTTTGTTGAAATTTTCGGTGCAAAGATAGACCTAAATCGTGAAATGCAACAAGGGATTTTGATTTTCAGCCCTTGATATTTGGCGGCAGTATAAAATTGGGGAAGTGATGGATGTTTTTGGGGGAGAAGTGATGAAAGAAGGATCATAGAATGGGAGGCTTAAAGGGGTGTATGGATAAAAAGGGAATAATCCAATGGGCTGGAATAAGACAAGGCTGCTTGTGAACCTTTAGTTCTGCAAGCAGCCTATAAGCATTTGATAATTATGAGTTGATAAATGTTAGTTACGTATTTTATTATGATTCTGATATAGTCTGTTCTGTTTTTCTGAATTATCTGTTCATGTTTCTGAAATCTGAAGGCTTCATGCCCGTCTGACTCTTGAATTTTGAAGAGAAGTAGTCTGGCGACTCGAAATTAAGGCGGTAGGCTATCTCCTTGATGCTATCATCGGTAGTAGAAAGCAGTTCCTTTGCCCTCTGCAGTTTCAGATTCTGTTGGTAAAGGGCAGGTGCAAAACCGGTATGTTCCTTGAAGAGCTTGCGGAAGGAAGAATAGCTGATGCCGAGTTCCTGCGCAATCTCCTGAATGGTAAGGTTGCCTTCCAATGATTCGCGGATGCGAAGACGGGCTTTATTGATGATATCCACATGCTTTGAATCTTTATTCAATTCAATATTACGCTCCAAGGAGTACATCAGGCCGATGAGATGGTTGGCGATACCTGCCAAGGTTTGCTGGGCGTATGCAGCTTCCTCCTGAGCAATGTATCGTGCTTCCTCATATAGATTGACGATTTCGTTGCTAAACCCCACGTGATAGATTGGCTTCTCTGGAGAGAGGAACTTATGCTTCACTCGGTCGTTGATGTTTCTTCCTTTGAATCCTATCCAATAGCTTTTCCATCCTTTTCCTTGTTTAGGGTGGTAAGTATGCCATTCGCCAGGGAACAACAGGAAGATGTCGCCAGCTTTGATGACGGTCTCTGGGCAGTGGGCTGACTGGAAAACACCTTCGCCCTCTGTCAGATAGAGCAACTGAAATTCATCCAGCGTTCTGCCTTTGTTGATATCAAAATAGTAGCCGTCAGCATGTCCCTTGGTAGGGTAGCTGTCGTGTGGCTCTATCACCTCATATCCGATAGTGCTGATGGTGAGTCCCCATTGTGCATCCCGTTCTGAGGCGAGCAAATATTTACTTGTTTGCATCGATCTTTTGTTATAAATGGTAGTTGTAACTTGTTTCTTTTGCAAAGTTACTAAAAAAATGGCAAAATGCAGAATTTTTCTATGATTATCGTTTCTAATACACCTATTTATATATAATAATATAAGCAATTTTAAGAAATAGAATTCGATATTTTAGGTTTGTTGTCAAAAAAAAGGGGTTAATAATCAAAATTTAAGGTAGCAAAATAAACCGATTCCGTACTTTTGCAACCGAAATAATTCTAAAACAAGACTTAAACGAAGTTGGGAATAAGCTAAATCAAGAGCTTATGCGGATTGGTGGTCTACTAAAATTAATTAGTGATCGACTAAAACAGAAGCATTCTTAAATTAGCTTTGTACAAGATGAACCTATTCGTTGCCTAAAGGAAGTTGAAACTTATATGCAATTTCAAAATCATTCTGCAATAGCATTCCATGCTTTCAGATGAATATTGTTGTTGTCATTAAGCAAATTGACTTTTTGGGTATATAGGGGATTGGACAGAACATAAAACCTATATAAAATATGAGCAAACAAAACAAAATGATGAAAAAGTCTGTGTTGCCATTTGCATTGGTATGCTCAGCGCTCATGCTCAACCCTTACATGGGGGGGCAGGCTCGTGCTGAGGTGCAGAACGTGCAGCAGGCAAAGGCTGTCAAGGGTACGGTGGTCGATGAGACTGGCGAACCAGTGATTGGTGCGACCGTACTGGTTGTAGGCGGAAGTGCATCACAAGGTACTATTACCGATATGGATGGTAACTTCAGTATCAACGTCAAGCCTGGTCAGAAACTCAAGATTACTTATATTGGTTACGACGAAAGTATCGTGGCAGCCAAGGATGGAATGAAAGTTCAGATGAAGACTTCTGGTGCAGTTTCTCTGAATACCGTTGAGGTTGTTGCCTATGGTGTGCAGAAGAAGGTAACCATGACCGGTGCCATCTCCAGCGTGAAGAGCGAGGACTTGGTACGTACTTCTGTCGGTTCTGTCAACAATGTGCTGGGTGGTCAGCTTTCTGGTGTAACTACTGTTCAGTATTCCGGTGAGCCAGGTAGCGATGCAGCCGAAATCTTCGTTCGCGGTAAGGCTACTTGGGGCGATTCGCAGCCTCTTATCCAGGTGGATGGTGTGGAGCGAACCATGGCAGATATTGACCCAAATGAAATCGAGAGTGTTACCGTATTGAAGGATGCTTCTGCCACTGCCGTGTTCGGTGTTCGTGGTGCCAATGGTGTTGTCCTGATTACTACCAAGCGTGGTTCACAGGGTAAGGCGAAGATCAGTGTGTCTACTTCATGGACAGCACTTTCTCCTACCAAGATGGTGGAGCAGGCTAGTTCTTACGAGTATGCCAACTTCTATAATCAGATGTCTGAGAATGACTATTGGCAGACAGCCAATTTGGCGGTTGCTAATGGTAAGTATTCTTCTTTGGAAGCCTATATGGCAAAGAAGCCATTCTCTAAGAGTTTCTCTGATGCCATCATTCAGAAGTTTGCTACAGGTTCTGATCCTATCCGTTTCCCTAATACGAGATGGGCAGACTATATCATGAAGGATGTGACGCTCCAGCAGCAGCACAACCTCAATATTTCGGGTGGTACAGACCGCGTGAAGTACTTCATCTCTGCAGGTTATTATTCTCAGGATGGACTCTTCAAGGAGTTTGGTGCCAACTATGACTTTGGTTACCAGTATCACCGCTTCAACTACCGTTCTAATCTTGACCTCAAGGCTACCAAGACTACTACGTTGTCTTTCAATGTGGCTGGTAATGTGAGCAATGCCGACAAGCCATACACTGGTTCTGGTGCTGCAGGTCTGATCAAGCAGATTTATTATGCTACTCCTTTCTCCAGCCCAGGTATCGTAGATAACAAGTTGGTTTATTGTACTACCGATTATACTGACGGATTGAAATTGCCATTTGTAGGAGATAGCGGTATGGGCTACTATGGTAATGGTTTCATGCAGACCAATATCAATAAGTTACAGATGGACCTTGTACTCAACCAGAAGTTGGATTTCATAACTAAGGGTCTGAGTTTCAAGGCGAAGGGATCTTACAACTCTGCTTATACGATCAACAAGCAGGGTAACTGCCAGGTGGCAAGTTACAACCCGCTCGTACAGTACGATGAGCAGGGCAATGTCATCTACAATGCCGATGGTACTCCTTATATTGTATATCGCCAGAACGGTAATGATACTGATCCTTCTTACTCTGCATCTCAGGGTAAGGCACGTGACTGGTACCTGGAGGGTAGCTTCAACTATTCACGTGTATTCGGCAAGCATACTGTGAATGCCCTGATGCTCTACAACCAGTCTAAGCAGTATTACTACTCTGGTACTTCATATCCAGATGTGCCTCGTTCATACGTAGGTCTTGTGGGTCGTGTAACTTACGACTATGCCAACAAATATATGGCAGAGTTCAACATAGGTTACAATGGTTCTGAGAACTTTGCACCAGGTCGCCGTTTCGGTACCTTCCCAGCAGGTTCTATCGGTTGGATTCTCAGTGAGGAAAAGTTCTGGAAGCCAATTTCCAAAGTAGCTTCTTTCTTCAAACTCCGTGCCTCTTGGGGTCTCGTAGGTAATGATAAGACTTTGGACAGAATCCGATTTATGTATCTTGCTGACCCATATATCACTGGTTCTTATGGATTGACCAATAATATGTCCAACTGGGCAGATACATACGGTTATCTCTTCGGTAATGCCCAGTCAGGTACCGTACAGGGAACATCTTCCATAGCCGGTGCTTACGAGTCTATCAAGAACAATCCTGATATCGGTTGGGAGAAGGCATTCAAGCAGGATTATGGTTTTGACCTGTATTTCTTTGGCGACCGCTTTAAGACAACCTTCGATTACTATCGTGAGCATCGTACAGATATCCTTGTACGCGATGCAACCGTACCATCTACCATTGGTTTCACCATGCCATATACCAATGCCGGTGAGACCAAGTCATGGGGTTGGGAACTTTCTCTCGGATACAATGACAAGATAGGTAAGGACTTCCGCTTCTGGGGTAAGTTGAATCTCTCTTACAACCAGAATGAGATCATCGAGATGAGGGAAGAGCCTCAGAAGAACGACTATATGTTGGCAAAGGGTCACCGCATCGGTGCCCGTTCTATGTATAAGTTCTGGAAGTATTACGAAGGAGAGCAGACCAAGGCAGAATATGAGCAGACCTTCGGCGCTCCATTCCCTCAGCAGCTTATTAGCAACTTGCAGCCAGGTGACTGTGTGTATGTGGATCTCGACGGAGATGGTAAGATCGATCCTAACGATATGACCCGTGACAATGGCTATACAGACGATCCTGAGTACATGGCAGGTCTGACACTCGGTTTCAACTACAAGCGTCTCACCTTCAACATGCAGCTTACTGGCGCATGGAACGTAAGTCGTTACATTACAGATGTGTTCCGCCAGCCATTCTTCTGTTCATCCAATACCACTCAGGGTGGACTCCTCTCATACCATGTGAACAATACATGGACACCGGGAGTCTATGAGAGTCAGGATGCTCTCTATCCACGAGCAACATGGGCGAATGCAGAGCAGAACTATGCAGGTTCAGATCTTTGGGAGAAAGATGCGAAGTATCTCCGTCTGAAGACCGTATCTCTGTCTTACGATTTCATCAATCCTACTTTCAAGAAGATAGGTATGAACAAGTGCGAGGTAACCCTTTCGGGATACAACCTCCTTACCTTTACTCCTTACAAGTGGGGTGACCCTGAGACAAGAGCATCCAATGCTCCTTCTTACCCATTGCAGCGCACCTACACCATCAGCTTGAATGTAGGCTTCTAATCAAAGGTAATGTAACAAAATGAACAAAGAAACAATGAAACATAATATATTATTTCGTAGTGCAGTAGCCATGTTGGTAGCAGGTGCAGCTTTCACAGCTTGTACCGATACCATCGCTGTGGGAGATGCTTCTCTCGACAAGGCGACCAGTTCTACTGCTACTATAGACTCTGTATTCCAGAATGCAGAATATACACGCCAGTTTCTTGTAGGTATCTACTCTAAGCAGTATTATGGCTTGCCATATTATAATGGTGGTACCAACATGCCTCATGCTGGTAACCCATATACAGGTAAGTTTGACGCCTTGACCGACTGCTGGCATGACTTCTGGAATGGAGCTGCTGTCTATTCTAAGTATTACACGGGTTCTCTGACTGCCAATGTAGGTCGTTCAGATGGATTGGACGGTCCGCTTTATTCATACGACAAGGAGTTTCAGTGGAAGACCATCCGTTCTGGTTTGATTTTCTTAGCAAATGTTGACCGTGCTCCTGAAAAGGATATGGATGCATCCGAAAAGAACCGTCTGAAGGCTGAGGCACGCTGCCTTATGGTAGATGCCTTCTTCAATACCTTCCAGCACTTTGGTGGTATTCCTATCATGGATCACGTTCTGGAAACAAGCGAGGTTTCTGGCGAGTTCAAGCGCAATACCGTAGAGGAGTGTGTGAACTGGATGGTAGAGCAGCTCGACTTGGCTATTCAGGAAAATGATTTCCCTTGGAGCGTCAGTTCTACGATGACCGGTCGTTGGACCAAGGCTGGTGCGATGGCTTTGAAGTGTAAGATTCTTCAGTTTGCTGCTTCTCCATTGCTCAATCCTGAGGACGGCAAACCATATTATGACGGCGCTTCTGACGAGGTAAAGCCATATATCATGTACACCGACAATTCTAAATATCAGGAGCGTTGGGATGCTTTTGCCAAGGCTTGCGATGATTTCTATAATAAGTTGCAGCAGGAAGGCGTATATGAGTTGGAGCAGGCTAAGGTTCCAACCAGTGCCAACACCGCAGACAAGAAGGTGCAATACTATCGTCTGGCATACCGCAAGGGTTATTACCTCAATGCTTCTAAGGAGATTTTGCACTCTGTACGTGTGCAGGGTAATGATATAACAGGTGCCGGTCGTTACTGCTGGCATTCCTGGTATTCAAAGTCTGTGCCACGTAATGCATACTGTCCTACACAGGAGTATGTAGAGAAGTTCTCATGGAGCGATGGTGAACCATTCAACTGGGATAATGCTGCCAAGAAAACCTACAAGCAGGTGAGTGGCAAGGTGGTTACAGAACCGGATTCAACCATGGTATATAAGGAGGATGGTTCGTTTACAATCAATGTAACCAACTTCGTAACCAATAAATTCACAGGTGCGATTTCGCGTAACAAGAAATCTTTGCATACAATGTTTGTAGATGGTACGGTGCCTTCTGGTGCCCGCCAGATTACAACAGTTCTTACACGCGACCCACGTTTGTACGAGGAGTGTATCGTGAACGGACAGAATACTAACCTCGACTGGACAACCGCTTCTATGACCGGTTATCCTTGGGAACTCTGGTATAGTGGTAATGATGGTGGTACAGGTGTCCTGACCCAGCAGAATACCATGTTCGGTTCTGGTTATGGATTCAATAAGTATTACTTGGGTGCTGGTGGTTATCCTACTGATGATGCCGCAGACTCTTACCGCTTCCCAACCCAGTGGGTATCTCTCTCACTCTCAGAGTTCTATCTGCAGTATGCAGAGGCGCTCGTGATGCGTAAAGACAAGGATGTAAATAAGGCAGTAGAAATGGTGGATAAGGTTCGCTCCCGCGTAGGTCTTCCTACCATGGAGAGAATGTGGACCAATTCTACTTACCGCAAGGCAAAGGGTTATACAGCAACTACCGCAGCAGCAGCTGCCATTCAGCCAGTGACTCTGAGCAATGGCGAGATTTCTACAGAGTTTATGGAAGAACTTCTCGATGAACGAGTAAGAGAGTTGGGACTTACCGATGCCCGCTGGTTTGATATGGTTCGCCTGAAGCGTACCGACTGGATGACCAAGCAACTGCACGGTTTGATGCAGTATCGTCTGATCCAGACCAGCGATGGTTTCCAGAGCCGTAATGCTGCGTGGGTAGGAGGTGACCGTGATAATGATCCGTCATCTACACAGCCTCTGTTCTTCCTGAGTAGCATCAAGACGATTACAGCCAATAGCCGTTATCTCTGGACGCAGAATCCTAAGAGCAACGAAGTGAAGAAGTGGTTGTTCGATCCACTTCCACAGGCAGAAATCAATAAGAATTATGGTCTTGTACAAAACCCAGGTTGGTAAGAAGAACCTCAGGGAACTAACTAAGTTAAAATGAATTTGTATATGAAAACAAAGAATATATATATGTTGTCATTGCTTGCAGGCATGAGCCTGCCAGCAATGGCGCAGCAGGACATCATGGACTCTGTGGCATATAAGGACCAGACCGTAGATATAGGTGCCAACCGCACCTTTACCCGCGAGCAATCCACTTCTGCCGTCAGTGTCATCACCAACAAGGATGTCAACAAGCGTGGCGCACGCAACATCGGTAACAATATCCTGGGTCAGGGCAATGGTCTCGTCAGTCTCGACGGTTCTGGTCTTTTCCATGCCCAGAATCCAGCTTTCTATATCCGTGGCATCCAGTCATCCAGCGGCAGCACTCCGCTCTTTATCGTGGATGGAGTAGAGCGTGCCATCGAAAATGTGGTAGCTGAGGATGTGGAGAGTGTATCTATCCTGAAGGATGCAGCGGCTACGGCTCTCTATGGTTACAAGGGTGCCAATGGCGTAGTTCTGATTACTACCAAGCATGGTAAGTATAATACCAAGTCGATTACTGCATCTTATGATCACGTGTTCTCTTTCCTGACCAACAAGCCTAAGATGGTAGATGCCGCTACATACGCATCGGCAGTCAACGAGGCTTATCATAACCAGAATGGTGGCGATATCTATAGTTCAGAGGTCATCAATGCCTATAGAGACGGTTCCAATCCGCTCTATTATCCAAATGTAAACTGGGCAGACGAGACCTTCCGCAATGTTTCCAACAACGACCGCTTCAATATTGAGTTCAAGGGTGGTACCAGCAACTTCCGTTATTATACCAACGTACAGTTGCTGACCAACAAGGGCTTCATCAAGAACTTCCAGAACGACGGATATTCTACACAGAATAAATATACGCGCGGAACGCTCCGTTCCAACATGGATATCGACCTGGGTCTCAAGACTAAGTTGCATACCCACTTGTATGGATTGCTCACAGAGCAGTCACAGCCAGGTGCGCAGGCCGACCTCTGGTCTATGATCTATAAGGTGCCAGCCAATGCATTCCCAGTGAAGGCTTCAGAGACCGTATGGGGCGGTAATACCGTATATACCACTTCCAATCCAGTGGCTCAGAGCCAGGGCGCAGCTTACTATAAGAACCATCAGCGTGCGCTCTATGCCGACTTGGTGTTGGAGCAGGATCTCTCATCCATCACCGAGGGTTTGAGTGCGCAGGCGCAGTTGGGTTATGATACTTGGTCTAATGTTTATGAAGACCATTCCAAGACCTATCGCTATGCTTACTATGAGGTGCCAACCAATGGTTCTGTCGTTGCAGATGGCGAGGGAACTCTCTCTGCCGTGCAGGGTACAGATTCCAACATGGGTACCGGTGCTAACAACAACTCTTGGATTCGCCGTTGCGTATGGAATGCAGCGCTCAACTATGACAAGAACTTCTCTGAGAAGCATCATGTATATGGCCAGTTGAAGTACGATTACGAGTACAATGACAAGACAGGTACCAATACCACCGTATATCGTCACAATATCTCTTTGTTCGGTCACTATGGTTATGACAACAGACTTCTCTTCGATGTAGCCCTGGTAGAGAGCGGTTCCAGCCGTCTGGCTCCTGGCGACAAGTGGGCGATGTCTCCAAACGTTTCTTTCGCTTGGAATATCTCCAATGAGAAGTTTATGAAGAATGTGAAGTGGCTCGACTTCCTGAAGTTGCGTGCTTCCTGGGGCAACCAGGTACTGGATGTGCTTCCTGGCGGAGACGTATGGACCTATTACGACCAGTTCTATCAGATGAACGGCGTAAGCTATCCATTCGATGCAACCTATACAGGTACACAGTGGGGTAATACCTATCTTGGTACAGCCAAGACCCAGCATATCGATCACGAGAATGCAAGCAAGTTCAATGTCGGTTTCGATGCCACACTCTTTGGCGGTCTGAATATCTCAGCAGATTATTACTACCAGCACCGCTATGATATCTGGTATTCTACAGCAGGCAGCTATTCCAGCGTATTCGGTATGACAGCTCCTTATGAGCCAGTAGGAGTCATCAATTCCCATGGCTTCGATGTATCGGCAGACTACAGCAAGAAGTTGAACAAGGATCTCACCATTAGTCTTGGTGGTTCCCTCACACTCAACAAGACCATCGTGAAGAATCAGGCAGAGGCTCCACAGCTCTATGCCAATACCTCTTCTACAGGCAAGCGATATGGGCAGGCTTTCGGTTATGTAGCCAATGGCTTCTTCCAGAAGAGCGACGACCTGAATGGCGATGGCATTATTTCAGCTTCAGAGATGAAGGAATTGGGCTACCCAATCCACAATTTCACAACCATTCATGCGGGAGATGTAAAGTATGTGGATCTGACAGGTGACGAGACGATAGACAACAACGACCGCAAGGCGATAGGTTACAGCACTACTGCGCCAGACCTCTACTACAACTTCCACCTCGGTGCAGAGTACAAGGGATGGGGTATCGATGCCATGTTCCAGGGCGTAGGCAAGTGGACCGGTTTCAAGACCACCAACGGCTTGTACCGTTCAGCAGTAGCTAGTAACACGCTGTCTCAGTATCTCTACGAGAACTCCTGGTCTGCAGAGCGTGGCAATACCGAGAATCCAAAGTTCCCACGTCTCTCAGCAACCAGCAATGCCAACAACAATTTGAACAGCACGCTCAACATGTTTGACCGCAGTTATCTCAAGCTCCGTTATGTGGAGATGTATTATTATCTGCCATCAGCATGGTTGAACAAGATAGGTTTCATCAACAAAGTGAAGTTGTATGCTCGCGGAACAGACCTCTTCACTCTTGATCATCTCGACGAGGCAGATGCCGCTTCATACGGTACAACCCAGCCTCTTACCAGAAGCCTTCAGGTAGGTGCTGCAGTAACATTCTAAATTTAAGGAATTACGATTATGAAAGTAAATAAACAACTATTTTGCTTTGTGTTGGCTGCCATGACGTTGTCTTCTTGTAATATGGACTACAATGAATATACAGCCTACGACAAGGAATACATCCAGCGCTCGTTCAAATACGTAGGTGGATTGATGACCACGATATACACAGATATCGATACCGACTGGGGCAACCTCTCGGGAGCCATGCTTTCCTCTGCTACTGATGAGTCTGAATATAGCCACGATGGCAATGCAGTAGAGGATTTCTACAACGGCAACTGGAGTCCTGTCAATGCTCACCAGACCGTCTGGAGTTCTGCTTATGAGGGCATTACCTACTGCAATGAGGTGATAGACAACTGGTCTAATCTTGAATTCGACCAGTTCAAGCTCAATCTCGATTATGAGAAGCAGATGTTCCTCTACAACAATTATCAGTATGAGGCTCGCTGGGCACGAGCTTACTTCTATTACACCCTGGTTCGCCAGTACGGTGGTGTACCTTTCAAGGTTCACAATACCACAGGTACCGAGGAGACAGCACTTCCACGAACCAGTGCCGACGAAATCTTCAACTTCATCATCAGCGAGTGTGATGATATCAAGGACAAGATTATCGAAGACTATGCAGGTAAGTCGGATATGATTCTCTCCAAGGCGGAGACCGCCCGCGCCAACAAGTATGCCGTCTTGGCATTGAAGGCTCAGGCAGCTCTCTATCATGCCTCTCCGCTCTTCACACAGGGCAAGACCTCAGAAGAGAAGAAGAATCTCTGGGCCATCGCAGTGGCTGCCAATAAGGAACTTATAGATGCAGCAGAGGCTAAGGGTTATGGGTTAGCAACCAACTTAGAGGACCTTTGGGGCAAGGAGTATTATTCAGATGCTTCCAGTACCAAGGAGATACTCTTTGCACGCCGCACCGCTTCTTCCAGTTCTTTCGAGGGCTACAACTTCCCAGTAGGTTACTCTTCAGGTCAGGGCGGCAACTGTCCTACACAGGACTTGGTAGATGCTTTTGAGTGTACCGATGGAAAGAGCATTGCGGAAAGCAGCTTATATGATGCAACAAAGCCATACGACAACCGTGACCCACGTCTTACCAAGACAGTCGTCGTGAATGGCGACGTATGGCCAAACGATTTGGCAGCTTACAACAGTGAGCATCCAACTATCGAGACCTATGCAGGTGGTTATCACTCCCGTACAGGTAATGCAGCAGGAAAGTCATACGCTACTACTACCGGTTACTATCTGAAGAAGTTCTGTAATGCAGACCAGATTCTTCGTGGCCGTTCCGGTTATGCAGCTACTACATCCCCTCACGGTTGGCTCACCTTCCGTATGGGCGGTATGTATCTGAACTATGCAGAGGCTCTCTTCCAGTATTTCAAGGCCTGCGGCAATGCCAATGCAGCCGATGCGAGTGGTGCAGTAGTGATTACCGATGAAGAAGGCAACCAGACTACTGTGAATGTACCGGCTACCCAGACAGCAGCCAAGATGGCGAGCAAGACCCGCCTGCGTTCCGGTATGCCAGCTATCGCAACGGGTATGAGCAATGAGGCTTTCTGGGAGAAGTACAAGAACGAGCGCCGTGTGGAACTCGCTTTTGAGGGACACCGATTCTATGACGTGCGCCGCTGGATGGAGGATGGCGATAAGTTCATGAATATCCACCGCATGGAAATCACAAAGAACGAGGATGGCTCCTATATATATAATAAGGTGTCTGTGACTCGTGGTGATGGACAGTGGGAGAGCAAGTGGAATCTGTTCCCATTCTCTCAGACCGAGATCTTGAAATCCAATCATGCTATCCAGCAGAACCCTGGTTGGTAATAGTAGGTTTCAACACATATTTACACCTGATGCAGTGAAACGCTGCATTAGGTAGAAAACGAAAATAAATCTAGATAAAATATATTATTAACTAAAACATTTTTTGAAATGAAAAAGTTTACTTTTATTGCATTGCTTATGTTCATCGTATGTGCGATGGCAAAAGCCGACGACAAGTACTTCTTCAAGGTGCCAACAGACAAGATGTCTGAAAGCTGGATTATCCAGGATGCAGGTAACTTCGCAGCAACACCCGGTAAGGAATATCTTGAGGTACAGAACAAGAAGAATGGTGGTCGTATGCTCAACTACTTCTGGAACGAGGATGCGTGGGCGAAGACCGATGTAGCATCTCTTCCTAACAGTACTTACAAGTTCACGATGGACTTGAATATGTCTAACATGGCAGCCCGTGCAGACATGGAGTTTGTGCTCCTTCCTATTGATATGTGTACAGCTAAAGACAGCCGTGTAAGTACTCACAACTATCACTGGTACAAGGCTAACGAAGGTGATGACTATTTCTTCCGTTGGAGAGTAGGCGAGAAGCCTGCTGCTGCTAATGGTGACTTCACTATTTGGATTAACGAGGAGCCAACAGCAAAGAACGACTGGAGCCAGACTACAGAGGAGACTCTTACCCTCTCAAGCCAGACTACTTATAAGTTTGCTGTCGTTATCAATACAGCAGCTAAGACTGCTACCTACACCATTTCTGATGCAGAAGGAAATCCTTTGAAGACAGGTGTTCACAACTATACTTGCGAAGAGGATCGTGCCGGTATCTTCGTATTCGGTATGAACGGTACTTCTACTCACCAGCTCTCTAACATCGGTCTTTCTTACGAGGCAGAGGGTCCATTCGCTCAGGAGCCTTCTGTAGATTTGCTTGCAGCTATTGGTCAGCAGCGTGCTTATTACGTAACATTCCCAGAGGGCCATACCCTGCATTGGACCCAGCTCGGTGATGCTGAGGGCATTGATGGTACAGCTTATGCTGATGGCGAGGAGTGCTCTGTAGCTTATGGTGATGCTATTGATACCCGCGAGATGGAGACCAGCGGTGAAGGTGGTTCTAAAATTATCTTCTGCAACAAGTCTGGTCAGTTGAATGTTTGGACAACTCTTGAGGATGACGAGACCAACAAGTCTAACGAGGTTGTCAACGATGTAGTTTGTGAGCAGATTACCATGCCTACTCCATCTGCTTCAATTGTAAACGTAGAAGAGGGCTACAAGAAGGTTTATCAGATTGTGGCTGATAACTCTGAGACTTTGATGAAGCCTACAGTTACTATCCACTATAAGAAGACTGTTGGTGGTGTGACAACTGAGGGTAATGTGTTGACAGGTGAGACTATTGCATTGGATGGTCAGGGTTCATTGGAACTTTATTCATACGACGGTACCCACCCTGTAGAGATGCCTTGGTACGCTCCATCAGAGAAGGTAACTGTAGAAAACAACGTTGAGTACGTAGTAGCTGATAAGAAGGACTACGCTTGGACTAAGGAGGAGTGCGAGACAGCAAAGACTGGCTTCACTGTAACTGAGATTGTTGATAATGCCAACAAGTCACACTGGGACCGCGCTTATTCAACCCAGATGTATGGTTATGATGCAAATGGTAATGCTACTGCATGCACAGAGGCAGATGCAGCTAACTATGTATCTACCAAGTCTGGCTTTGGTTTCTATGATATGGCAAGTATTGGTACCGACAATGCCAAGTGGAATGTTCAGGTTCCTGAGGATGCAACAACAGCATTTGCTCCATTGGCTCCAACTGCAGACTTCATTGCCAACTCTAAGTATGAAGCTTCTGCATGGAGCATCTTCCCACTCGAGGGTATCGTTTACTACAACACAGCTGTAACCAATGCTGTTTTAACTCTTGACGCTAAATATACATCTGATGATACAGAAAAGCCAAACTTCTACATCGTTCACACCCGTAATGGTTACGACCGTCCTGACAAGGGTGATTGCAACAAGACAACTGTTTGTGTAGCAGGTGAGAATTTCAACCTCTTCCGTTACGACACAGCTCTCTGCGATGTAAAGATAATGACTTACAAGGGCTTTGAGCCAGGCGTTTCTGGTATCAAGAATGTAAATACAGCAGAGACCTCTGCTTCAGCAGTGAAGAAGGTAGTAACCAAGAATGGTGTAGTTATCGTCAAGGATGGCAAGACATTCTCTGTAGCAGGTGCTCAGCTTAAGTAATTTGTTTCATAGATAAAGAATTGGCAATTATGGTTTCTATAATTTGCCGAGATTGAATCAATTATTTTGTGTAAAGGGATGCAGTGATGCATCCCTTTCTTTATCTTCTTCTCTTTTCTTTATCTTCTTCCCTTTCTCTGTCTTCTTTTTCCTCTTTCTCTTCCTCTCTCATTTCTCATTTTCTTGTCTTTCTCATTTCTAATTTCTCATTTCTAATTTGTCATTTTTATTCCCTTTTCTCAAAATAATAAGGTTAAATATCATATTTTAAAGATGTTTTCTCGAATATTATGTGTACTTTTGCCAACAAATCAGTTAAACCTGAATAAACAACAATAATCGATATGAATCGACAATAAACAAGAATAAAAACAATAAAACCTACAATAATGAATAAAAAACTACTCGCAACATCTGCTTTAGCATTATTGGTTAGTATGGGAGCAAATGCCCAGCGCTTTACCGATAAGTTGGATCGTGGACTGATTGCAGTGCAAACCACAGGTGGTGTGTACTGCTCTTGGCGTATCCAGGCTGATGAATACTATGATGTAAAGTACAATCTTTACAGAAATGGTATGAAATTAAATTCTGAACCCCTTGATGTTTCCAACTTTACAGACAAGTCTGGTTCATCAAGCAGCACTTATACCGTAAAGGCGGTAGTGAATGGGGTAGAGCAGGCTGCTTCCAAGGAAGCTACAGTTTTCAACACTAATTACAAGGAAGTAAAAATCCAGTATCCTTCTGATCTGAAGTCAACTTATATTCCTAACGATGCCTGTTGTGCTGATGTGGATGGCGATGGAGAACTGGAGATTCTGATGAAGTTCACCAACCAGAAGGAAGGTGAGCAGCTTTATCCTAAGAATGGACCTACCATCGATGGTGTGGAGACCAAGGAGTATTCTATGCTGGCCTGTCTGAAGCAGGACGGTAGTATTCTCTGGTGGGTGAACTGTGGTCCTAACATGGGCGACTTCCAGAATAACGAGCAGAATATCGTCGGTTACGACTGGGATATGGACGGCAAGGCAGAAGTCGTAATGCGACTTGAAGAAGGCTCTACTGTCCACATGGCTGATGGTACCACTTATACCATTGGTGCCGATGGCAAGAATGGAACTTCCTGGAAGAACTATCGTGAGCCAAAGGCTGAAGGAAGCGTAGAATGGTTTACCCATTATGGCAAGGAGTTCCTCTGGTATTGCGAGGGTGCTACGGGTAAGCCATACCAGTGCATAGATTATCCTCTGAAGCGTCTGGAAGCAGGTGAGACTGATCTGAAGGCTGCTTGGGGTGATGGCTACGGCCACCGTTCTAACAAATTCTTCTTTGGTGCTCCTTATCTCGATGGCAAGCATCCAAGTATCTTCCTGGCGCGTGGTATCTATACCCGTCATAAGTTTATAGCATACGATGTAGATCCTAAGACTCATGCCCTGAAAGTTCGCTGGCAGTGGACCAATAACCAGCCGGGTTCTCCTTGGTATGGACAGGGTTATCACAACTATATCGTAGCCGATGTGGATTGGGACGGACGTGATGAAATTGTATTCGGTTCTATGGTTATCGACGATAATGGAAAGGGACTCTCCACTACAGGCCTCGGTCATGGCGATGCCCAGCATGTAAGTGATTTTAATCCTTATATCCATGGTCAGGAGATGTTTGCCTGCAATGAGGATGCTCCTTCCAACAACTATCGCGATGCAACTACGAGCAAGATATATTATCGCAAGACAGATACCAATGATGATGGACGCTGTCTGGCTGGTAATTTCTATAATGATATTCCTGGTGCAGTAGGTCACAGTGCGCATGATACGCCGATATCTACCATTACCAATGACCATGTAACAAGAAATACGAATGGTCTGAGCATGAACTTCCGTATCTACTGGGATGGCGATTTGCAGGAGGAGTGTTTCAATAATACCGAGATAACCAAGCCTGGAAAGGGAACATTAGAAACTCTGATGGGTGCTTATTCCAACAACGGAACCAAGGCTACTCCTTGTTTCCAGGGCGATGTGTTCGGCGACTGGCGTGAGGAAGTGATAGAGCGCACGGGTAGCAACAATATCCGCATCTATACTACGACTACTCCGACTCCTTGGCGCAACTACTCGCTGTGGTACGATCATCAGTACCGCAATGCGATGGTATGGCAGCCATGCGGATACAACCAGCCTCCTCACACATCTTACTTCCTCGGTGAACTGGAAGGCATCACGATAGCTCCTCCACCACTCACCACTACGGGTCGTGAAGAGGTTTCTTCTACCATCTCCAAGTCTTTGGACGGCAAGCACGCCTTGCTTTCTACCACTGGCGATGCCACGGTAGCTGTGGCTGATGGTGCTGCTCCTGCTGTCTTTACCGACAATGCCCCTTCATGGGTGCAGGGTACGGCTCCGAGCGAGTGCAGAGTCAAGGATACTGAAATCAAATATACCTACTATACTCATACGCTCACTGGTGGTGTCTTCTCTGGCAATATGCGCTTAGTGAAGCAGGGCGACGGTACACTCGTTCTTCCTAACGTAATCCAGACCTACACTGGCAAGACTGATGTATGGGCAGGTACGCTACAGTTTGACGGAACGATGGAGAAGAGTCAGGTATGGCTGAACCGCTTTGCGGAGTTGAATTCCAACGGCGGTAACTTCAAGGGCGGTATCAAGGCTGACTATGGTTCTATCATCCGTCCGGGCGGTAAGGACCAGGTGGGTACGCTTACTACTTCCGATCTCCAGCTCGGTTTCGGTGCCCGTATCGTCTTCGATGTGAACGGCGAGAATGTGGATAAGCTCGTGGCTGGCAAGATGAGTATCGAGAAGAAGAAATGGGAGAACGGTCCTCAGTATTCTGCTCCGGTATTCGAGTTTACATCGGCTCCTCAGCCTGGTACCTATACACTGGCAGAGGTAGGTGAGCTGACCGGCAACTTGGCTGACATCACCGTGGAAGGTCTCTCTGGCAAGAAATACAGTTTAGATTATGCTGATGGCAAGTTGACTATTATGGTGAGCAATTCACGCGACAGCGAGTCTGTAGTCTGGACTGGTGCCAACGGTTCTATATGGGACCTGATGGAGTCGGAGAACTTCAATTCTTCCGATAAGAAATTCGTTTCGGGTGATAACGTAACCTTCGATGATACTGCCGTTAAGTATGATGTAAAGATTGATGAGAACCTCGCTCCTGGCAACATCGTCTTCGACAATAACAGTAAGGTATATACCTTGTCTGGCAAGGGTGCTATCGAGGGTAATGGCTCTGTTACTTTGAAGGGTAAGAGTGCAGTCAATATCAAGAATACCAACCGATATACGGGCGGTACCTATATTGATGGCGGTTATCTCCGACCTGCAACGCTTGCCAATAAGGATGGTCTCGAATATGGTTCGTTAGGTGCAGCCGATAATACCATTACCATGTCCAACCAAGGTAAGTTGTGGGTAAATGCTTCCATGACTTCTTCTCATCCTATTGTATTGGGCGAGAATGGCGGTCAGATAGAGACTTATACAGGTACGAACCTGATTTTGAATGGCGGTATCAGCAAGATGAATAAGGGAACCAACCGTGATCTCTACAAGTTGGGTAGTGGTACACTGCAGCTCAACTGTGCAGCCGATTTCGACAAGCTCTATATCAATGCGGGAACAGTCTATGACTTCCAGGATGCCCATTTCAATGGCAAGACGATTGTGCTGAATGGTAGCAAGGTGGTGCTGCAGGCAAATAACAGTATCTATTCCAGCAACACCGATAATGTGAATATCGAGGTGCCTAAGGGCAAGTCGGGTATCTGGTATCCTGACGGACGTTGTGACTATACTGGTAAGCTGACTGGTGAGGGAACCATCGATATCTACGGCACCTGGATCCGCTGTCCATTCAAGGGCGACTGGAGTAAGTTTGCTGGAACTATCAATGCAAAGCGCGGAAGCAAGAATGCTTACGAGCCAGTATTTGATTTCAACAATGCTTATGGTATTCCATTGGCAACGCTTAATGTTGATTCACGTTTCACTAAGGACTATGCATTCTGCACAAATGGCAAGAACTTTGCTATCGGTGCCTTGACAGGTTCCGGCTATATCAGTAATGGTGGAAACTTCGGTTCTGGTACCAATACTTTGATGATTGGTGGCAAGAATACGAACTTTGAGTTCAAGGGTTCTATCAATGGTAGCTCTGTGGTGAAGAATGGTACGGGTATCTGGACCATCTCCAGTGAGAATGTACTTGCCAATGCTAAGTCGCTGAAGATTCTGGATGGAGTCGTGAAACTGAATAAGGCAGCTGCAACTGCATCCATGACTGCTCCTACTGTTCTTTATGTACAGGGCAGTGGTGAGCTTCGCGGTGTAGGTTGCTCTTTGGGTATTAATCTCCTGAAAGGTGGTATCTTGCGCCCTGGCAGCAATTTGCCTGCAGCTCAGACCAGCAATGCGGGCGTTATCAATATCCAGAAGAACCTGGTAGCCTACGATGGTTCCAGCATTTATGTGAACAAGGCGAAGGCAGATTCTCTCGTTGTCAATGCATATACAGGAAGCAAGAGTCTCGGATGGGCATATCTGAAGATAGGTGGAAATGCAACTCTGAATGGTACCATCTATGTCACATACAATGCGAATAGTTGGACTCCAGCTGAGGGTGAATATGTGCGTGTTGTTGACTGTGCAGGCACGATCAGCGGTACTCCTAAATTTGACTTGCAGGCGCTCCCTGATGGTTTGGGTTGGGATACAAGCAAGTTCCTTACAGAGGGAGTTGTCTATGTAGCCAATGCTACAGGTATCCGTGAGATTGGTTTCGACGCTGGTTCATTCCAGGCAGATGTCTATACGCTCAACGGCTTCCGCATGACAAGTTTGCAGACTTCTATGGCTACCTTGCAGAGCGACTTGAAGAGTCGTGGCTTGGCTCCTGGCTTGTACATTGTCCGTACTGCTAAGGGAACTATCAAGGTTACCTTGAAGTAATCTAAGAAATATTTTCAGTAAAGACTTTAGTTTGCTGGTTATAATATAGTTAATGAAATCTAAACGAGGGTGTGTCATAAGTCTATGGCACGCCCTCTTATTTTCTCATTTCTCACTTCTCATTTCTCACTTCTCATTTCTCACTTCTCATTTCTCATTTCAATATCCCTTTTTACCTTTAAAAAAGCCGCTGCCAAAAAATAGAGGAAAATAAGCAAAATATAAAGCGAAAATTGCATTATTTTTTTTACTTTTGCAGAGAAATTCTAAATTTATAATAAATGTCTGAAAAGACAATCTACTGATGAGAAAAAGACAATTATATATTCTTTCGCTTCTTACTGTCTTTAGCGCATTTGGAAATAATTGCGCTTATGGACAGGAGAGTAGTGATTATGGACAGAATGGTTTCGCTTATGGTCAGCAAAATAGTGCATTTGGGCAGAAATCTTCACAATTCCCGATGGAACGCCTCGAACGTGGACTGGTGGCTTTGCCGGCTGCCGGAAAGGGAATCTATCTCAGTTGGCGACTCCTCGGTACAGACAGCAAGAATGTCTGTTTTGATATAGAGCGGGATGGAAAAGTGATTGCTCATCTTATCCGGGCAACCAACTTTACTGATGTAAAAGGTTCTCCTGCACATTCTTATCGCGTGATCAGTTATCAGGATGAGCCGAAGATGGATGCCCCGATGCAACGGGAGGTTTCTAAACCAGTGAAGCCTTGGACTGATCTGTATAAGTCGCTGCCCATCAACCGTCCTGAGGGTGGCACTGCTCCAGATGGCAGAGTCTATACCTACACTCCGAACGACTGTAGTGTGGGCGACGTGGATGGTGACGGTGAGTATGAACTGATTGTGAAATGGGACCCTTCCAACTCTCACGACAATTCCCACGATGGCTATACGGGCGATGTGATTCTTGATTGTTATAAATTCGACGGAACACAGCTCTGGCGCATCAATCTTGGCAAGAATATCCGTGCCGGTGCCCACTATACCCAGTTCTTGGTTTTCGATTTTGACGGCGACGGAAAGGCTGAAATGATTTGCAAGACTTCGGCTGGAAGTATCGATGGACAGGGCAGATTTGTTAGCGAATCGGCTACTGATACAGAGATTCGTTCGCTCGATAATGCGGCTGATTATCGCAACCGTAGGGGACGTATCAAGAATGGTCCGGAACTGCTCACGGTCTTCAATGGCGAAACGGGGAAGGCGATGCATACCATCTGGTATAATCCTAACAGAGCTTTCGATGTGGGAAGACAAGTGGCTGAGGGTGAACGACTTGAGGCTGATGGCTTTCCTGCTTATTCGTCTGTTTGGGGCGATAAGGACAACTATGGCAACCGTGGCGAAAGATACCTCGCTGGCGTGGCTTATCTCGATGGAGCTGCCCATCGGCCGAGTGCCGTGATGTGCCGGGGATACTACACCCGTTCTTATCTCTGGGCAGTGGATTTCGATGGTAAACAACTGACGATGAAGTGGTTGCATGCTTCTCTCACTCCTCACGACTGGGTGGTGATGGATGGCGAAGGCAAGGTAATCAGGGAGGCGCATGGTCTCTCTGCGACGGCCTTTGCACAGGGTGCCCATAGCCTGGCAGTAGGAGATGTGGATGGTGATGGATGCGACGAGATTACTTATGGTTCGGCTGCCATCAATCACGATGGAAGTCTGTTGTACTCTACGGGGCTCGGTCATGGTGATGCGCTCCATCTCGCAGATCTCGACCCAGACAGACCGGGTTTGGAAGTCTTTATGGTACACGAAGAGCGGCCTTATGGTTCTGATTTCCGAGATGCCCGTACTGGCGAGATTCTCTACCGCACGCTGGATAGAGATGATACCGGAAGGGGTGTGGCTGCGGATATTGATGGGCGTCATCGGGGCTTCGAAATGTGGAGCCTGGACAGTAAGGAAGTAAGGGATTGTCATGGAAATGTGATTGCTGACGACCCTTCTCAAATGCCGGCGATGAACTTCAGAATCTATTGGGATGGCGACCTGCAGGACGAACTGCTTGCCAACGGTCGCAGACCGCATTTTGCTCCGTACCTGCAGAAATGGAACGGAAAGAAGGCGGTACCGCTGCCTTTGAGCAACGGAAAGCATCTCAGCGATATGGGGCATTCTGTGAGCAACAACTGGACGAAGGCTACTCCTAATCTGCAGGCTGATATTTTCGGTGACTGGCGTGAGGAGGTGATCTACTGGGACGAGAGTGATGCCTCTCATCTGAATATTTTCACTACGAATATCCCGACGGAATACCGTATTCCTACGCTCATGCACAATCACATCTATCGCCTGAGTGTGGCTTGGCAAAATGTGGGATATAATCAACCTCCTCATCTGGGATATTATCTGCCTGATCATGCAGAAAGGATTAAGTGAAGAATGAAGAACGAAGAGTGAAGAATTCTCTTGTATATAATATAACGATAATAATTTGATAAAAATACGTAGCTAATGAAAAAAATATTGTTTGCAATGTCGCTGATGGCGGCAACAACTGCTTCTTTTGCCCAGGTGGCAAAACCGATGGAAGATGTTAACCATGTGATTGACAATACAGTGGACAGTCTCAACAAGGCGATGACCGCCCGCATTGTTCCTGGAACCAGCAGAAAGGGCAACAATCCTGTACTCTTCCTGATAGGCAACTCTACCATGCGCAATGGTACGCTCGGCAATGGAAATAACGGCCAGTGGGGCTGGGGCTATTACGAACATGAGTTCTTTGACGAGAATAAGATTACGGTAGAAAATCAGGCACTCGGAGGCATGAGCAGCCGTACTTTCTACAACCGTCTCTGGCCAGATGTACGCAAGGGAATCAAGGCTGGCGACTGGGTGATCATCTCCATCGGTCATAATGATAACGGTCCTTACGATAGCGGTCGTGCGCGTGCCAGCATCCCTGGTATCGGCAAGGATTCGCTCAATGTAACAATCAAGGAGACGGGCGTAAAGGAGACCGTCTATACCTACGGCGAGTATATGCGCAAGTATATCAACGACTGCAAGGCGCTCGGTGCTCATCCTATCCTGATGTCGCTCACACCTCGCGATGCCTATGATGAGAACGATAAGATTGTGCGCGTGAATAAGACTTTCGGTCTCTGGGCGAAGCAGGTGGCAGAGCAGGAGGGCGTTCCTTTTGTAGATCTGAATGAAATTTCGGCAGCCAAACTCGACAGTTACGGTCATTGGAAGGAAAAGTATCACTTCTTCAAGGACCATATCCACACCTCCCGTTTCGGAGCGATGATGAATGCCCGTTCGGCTGCAGAGGGATTGGCTGAAAGCAAGGATCCGAGTCTGGCTCCGTTGCAGGCGATGATGATCAATGTGGCTCTGCCGGTGGAGAATTTTCAGCGCAAGAAGGGCAAACCGGTGGTTTTCTTTACTGGCGACAGTACCGTAAAGAATGCTGACAAGGAAGAGGATGGTATGTGGGGTTGGGGCTCTCAGGCTTATACCATTTTCAATCCTAAGAAGATTACTTGTGTGAATGCTGCCAAGGCGGGTCGCAGCAGCCGTTCCTACCTCAATGAGGGCAGATGGGAGAAGGTGTACAACAGTCTGCAGCCGGGCGACTACGTGCTCATCGAGTTCGGTCATAACGACATCTGTTCCTTGACCGATAAGAAGATGCGTGGTTCCATTCCTTGTGCCAAGGATACTTGCAATGTCTATCAGATGCAGGAGAGCAAGCAGTTTGAGGTAGTTTATTCTTTCGGTTGGTATCTGAAGAAGTTCATTCAGGACGTTTACGAGAAGGGAGCTCATCCTATTTTGGTTTCCCTGACTCCTCGCAATGAGTGGCCACACGGCAAGATGGAACGCCGCAACGATACCTATGGTAAGTGGTACAGAGAGGTGGTGGCAGAGACCGAAGTTCCTTTCCTCGACCTTCACAATATCGCTGCCGATTCTTATGATAAGATAGGTAAGGAGAAAGTGAAAGAATATTACAAGAAAGATCATACGCACACCTCTCTCAAGGGTGCTCGTCATAA
>CDZB01020210.1_pt1 | contig 25423 bp, 21 predicted proteins | sample 554961 | NCBI WGS metagenome assembly CDZB01 (sample SAMEA3182106, study PRJEB8094) | gut metagenome | biome: human; feature: gut; material: Stool; isolation source: human stools | place: Canada | collected 2013-02-26
CGATAAACTTCATCGTCCGGCAAACAAACGGGCGTTATACCGGCATTTCCGAGCCTTAAACGGCGATCCCCAAAGGCACCTCCGAATAGCAGTAAAAAGCAAGGTTTTCACTCTAAAATAACCGTTTACGCCAAATATGCGGTTGATATACGGTAAATATACGGGTGTGAGAGCGAGACGTGTGCTTGTCTTTGATACAAGTCGGCGGCAAAGCTTCCGGGGCGGCTGACGCCGCCCCGTCACCCGCGCGCTACCGCGCGCGGGCGCCGAGACAAGCACACGTCCCGCAATCCGTACCGAATCAAATACGGAAAAGCGGATAAACAGGGCTCCCAAAAAGTATCGGAGAACTTTTTGGGAAGAGGAGCCGTAACGACGAAGACGGGCGGGTTGCGAAAGCAATCCGCCCAAAAAGCAAAGTTTACGGCGACGACGGGGCGCGGCATCGCCGCGAACCTGCTTGGCGATTGCCGCGCGCATGCCGAAACGGGCATTTTCCGTTTTGTAGCCGTATTTGCACATTCGGAATCCCGGATTTATTCGTCGTCTGTTTCTTCCTCGGTTTTTATCTCCAATGCCGGTTTATCGCTCGCGTTCAGCGGCGATATGACGGACTTGCCAAGTCTTTTTTCTATATCCGTCCTCGCATTTCTCGCCACCTGACCGCCCTCTCTCGCCACTCGTTTGTTCTCGTTAAACGTTTCAGGCTTTTCCTGTTTCGAGATTGCCGTCGTCGTTACTTCCGCAAGCATATTCAGGACAAGCTCTATATTCGTCATATTGTCGCGTAAATTCTCTTTCTTTAAGCCTTTGACCTGCTTATATTCCTGTACCGTAAGACCGCTCCATGCTTTTGTCATTTCATTCGTCAGTATGGCATAGTCTTTTTCCCGTTCTATCCCGCGTGCCTTCCACTCGTCCGTAAAGTTCCTTACGCATTTCAATAGTCTGCAAGCGTTGGTTGATCCAACCTTCCGTATACCCCTTTGCACGGTAAAACTCCGCTCCCCGCAGGATCGCTTTTTCGGGGTCGGCTATTTCATCCAGGCGCTCGCTGCCCACCTGCGCCAGCCACATCTTAAACGGTTCCGCCTTGGGCGACGGGATAGACTGCACAAGACGCAACACCCCTTTCGTATCGAGGCAATCGGTCAGACGCATTTTTCCGTCATCCGCCTGCATTTTCAACCGGTTACAAAATGTAACCAATTCACTTCCCTCTTTTGAAAGCCGGTTTTTCAAAACTTTCCAGTAGTTTCTTGCCGTCTGATAATCGCTGTCCGTCAAAACTGCGACAATATCAATAACGGAAAAATACCATTCCTCTTCTTCCGCATTCCACAATGTTCTGATCTGCCTGCTCTCAAACACCTTGATCTTATTCTCTGACATACATGAACTCCCGAGGATTCCTCGGCAGTTCCCGAGGATTTCTCGGGAACTGCCTTTGATTTTACATACTTATTATACCATAAACCCACATCGCTTTCAAGAAATTCCGTATTATATATCCTAATTCTCTTTCGGCATTCGATTTATCACTGCTTTGCTTACGGCGCCGACGAGTACGCCTTCATCCCAGCACAGGAAGTCATCGTACAAGAGCAGCTTCTTATCTTCCAGCCCGAACGGACAAACGACGTCCTCGTCCATGATGTCCGAAATAAAGAACTGCGGCAAACCTTTGGAATAAACGAGTCTCTCGCCCGTCTTTTCCAAATATTTGACGATATACGCTATGGCGCTGCCTATATTCTGCATATCCAGCGGCTCGAAGTCGGAACGTCCAAACTTTTCGTTAAAGCAGGTGTTCTGATGCGTTACCTGCCTGCGGCGTGTGCGGAAGTTGTAGTCCTCCATATCCAGCATCCTGCCCGGCATCGTACCCTCTGGGATATAGAAGATCCCGTGGAAATGCAGACGCTTTTTCTTAGGGGAACGCTCCCAAACGCCCACGTACTTCCAGCCTTTCCTATTACACAGATTCCTTAGGCAACTTTCCACCCCTGTTTTGAAACTTTCCTCGGTATGTAGTTCACTGTTGAACGTCAGCGTGACGAAAAAATTGAAATCCTGTAAATTGACTTTCCGCATCATCCTTATACGACGGGATATCAGATTGCGCAGTTTTCGCTGCATATTGGCTTCCACATACGTTTTCGCTTCTTCCTCCGTCTTGAAATACGGACGCATCCGTTTAAGAATGGCGGCTTTCCGCTTATAGCGCGGCAGGCTTTGATACTTCGCATACAATTCTTCAAACAGTTCTTTCTTTGTCATGAGCCGATTTGCGGTCGGCTTTTCGGATAACGTATCTGTTGTTTCCGTGCAATCAGGAACAACATCGTTGGCTTCATTTTCTTCTTCAAGCGTCATAGGCGCGTCCTCAATAGAGGGCGCGCTTTGCTCCGCAGCGGGTTGTTGTATTTCCTCGGCAGTGTCTTCCGTGACGGCGATGACTTCTTCTTTCGGCTTCTTGCGCGGTCTGTACGGCCGCGTAGTGTGCGGAATGGCGATATAGTGTCCGCCGTCCGAATAGATCTTGCACTTCGGATATGGCATAAAATCCTCCTTGCGCCGCACAAGGAGCGCCGACAAATACACCTTACAATCATTTACGCAGAACCGTTGCCGGCGTTCCCGTACAGCGAGTTGATAAAGTAGCTGTTCTGCATTTTAAGTTCGTCCACAGTTGCTTTCTCCGTAACATATTCGATGTAGTCCATAAGTCCCGTTTTGCTTCTTTTTGCCATGTCGTTAAAGTAGTCCGAGAAACAGTCGGTTGAAAATCGTTTTGCATAGATTTTTGCGTTCATGAGATAGTATTTTTTGTTTTCCGTCTTGCCGTCCATCGTGCCGCGCTCTTTCTCTATCCTCAAAACCGAGTAACCGAAGCGATTGAAAATGCGCAGGTTTCTCCGCCAAAGCCATGCGACAACACTTTTGAGGATATGCACCAGCAAGATATTGTCCCCGCGCCTGAAACGGAAGTCATAGTACAACGACAGGAAGCGGTTGAACGCCCATTCGGAGAGCATTTCCTCTATCGTGTAGAACGGCAAGTTTAATGGTGATTTCTTTGCCCTTGCGATCTTTGCCGTAAATCTCTGACACTTTTCTACCTGTGAATTGATAAAGAAAGCAGGTTGCGGTTTGGGCTACGTCATAACCGTCCGATACGATATAGTCTATCTCGCCCATGTGGTGCAGGTCTTTGATAAGGCCGATATACAGCCTGTCCGCGACTTTCATATCGAACTTCTTTACGGTACGGAGCGCTTGTAATGCGATCATTTCGCCCATGAGCTTAACGTTCTCATTGGAGATGGGTTCATCGAAGAGTTCACCTTCGTTGCGATACTTACCTTTTGAGAACTTTGTTACCAACATTTCCATCTTTACACCTCTGAATTTGTATTTGCCTTTTTCGGGCAACAGGCGGAGGTGCATAGGACGGTAAAAGGAAGGCATCTTCTCTGTCGGTCAGCGGAAGTCAACGGAACAAAGACAAAATCGTTGCGTTACAGGTGCGTAAAAAGCCTTACAGACAGCAAAAGAACCGGGCAAGGAAAACGATCCTTACTCGGCTCTCAAACTCTTTATATAGGTGTTTTAAGCGACGATTTTGCGGCCGTTGACTTGCGCGAAGTCCTATGCTACCATAGCCTGACCGAAAAGGCAAATTCAAGAGGTGCAATGAACGGCAAAAACCAATGATAAGAAAGCATTGCGCGGCGGAAAAAGCGGCAGCCGATCCACAAGCGGGTTAGCGTAAGTTTCGTAAATCGACAATATAAAAGAGGAGCCGTTGATGTGAGACTCCTCTTTCTTATCCAAATATAAAAACTATAATCGTTTCAAACTATAACTTTTATGTTGATTGCAGGTTACCTTTTACCAACGATTGGTATGTTATACAAACAAGATGACAACGCCGACAAAGAGCCCCGCAAGCATGGCAAAAGCGGGCGCCTTCGACTTCCACATCAGGATAGCTTCGGGCAACAATTCGCCGAAAACGACATACAACATAGCTCCGCTTGCAAAGCTGAGAGAAAGTGCAAGCATAACAGGGCTGAGCGTACCGAGGTAGTATCCCAGCATAGCGCCGAGGATCGTCGGCGCGCCCGTGATCGCCGTAAGAAACGTCGCTTTTACCTTTTTCATTCCCCCGGCGACAAGCGGCACCGATACCGCCATCCCTTCGGGGATATTGTGCAGGCCAATGACGACTGCCATTGCAAGTCCGCCAACGCCGCCCGTGATCGGCGCATCCCTTGCATAGGATGCGCCGATCACCATGCCTTCCGGGAAATTATGCAATGCGATTGCACACGCCATAACAAGCCCCGCAATGAAAAGCTCGCTGAGCGATTTCTTTCCCTTTGTCTGATCATATTCTTTCTTATGCTCGTCATAGTGGTCGCTGTGGATCAGTTCCGACAGTTGATCCGCCGTCTTCGGATGATCTTTGCCAATATGCCTGACCTGCGGATTCGTCTTTTTGTCAATAATTGCGTTCAGCAAATAAATAAGCCCCAACCCGGTCGCAGTCATTGCAACGACGAAGAAAACGTGTCCCACAGAATCAGGAACCTGCCCGAGCGCATCCGCCAGCAGATCGAGGCATACGATACAGAGCATGACGCCGCCGGCAAAGCTCAAAAGCAGACTGACGATTTTTTCGGAATTTCGTGTAAACAAAACGCCGATCAGTCCGCCTAAACCTGTTCCGACAACCCCGGCTATTGCTGTAATGATGACAACAAAACAAAAGTACTCATAACTATTTATTTCTCTTTTGTCTAATCACAATAATTATATCACGGCAATGAAATACCTCCGGGACTCTCATCCCCCGATTTTTTCCTGCTACATATTGCCGTTTAATGTTGTTATATCCCCGTGCAAAAAAGACACATCTCCCAAAAGAGTGATCCGGTGTTTTCCGTTGCTGTATTCGACCTCCGTTACCGAAACATTGGGTACCCACGGAATCTCTTCCATTGCAGACAGCGGCAGATTTTGCCAATGGCATTGCATCGCGCGCAAAAAACCCGCATGGGTCGCAAGCAAAACCGTCTGCCCGGGATGCACTCCGACAATTTTCTCTATTTCCGCGATCCCGCGTTGCTGAACTTCCCACATCGACTCACCGCCTGTACAGCGGGAAAGCCCGATGTTATTGCGCCAGATGGCAAAATCCTGCGGATAGCGTGCTGCGATTTCTTCTTTCGACATTCCTTCCCACTTTCCGCCGTCGATTTCGCGCAAGGCGGAATCTTTCCGGATCGGCATCCGCAACGCCGTCGCTACGGGCAGAACGGTTTCATATGCGCGGGACAGATCGCTTGAATATATGGCGTCGATCGAATAGCGATTCAGCAAATGCTCCTTTAATTCATCAGCTTGCCTGTGCCCCAACGGGGAGAGGGGCACGTCGATATGCCCCGCAAAAATATCGCTCACGTTTGCTGTACTTTGACCGTGACGGACAAACAACAACGTCGTTTTCATTTGTTTTCATCCTTCTTTTCCAGAGTTGTCGGTTTTGGCGCCTCCGTCGACAGACGATCCGCTTCGAGATGCTTTTGGATCGCCTCCTGCCGTGCAAGAATGCGGTTTACTTTTTTATATAAGTCCTCGATCAGGATTTCCGTTTTGAGATTGACCTTATAATCGTTTTCGGCACGCTGACGGTCTTTCTCTTCCTGACGGTTCTGGCTCATCATGATAAGGGGCGCCTGTATCGCTGCCACGCAGGACAAAACGAGATTGAGTAAGATAAACGGATAGGGGTCAAACGCATTTGCCGCCAGACAGATATTCAGTATCATCCACAATAGCAGCACCCCGACGAACGAACCGATAAACGCCCAACTTCCCGCAAATTTTGCGATCGCATCCGCCGCGCGCTGCCCGAAAGAAATTTTCCTGTTTGATTCTTTCGCGGGATTTACTGAAATTTTACTGCCTGCCAACAATGCGAGGATCTCCTCGTCCGTCATATCGTGCTTGATGTCTTTGAGGATCTCACTGATCAATTCTTTATTGTTTTTCATTTTTCCTCCGGCGGGATCGTTTGGATATGATATATCCCACCTCAATGTACACCCTTATTTTATCAAATTTTTACTCGGTTGTAAACAGTATGTAAAATGATTTCTCCGATCCTCATGACCGTGCGCATACTCTTGCAAAAACGGCTCTGCGTATGTTATAATAACGGTGGAGGTATTGCCATGAATAAACAAAAGGTACGTTCCCGGATTTTAGATTGTCTGTTCATGCTCGTTCTGGCGTTCCTGTTTGCGTTGAGCTATCAATTGTTCATCGTAAAAAACCAATTCGCACCCTCGGGATTCAGCGGCATCGCCACAATGGTTGAATATAAAACGGGATTCAGCGTCGGTTATTTAACACTGATCCTCAACGTACCGCTCTGCATTTTCGCGTACTTCTGCATCACAAAGGAATTCGCTGTCAAAACCTTTATTTTCTCTGTTGCCTATTCCTTGTTTTTGTTGGTGTTGCAATCGCTCGATCTTTCCGCGTTCCAATACGATGCGCAGGGCGTCGATACGATTTTTCCCTCGCTCATTGCAGGATCTGTCAGCGGATTTGTTTACGGCATTGCTTTTCGGCGCAATTCGTCCACGGGGGGAACCGACGTCATTGCTAAATATGTAAGCAAACGAGACCCGCAACTCAACTTTTTCTGGATCAATTTTGCCATCAATGCCGCAATTGCCATTGTTTCTTATTTTGTTTATGCCAAACGCGGTAGCGACGGAGCGTTGATCTACGATTATAAACCCGTATGCCTGTGTATGCTTTACTGTTTCCTGTCCAGCTTTGTCGGAAACGCGATCATAAAAGGCGCAAAATCTGCCTACAAATTTTTTATCGTTACAACCCATGCCGACGAGATCGCTGCCGAAATATTGGAGAAACTGCACCACGGCGCAACGCGGCTGGTAGGAAGGGGCGCTTACAGCAACAAAGAGCGCGATATCATCGTATGCGTGATCAACAGGCACCAGTTGGTGGAACTTGAAAATATCATTAAAAAGTACGATGATACGTTTACATTTATTGAAACGGTCAACGGAACGATCGGCACCTTCGCACACGTCAAATAGACGGTGCGGAATAACGGCAGCAAATGAAAAACGGGGAGGCAACCGCCTCCCCGTTTTTTCGATTACTCGATCTCGATCAGTCCCTGAGCAGGTTTCTTTGCCTCGAGTTTGGGAACCGTGACATTGAGTACACCGTAAATGGAAAGATTATAGGATAATTTTTTCAAAAATTTGTATGATTTTGCCATATACAGCCTTTCCCTTTCCTTTTTTCGTCACAGGGAAATATGGAAAGAGCCCCTGCCGAAACGATCTTCGGCGGGGGCTGCCAAGCTATATATCATTGTCTCACTATATCAAATTGCCATAAAGAGGACACCTGTCAAAGCGACTGCCAAACTCAACGACGTGACCCGAGATATTTTTTCCTTAAAACAAATTTTTCCGATACATGCCGTAAAGACCATCAAAAGCCCCATGTTGAGCGGAGATTGCACGGATACGTCCAGTCCCGTCAACGAAAAAAGCGACAAATAGTCCCCGATGCAGGCACAGAGCGCGAACATAGCGGCTACAAGATACAAAAAGACGCCGCCCGTATCGTGTCGTACAAGGGGAAGACAGCCGTTCTGCAGAGAAAGCCAGCCGATCCCCTTCGTCATCCGACGCGAAACCGCCCCTGTCAAGAGTGCCGCCCCGGACAGTAAAAATACAAAAGCCATAATGGCACATTGGTATGCCATGAGCGCATCTCCCGGTGCATACAGTACCTTTAGTTTGCTGCACACGGGCGCCAATCCGTTCAGAATGAATGCCGCGGCGCATATGGCATAGTACCGTTTAGGGCGGCCGTTCGCTCCTTTTTTTGTAAAGAGAACGGGCAGCAGAAGCGACAGAAACATACATACAATGCCGGCTATGCGCCATCCGTTTACCGATTCCTGAAAAAAGAGGATCCCGCCGAAAAACGGGATCACCGTCGCACCCAGCGTCAAAAACATCGTTAAGACCAAAATACCGCCGTACGCCGTTCCGACCACGCTCAAATATTGCACGCATACGATCAAAAAAGCCTGCCCGGCTGCAAGCGCGGCGCCCGTTGCGGAAACGCCCACCTGCATGCCTGACCCTATGCAGAGCAAAAGTGCGCCCGTTGCGGCATATCCGGCGATAAACAGCAGCGAACTGCGCATGCCGCCGCCCGCATGACTTTGGTATAGCTTTCTGAATGCAAACGCGCCGGAAGTAAACCCGGCAGACAGGATTACGATCAAGATATACATCGTATTTTAAAAATATTGTCTATATGCATTTTCGATCTTCTTTTGCATTTCTTCCGTCAAGGGGGTATACGGCTTTCTGGAAACGGGCAAAATATCCAGCCCCTGCATCCGCATCACATACTTTGCCATGGCAAGCGGACTTTTCGAATCGAACAACAGCTCCGTCATCGCATTGACTTTATGCACGATCTCCAGCGCTTCGTTTACCTTGCCCTCTTTATAGAGCTCTCTGCAGCGGATATACGAATCGCCGGCATAGTTATAGGTGGTGCCAATCGCCCCGTGCGCGCCGATCGCCTGCCCCGCGAGGAACATTTCATCCGCCCCGACGAAGAATTTTTTATCGGGAAATTTAGCGATCAGCCTTTCCAAATGAAAAAAATTGTAGTTGGTGTATTTCATGGCGGCGACTTTATCCATCCGCATCAAACTTTCCATCTCCGCCAAAGAATAGGAGCGCGACTGCGCGGCATTGTATACCATCAGCGGCAGCGGGGTCGCATTCCCCACATCCTCAAAATATTCTTTGACCTGTTCGAAGGTGTACGCAAAATAATAGGGCGCCACCGCCGAAATCATTCTGACCCCGCATGTTTGCGCATGTTTGGCGAGCGATAAAGACTGTTCTGTGGCAGCGGCCCCGACTTGAACGATGATCTCGGCGCCGTCTGCGGCGCTCACGATCGTTTCAAGACATTTTTTGCGCTCTTCCACACTCAGCAGAGGAAATTCCGCCGAAGCCCCCAACGCATAGATCCCGTCTACGCCTTTAGCGAGTACAAACTTGGTCGCATCGGCGAGCCCTCGATAATCGATCTCCCCGTTTTCGCGAAAGGGCGTTATTAAAGGGACATAAATTCCTGTTTTCATATTCATTGCCTAAACCCCTTAATTTTTTCATTTTGCGGCGCCGCGTTTGCGCGGCGCCGCTCTTGTGCCGTTTATCCTTGTGCCGCGCTGAGAATCAGCTTTTTCGTAAACGAGGATGTGTTTTTGTAGACCGACGGCGAAGCGATCTCCGTATACGTTACCGTATATTCGCCTGCAACGAGCGCGGATGCGGCGAGCGTCGCTTCCGATTCGCTGCCGCTAAACACGACGTCGCCTGCGGTGTCCGTGACAGTGATCGTGTAGGTAAGGTCGGAAATCTCCCTGTCGTCGATGGACAGGTCGACCGCAGCATTTGCCGCGCCGCGCACGGAAAGCTGTATGGACGGCATGGCGAAGTAAATATCTGTAATAACTTCGGTGCCGTCATCCGTCATACCGTTGAAGTAGCCCGTAAAATACAATTCGTTATACGAAGCGGCAAGCTCTTTGACGGCGAGAATGGGAATCCTGTACTCAAACCAACCGCCGTTGGTGATGATACGGCCGTCGATCTCGTTTCCGTTTGCGTCAAATACGTTTGTAGACGTATCATTCAGCGAATAAATCGAAGATACGCACGCACCGTTGCCGTCGACAAACCAAGCCTGCCCCCAAATGTTGGGCCTGCGGGCGGGCACCCCTTCACTGCCGTCTCTGTATATGGCACTGACGTACATCCAAACGGAAATATAGTCGTTGCCGGTACCGATTTGGTCTGTCATGAGCCATGAGGCGCTGGTCGACTTGCCGAGCGCATCCGGATTGCTGTTTGCCGAATAGTCGGCAAAGTTGATATCGCCGAGCGTGAAAGCGATCATCTTGCTGGTCTGCATATCCGTTACGACCTCGTTGATGCCCGACATATGAATGGCGGAGGCAATGCCTGCGGGCGCGCCTTCCTGCGGGAAGTCCGTCGTCAGTTCGATTTTAGGCGACTGCGCGCTGACTGCCTCCCCCGACGCCCATTTGATCCCCTCTGGGGTCAGCACAGGCGCTTCATAATACGCTTCCTCTTCGGGCGCAGGCGGCACATCGGAGCCGTCGCCGATGAGAGTCAGCTTTTTGGAGAAAGTAGAAGCGTTTTTGTACGCTGAGGAAACGACATCGGAATAGGTGACCGTGTAATCCCCTCCTTCAGAGAGATTGAGAACGGCATTCGTTTCGCTGCCCGTAAAGACGGTTGCGCCCGATACGTCCGTTACCGTAATGTTGTAGGTAAGATCGGTCAATCCCCTGTTATCGAGGGAAAGGTCGACATCTTCTCCGACGGCGCCGTCCTCTAAGCCGTAAACGACGGTCGGCATCGCGATATACACGTCGGTCAGCACTTCTGCGCCGCTGCTCCACATGCGGTCATAGTACATTGTAAAGAACATTTCGTCGCGTACATCGGCGGCATTTTTGATGAGGTTCATCGGGATCCTGTACTCAAACCAAACGTTGGTATGCCCGCGGCCATCGATCATATTGCCATTGGCGTCGACCTGATCCGTCACGATCGACTGGCAGGTATAATATCCGGCCTCCGTGATCCTGTTATACGAGCCGTCCGCCCACCAGACCTGCCCCCAAACATCGTGCGTGGCGGGCGTTTCTTCGCGGCCGTCCGCATAAACGGTTTTCCAATACATCCATACGGAAATATAATCGTTGCCGTATCTGACCTGATCGGTAAAGCCCCAGGCATCGCTGGTCAAACCCTGCGTCACGCCGGCGGCATTTTCCACATAGTCATCAAAGTTGATGCCCTCCAAAGCAATGCGGAATTGATTGTATCCTGCATTGTAGATATTACTGATGTCGGATAGGTGCACGGCAGAAGTGATGCCTGCAGGGGCGCCCTCTGCGGGGAAGTCCGTCGTATCCGTCAGATAGTCGGAATAATCGCTGATATCCAGATAGTCGGGGTAAACATCCACCCCTTCCGCCGTCAACGTGGGCGCGGGCACTTCTTTATAATACGCGTCGAGCTTTTCACACTTGAAAGCGATGGTCGCGACCGCCGTTTCCCCTAAGCGATTGGTATACGTTGCCGTGATATAAGCGATGCCTTGCGTCAAACATTGTAGGGTCGCGCTGCCGCCATTGCCGGTGACTTTGACGACGGCTTCGTTGCTGCTCGCCCAAACGAGGTTCGGATCTTCGAGCTGCGTTGTACCCTCGAATACAGACACCGTAACGGGGTCAATGGCCGTCGTTACCGTGGGGATAGAGATGGAAGAAACATTCGATTCGATGCGAAGCGTGCTGTAATGCTCCTCTTCTATCAAGCGGAAATCGGACACATAGAAGTAGGTGCCGCCCGTGCCCGTACCTGCCCCCGAGAAGGAGAATCGTGCACCCGAACTGCCTGTAGCATCGATATCGATGATGACGGTGAGCCATTCGCCCGTGACCATCCTGCTGATCCTGTTACCGTTTGCATCGAGCACGGTAAAGCCCGGAGCAGTGATATCGGAAGTTTGATACAGCCCGAAAGCAGTGCTGCCCACATAGTTGGCGATGCCGCTGCCGGCAGGCATCTTTTCTTCGAGATAGATATTATATTGGATGTAGCCGTAATTCGCTCTCCACGTTTCCATATTCATATTTTCAACGCGGACATACCAAGAATTGTGATCCGGCCCGTCATAATTGAAATGATATACGCCCTCGCGGTCGCCCACGATCGCCTGCACGTCGGCATCGGAAGTGTCGGCAGGCGCCCAAGTGATTTCGGAATATGCGTCGCTTCCGACAGCGAAGGAACTCAGCCCCACGGGCGCATAGCCGTTGTAAATGATGAGCGTCGCTTCGTACAGCACTCCGTCGGAAAGAACCATGACGGCAAACTCGCCGTTGCTGACCGAATCCAGCCAGCTCTGCTTTAATGTGAGCGCGCCGTCGGCATTGTCGGTGATCACCTCTTCCAGATAGATCACCTCCGTTGCGGCAGGATATTCCGCGGTATCCAAAAGGCGGGTCGCATCGTGCATCCTGTCGACGGAAAAGACCGTATCCGTTGTGATGCGGGGCAGATCGACCGTAATGACCGCTTCGGCATAAATTTCGCCGTCTGTGCTGTCATTGTAGGTGGCGCGAACGCGGGCCGTACCCATCTTTACCGCTGTGACCACACCGTCTTCTACTGTGACCGCATCCCCTTCCGAAAGGCTCCACGCGACGGTCGCGCCGCCGATCGGCTCGCCCGCCTTAGAAACGGACGCGGTGAGCGTACAGCTCGTGGCGTAGTCGGTACCCTCCGGCTGACTGGTATACAGCTGCACGGCGGACTGTGAAAGCGTCACTTCTACATCGCTCTTGACGTTCACGGGAACGGAACGGGAAAGTTCCAGCCCCTTGTACGCCGCCGATGCCGTCAGCATAGTCGACCCGACCTTTACACCGGTGACCGTGCCGCTCGCGTCTACCGTGGCGACGGACGTATCTTCGACCTTATAGGTGAAGGAAACGCCCGAAATCGGCTGCGATTTATAACTGACCGTAAATACGGCGCTGAGTGTTTCCCCGCGGACGACATCGATGCTTTGCCGTCCGCTTTCGATTTCCGGCACGGCGCCGCTGTCGCCGACCGTGACGGTACAGCTCGCCGATCCGTCCCCGCAGGAGGCGGTGACCTCCGCGGTGCCCGTGCCCGTCGCGACGACGAGGCCGTCCGTCACTTCGCACACGGCGGTATCGGAACTGCTCCATGTGATCGTTCCCGCGGGATCCGCCTGCGCCGTCAATTGGGCTTCGGCATAGCGGTCGAGGGAAAGTGTGGACTGACTGATCGTTACCGTTTGATCAGATCCGGGATCCGGCCCGGGGCCGGGATCATCTTTGCATGCGGCGATACTGAAAAACATGCATAGGCACAGCACCAGTGTCGCTACTCGTTTGACTTTTTTCATGGTTACCCCCTATAATTTTTTTGGCTTTCGCCTTCGTTTGATTATTTACACCCGCGCGGGCTGCACGCGGCGGCACGCCCGCGCGGTGCGTAACAAATTTTGTTTTTCTCTTCTGCGAAAAGCGCTCGGCCGCGCCCCTCTCAGAAAAGACCGTCTACCGTAACATGTTCGGAAACATAGGTGATGTTTACCGTACCGAGATCGCGAATAAAAGAAGATTCCATTTCTTCCAATTCCGATTCGACGTATTTTGAGGAATACAGCGTGAGAAGTATATACCTGACGCTGATACTCTCCGTAAGAATATTCTTATAGATATTGTCGTATGCGGCGGGATCGCTCTCTTTCAGCGGCTCGATGGCGGCGTACGCCTCGTCGATATAATCCAGCCAAGCCGTCAAAACGGGCTTAGGATAATTTGCCGTCGTGATCGTGTTTTCGTAGATAGATCCGCCGATGCCGACGACGTTTTCCATATACGCGAACTGTGAGCGCAGCCCTTCGAAATACTTGCGCATCGCCGCGTTGGCGAGGCCGTAACAATTTTCAAAGTAGTTATCGATCAGCTCTTCCACGTTCAGATTGACGTTCCAGGCGAGTTTTGCGCTGAGATACATCTTTAAGTTTGTAAATCCGGTGCAGTTGCTGTTGTTATACTGCGATTGATCGTACAGATAAAAGGTAGACATCTCCTTCAAAAAACGGTACGAATCCTGCATGGCGCCAAACGAATTGAAGGGCGCAAGGTAATAACTGAAGTTGGTGCAGTAGGTCCACATAAACAGTTTCGAGCTGACGGCGCTCCAGCCGTTGATCGCTTCGTAAGAGGCCCTGTTTACGGGATCGGTGAAAGCATAATGGTAGTCCATGCCGATCGGCGCAAAGATGACGCTCACGCCTTCGTCGCAGACGACGCTCTCGTCCACCGGTCTGTATGTGCCGTTTTCCGATACTACGGGCGCGTCGTTGGTGGAATGGTAGGCAAAAAAGCAGATCTCCAGCGGCCTTTCATACTCGGCGCCCTCCCCCGCAAACCACTCGCGGATGCGGGCGGAAACTTCGTTGACAAATTGAATGACGCTCGCGGAATTGGCGCCGTACTTCTGCAGCACCGCTTGACATGCCTCGCACGAACACCAGCCGACGTTGTCCTGCTGGGTGAAGGTGATGTATTCGCCATCGGGATTGCCGATCAGGTACTCTTTCATCGCCTCGACGACGGCGTCGATCATCAGATCGAGTTCTTCCGCATCGCCGTGCGCCGTATAGCAAAGCTGTTCGGCGCCCGTAGCGTACCAACCGGGATGGGAAAGCTCCCATTCCGCCTTGGGCAGATAGTAGAAAGAGTTGTGATAAGTGGCTCCCGCCGAGATCCACATGCTGTTGGTCACGCGCTGCCTGCGGCGCAGTTCGGGAGACACGTTGTACACGCCGTACGAATTCATAAACAGGGGAATGTCGGGCACGTCGCGTATATCGAAATCGGGAAGGGCGAGGTCGGTCACGTTTTCGTCGAGCGCCGTCGTGTAGACGCCGTACGGCTCGAAACCGATCAACTGGTGCATCAATTCAAACACGGCGTTTGCCGTACCGACTTCGGTCGCGCCCAGCGCGAAGATCGACCGTCCTTCCGTGACGATCCTAAATCCCGCCGTGCCCACGTCCTCTTCCGTGGCGCGGACGCCGGCGGCCTCTGCGAGGGAAGTTTGCCCGACCGAGATATATACGGCGCCGGCAGACCAAGCAACTTCGCTTTCGCTGACGACGGGCAGGTCGATGCCGGTCGCCTGGCCAAAAAAGTAACGCAAATCGGAGATCGCGGCAGATTCATCGCCGCCGGAGGCGATTCCGTCGCGGCTGACGATGACGTAATCGGACTTTCCGTCCGCAACGATGTCGTAAGCGGTCGTGCCTATATTGTACTCGTGGATAGTGCCCTCCACTTCCCCCATGGAAGAGAGGGGCGTACCCTCCTGCGAACCGCCGGGCGTTTCGCTGCCCCCTTTGCAGCCGGCGATACACGAAAATAACATCGCTACGCCGAGAACGCCGGATAAAATTTTGATTTTCTTTCCCATGATGATGCTCCTTTTCGTTCAGTTACCCGACTATAATGGTAAAGTCGCGCGTGGCCGTATTGCCGTCGCTGTCCGTCGCATAGTATTTGACGATATACTTGCCTGCGCTCTGCGGACAGAAAGCCGCATCCGCAAACTGTATCATGGCGCCGTTGGGCTTTACGATAAAGCAGTAGACCTGCAATTCGTCCGACAAGTTGTCTTCTGCGCGCACTGCGGGCAAAAGGATGGTGTCGCCGATCTGCGCCTCGGCCGGCAGGCTGCCTTCCACATGCAGCACGGGCGGCTCCATATCCACTACGTTGATAACGTAATTAAACGTTTGGATGCGTCCGCTGGAATCTTCCGCACGGATCGTTACGTCGTAGACCCCGTATTGGGTGAGCTTGACGGTATAATCGCCCGACGGGTCGACGCCGTCCAAGAATGTGCCGCCGTTTGCGATCAAAATCGAGCCGTCCGGCGCCGTCACCGCCATACTTGCCGCCACGGCCGGATCGAGAACGTCCGCCGCGACCGCCTTTTGCAGGGTGACTTCGCTGTCGATCATAAATTCCTTGACGATATCCCCCACCAACACCAACTGCGGGCGAACGATATCGCGGGTGATCTGGTTGGTAAACGTCTGTAAATTCAAATTGATCCACTGCAGCGCGCTGCTGCCCGTTACGCCGCGCATGACGATCCTGACCGTCACGAGTCGGCTGGGGAATCCTTCAAAAGGCGTACCCGCAAGGGTATGCGTGACGATCACCGGATTGTTGTCGCCGACGATCAATGCGCGCGAGCTGTCCGTAAAAGAAGCGGTAAAATTGCTCTGTCCCAATCCGAAGAAACTGCCGCTCGCCGCGACCGTTTCCGCGCCGTCATTCAAGCGGAAGCGGCACTGCTGCGAGAGGTCGGCTCCCCTTTCAAAACTGAGTTTGAGCGCCACGCTGCTATCGTACAAATCGGTGATGTAAACGTCTACGGTCTCGAAGTGGTTGCGCGCGCCGTCTACATTGAATTCAAAGCTGAAATCGGAAATGACAGGATTGATATATTCGATCTCGGCATCTTCGGATGCAGAAAACACAATGTGATTTTCGGTCAAAACGGCGCTCGCATTTTCGCTGTAAAAATAATTTCTGAAATCGAGATTGCCGCCGTACCCCACGTCGACAACTTTGACCGAATAGGTGATCGGATCCGCGTCATATGCGCCGTCTCTGACATTATAGCTGACGGTAATATCCCCCGCCTGCATGGGAGTAAAGCGAAAGCCGTCGATCACGGCGGAAGGATCGGAAGAGGTGATGAACACGGCCTGCTCGACGGGGCTGCCCGTTGTATAACCGTACCCCTCCAGAGCGGGCAGCGTATAAGCGCAACCCTTGATCATATAGCGGGGCAGGCGCGCCTCCCCAATCACGGCGGGCTTTGTACCGTTCGTCACGGTCAGCGTGTACGATTGCGTTTTGGCCTCTACATAGTCGCTGTATTCGTATTCTACGGTATATTCGCCGGCGTACTCGGGACGGATATATCCCTCTTCATCCGCCGTATATGTGATATCTCTGCCGTCGAGTGTTGCCGAAATTACGGCGGTGACGGCGCCGAAGTTGCCCAAAGCCTCCCAATCGGCAAGTTTGATCCTTGCGCCCGCTTCGCACACCGTTTCATACTCGCCCACGAATTCGAGCGCAAGGGGCTGCGCCTTGCGCGCCGCCGTGACTTCGACCACGGCGATACTTTCGTTGCCGGAGTAGTCCTCTGCCCGGTATTCGATATAATATGTGCCGCCGAAAGCCGGAACAAAGGCTCCGTTTTGCATATCGACCTCTGATTTAGAACTGCCGTAATAGTTGCGGAATACGCGCACGCTGCTTGCCGGCGCGCCGTCCGTTTCATCATAGACAGAGTAGTCAAATACGCGGTAAGGCGTCCCGACCAGCGCATTGGGTACGGCGCCCTCATTGATGCCGTAATCGATCGTGATCTCGGGCGCGGTTTCGTCCATGACATATTGACCGCCGCTCAAATCGTCGTTGCAGACGCCGGTGATCACAAAATTCATTCTCGATTTGTTATACTGCGCCGCGGTGATGGTCATATAGGCTTTGCCGGAGCTGAATCCCGTCCAGCCCTCCGAAAATACGGCGGTGTCGTCGAGGTCGATTACTTCGGTCTTGCGCACAGAGGCGTATACCTTTCGGGCATCATAATCGAAAGAAAGATACTGCACTTCTTCGCCGACGGCAACATTCCCGTTCGTCCTGCCGTACATGCCGACGGGCACGGAGCACCCCCACTTGTCACCCTTGTGCAGCTTAGAGCCTTCCCACCCGCTGAGGGGCTGGAATGCGGCGCCCGCGCGCACATATGTATTTAAAAGCACCCAATCGTCATAGCCCTGTTCCACGACGTCCGCCGCCTGGAATACGACGGTGATATAGTTTTCTTCATCGTATATGTCCGTAAAAGTGACGATGAGCTGGCGCGCGTCCGCTTCGCCCGGCGTCGACACCGTGTGGAAGAAGGACAGAATATTGTCGTCTTTGACGGCGCCGGTAAAATCGATGGGCTTGTTATAGCGGAATACGTCGCCGTTGGCGAGGGATACAACGATCCCTTCGGTATTCGGGGCGTCGGGATGGGTACCGTATTCCGCCGTAGAAGAGCCGCTGACTTCATAAAGCGATTTTACGGCATTGAATTCGCGGGTCGCCGATGCGTTGACATCGCCGAATTTTGCAGAATATTCGACGACATACTTCCCCTCTTCGGAGAGCACCGCCCGATCCAGCGCATACCATGTGCCGCCCGGAAAGCGTATGCGCGCCTCCGCCGCCTTTTCCTCTCCGCCGTACGTCAGTTTGCCTTCGGGAATCTCCAGCTCGGTCCCCATCAGATAGACGGGAGCAAACTCTGCATCCGAAAGCGTTGCCTCCGCTTTTACGTCGGGCGCTGCCCAAAATGCGGCGCCGACCGAAAGCGCGAGGACAATTGCCAGCAGTACGGAAAGCAAAACTTTCCGTTGCCTCGATAAAACCTTCATAAAATTCCTCCTTATAATCATTCTTTGATCCCGCCCATAGACACATTGCCGATCAGCCGTTTACTGAACACCAAAAAAATAACGAGCACGGGCAGCAGCAACAAAAAGCAGCCCGTCAGCCCCATCGGCACAGAACTCGCTTCCGTCGCATTGGTATTGCCGAAGGTAAACACGCCGTACGAAACGGTCGGATATGAGGGCAAATAAATCAGAGGGATCTGATAGTCGTTCCAAAATTCGATAAATTTCAAAAGTACGACCGTCAGAAAGATCGGCGATACGATGGGCAGCAGCACGCGCGTCATCACCCGCCATTCAGATGCGCCGTCTATATACGCCGCCTCCGAATATTCTTTCGCCACCCCCTTGAATGTCGAATAAAAAACGAGGTAATAGATGCCTAAAAAGTTGGCGCGCATGATCCACATGCCCGGAATAGAGTCGAACAGCCCGAACAGCCTTGCCATCTGTATTTCGGAGGGCAGCGCCCCCACGATGGGCAGAACCATGGTGATGACTACGATCGCATAGATGATCTTGCTGAAAAAATAGTCGAATTTTGCCGTGGCATAAGCAGTGATGCAGATGACGATCGCCGCGGCAAGCGCGCATCCCCCGGCATACAGAAAGGAATTGACGAATTGCATCAGCAGGGTCGAGTATCCGATCTGCCCGTTGCCGAGCGGGACGGGCACGTCCATATTCTGAAAGGCATAGATGTAATTTGAAAAGGTGAAATCTTGCGGAAAGCCCAAAATGTTGGTTCTGAACTCGCCCCTGCTTTTAAAAGTGGTCAAAAGTCCCCAGCCGAGCGGCAAAAACAGGGAAATGCAGTACAGCACCAAAAGGATGAAGAAGATCACTGCAAAAGCGCTGCGAAAACTCAAAAATTTCTTTAATTTCCTGTTCATTTGCCTGCCCCCTCAATCCGTCGACGGCCCGAACTTTTCCAGCAGATATTTCACCGTCATCGTCATGGCGACTGCGACGACCGTGAGCACGATACCCAATGCGGACAGTTCGGGGAAGTCCGCATAAGAGGTCGCCACCTTCGTATGCACATACAAATAATAGCCGAACGTATACAATTCCGCCGCGGCAGACGTACCGTAAAAGCTGTACAGATTCATCTGATGGGTAAAGATCCCCGCCACGCCGACGACGATAAAGGTGACGATCGTAGGATAGATGCTGGGAATGATGATGTAGAAAAACTCCCGCAGTGCTCCCGCGCCGTCCAACTGTGCCGCCTCTTTGACGGAATCGGACACGTTGTTCATCGCGCCGATATACATGAGGATCTGCGTGCCGAAGCCCGCCCAAAGCGTGTAAAAGATCAGCGTCCCTTTGGTCGTATTGGGATTTGCCAACAGTCCCTCGATCTCTTTGTCGAACAGGGACTCCCACGCGGCGGGAATGGCGCGTTCGGTAAAGTATTTGAAAGTGAGCACCATCGCGACCGCAGAGATGACCGAAGGCAAAAACAGGATGACCTTAAATACCGAATGTCCCGGAAAACGCTTATGGATATAGTAGGAAAATAGAAGCGCGAGCGTGACCCCGATACCCAGCGTGAACACATACAAGATCAGCGAATTTTTGATCGCACTTTGAAAAATCACCGTGCCGAATTGATTGAATACAAAGGTAAAATTGGAAAATCCGGCAAACGAATAGGCGCCCGTGTCGTAATCGTATACTTTAAAAGCCAGCAAAATGGAGTTCAGGTTGACGCACACATAAAAAATAATGAATTGTAAAACGGGAAAAGCCAACAGCAGCGCATAAAATACCTTTCTGTTCCTTTCTCCCACGCGGTTTTTTGCTCTCTTCATGGCCGAACCCTTCCGCACGCCGTGCACAAAAGCGTTGCGCACGGCGCGGCGTTATAAATTTTACCGTTCATCAAAAAAACCTGGAGTATTCCGCCGCCCAATCTTCCGCGGAGATCGCCATCCCTTCAAAATACTGGAGGGCGGTGATCCCATCGTTGCGCATGGCGTTGACCGGAATATTGTAAGGGGTGTTGCCCACGGTCGCTTCCCAGCTGATCTGATAGCGCAAGGTCGACATATTGTTCTTGAAAATGTCGCTTTTGGCGCAGGGCGTCAGTACGGTCGCAGTGCTGCGGAATTGCCAGAGCTGCTGCTGATAATAGGTCATATCGGAAAGCGTATCTTCGTCGAGCGTGTAGTCCAGGCCCTTGGCAAGCCCCGTTTCCTTTGTAAATTCCTGCATAGATTCGTCGGTATAACAATATTGCAAAAAGGTTTTTGCTGCGGTGACCTTGCTTTCGCTGATATTTGCGTTGATGAAGCCGTAGCTGTAATTTTTATCCACCAAGATGAGCGGGTCGCCGATCTGTTCTTCCGTCGCCTTCGGATAGGGCATGAAGCCGAAGCGCCTCGCTTCTTTGCCCGCAGACTGCCCGTAGTCCGTTTCTGCACTTTCGAAGGCGCCGCTGATCGTCGCTTCGTTTTCCCACCAGGTGCCGTCAAGCAGCATGCCGATCGGCGCGCCCTCGTTGTTTCCCTTGATAAAATCTTCCTGTGCCGCCGTATGCGACTGCGTGTCGTTAAAACTCAGCGTGGAATAGTACTGGCCGGCGATCAGCTCTTCAAAGAATTTCAAAGCATAATAGCGCCCCGCCTGCCCCATCAGTTCGTAACCGTTTTCGGGCGAGATATCCACCTGCTTTGTCGTAACCTGCCCGTCATCTCCGATCGACGTCACGATATTGTCCGCCGTGCCCGAAAAATTGTAATTGAGGAGCATATTCCTTTCGCCCTCATAGTCGGCGTGGAGCGCGCAATATAAAAAGCTCGTCTGCATCGACCTGTACTGGCCCGCCCAAGAGATGGGCGTGATGCCCATCAGGCGCATCCTTTCGCAAAGCCGGAAAAAATCGTCGTATGTCGCGGGCAGTCCGTCATCATACGTCCCCAGTTCCCCGTCCGGCCCAGCCGCGCGCGTATCGTTTTTATCCAGCACGAAGCCCTGGTTTCCGTTGTTCTGCTCCAATGCGAAATACAGACCTTCGTTTTCAAACAAATCCACATCGTAGATGATGCCGCCGTACACTTCGAAGTGCGGGATGGCGTAATACTTGCCGTCCGTATTTTTCAAAAACGAGCGCTGCGTATCGTTCATTTTGTCTTCAATAGAGCGGCTTTCCCCGTATTCGGTCAGATCTTCCGTCATGATGTCGGTAATGTCGAGCAATTTACCGGACGAAACGTAATCGTAATAGTTGATCTCTTCGGAAAAGAAGATATCTTGGGCGAGGGTGCTGATCTGCGAGATCAAAGACTGCCCCTGATAAGTCGTCTTATTCGCGTCGACCCAGACCTGAACGCCCTTTTTCCCCGGTTCAAAAGGGGTTTCCGCAAATTCCGCTTCAAAGCGCTTTTCCACATCGTACAGCCACTCCGTGCCGACGCCGCCGTCATAATTGGCGACATACAGCTGCGTCATGGTCGCATCCACCTCTTCCTCGTTTTCGCGGATCTTCGGGGCACAACCCACGGCAGCCGCCAGCATGACGGCCGATAAAGAAATCGTGCAAAGTTTTTTAAGAATGCTCATCTAATTTTCTCCTCAAATTTTATTATCTCTATTTAAGTTTCCAAACGGTGTAACAGATGCTGTTGTTGCGGCGCGCGGAATCGGTACGCTGATAATAAACGCTGATCAGACTGCCGTCCGTCAACTCCGCCGTGGCCGGATAACCGAGATCCCAATCGGGCGCGTCGCCGCGCAAGATCAATTCGCTGCCGAACGTTTCCCCGTCATCGTCGCTGATGCGTACCCGCTGCCCGCGGGGCGGCGTCCTGTAGCCGTAGGACAAAATGACCGCTCCCGACGAATGCCGGAACAAATGAGGCGGCGCACCGCCCGCTGCGACCAGTACTGGTTCGGAAAACGTTTTTCCGCCGTCGTCGCTATGCATTACCCATGTATTGAAAGGTTTGCCCGGCACTTCTTCGCGCAGGCCGATCAGGATCCTGCCGCTCGGCAGGCAAAGGGCATGCGGTTCGCAAAAATACGACTTTTTTTGATCGAGCCATCCCCTGCCCTGTTCCGGCTTTGCAAGGGGAAGGGGCACCGGCTGCGACCACGAGAGGCCGTCCTCGCTGATCGTATAGCAGATCGGTTTCGGGCCCTCTTCCGGGCTGTAGTACAGCGTTCCCGCATAGAACAGGCGGCCGTCGTTCAAAGCCGTCATCCCGTGCGGCGCCATCACGGGCGCATAACGGATGTCTCCGAACGTATAACCGTCATCGCTGATCACATACATGGAGCCGAGCGTCCTCTCTTCGTAGCCTTCGGGGATGTACTTCAAATACGAGCGAAACAGATTTTTGTGCATGTCGTCGTGATTGTACACTTCCAAGCAGTATTCCTGGAACTTTTTTGTATTGTTGAAGCTCGTTACGATGATCTTATCTTTCCACGCCGTAATGCCCGCGTCGCGGTCGTCGAGCAGCGTATCGATGACGGTTGCGGGGCGCGTCCAAGTTTTGCCCTCGTCCCTCGAATAGCAGATGACGACTTTGCCGAAAGGATCGATATGCTCAAAGCGTTCGCCAGAACAGACGACCGCCAGGGCGCCGTCCGGCAGGCGCGCAATGCTCGGCCAATTAAAATTGCCGAAGATATGTTCGCTCTGTGCGATGACGCCGTGCCGGATAATTTCAATTTTGTCGTGTAACATCTTATCTTCTCCTATCTTCTTCTAAATATTAAATTCTGCTTGCTGCATCTCCGCTATTCTTATTTCATGATTGTATTATACCCCCTAAATTTGTTACTTTCAATCCAGCGAAAAAACATCTTTTTGCAGGACATGTCCTATTTTTAAAGTTTTTTGCCGTAAGCAGTTGTAAATTTTTTCCAGTTCATGTATAATGAACCCATGCAGAACAAACCAAGCCTTTGGCAAAATCCCATCGCTACAAAAACGTTTACGCTCAAATTGGGCGATACGCAGATCTTGATCACCGTCGACGAGACCTTTAACACCAAGCCGTCGAAAAGCGAAGGCATATCTACGTTTAAAACGATCCATTACCATGCCGATTACGAAATATTTTTTGTCAGCGGAAACAATTTAAGCATAACGACGGAAAATTCCATCGTCGAAATAGCCGACTCAGTCGTGATCGTTCCGCCCAATTTCAATCATTTTTCCGTTTCTAAAAAGGAAAGCAGCGTCCGGTTTCGATTTTCTCTTTCAAAATTGAAGAATAAAACGCCCAGTATTTACGCGAATCTCGTCAAATCCATCGGTTTTGATTCCATTGTGTCCTTTCCCCTTTCGAATGAAATCAGCGTATATGTCGCCCAGATCAACCGCGCTTTTCATGAAACGAACGATTTGAACAGCATCAAGATCCAATCGCTTTTTTCTCTTCTGCTGATCTCCGTGTTTGAGCTTTTTCAGCCTTCTAAAAGGCTCGATCAGGCGGAATACCTCGACGATACGGTCAATTACGTTCCCATTATTGAAGCCATACTGCAAAATCACTACCATGAAAATATTCACCTCGGCTATCTTGCCGAACGGCTGCATGTGAGCACGAAACAGGCATCCCGCATTTTGAAAAAGAATTACAACAGTACGCTTGCCGAACTTGTAAACGATAAAAAACTTTCCATTTCTTGCCTGTTTCTCAAAAATACCACGCTGAAAATCAGCGAGATCATCGAACAGGTCGGCTTTGAAACGGAGAGCTACTTTTATGTGCTGTTTAAGAAAAAGTACGGAATTTCTCCCCTTGCATACAGGAAAAAAATGAATTCCTCCGATATTTCAACCCCAGTAGAACAAATCAATCATAACAAAAGACCGGCAGAGTAAAACCCTGTCGGTCTTTCTTTGTATCGTTTTCTATATAAGCCCTCCGAATTGCTTTTTCGGTCGGCTATGGTAGCATAGTTCCTCGCGCAAGTCAACGTCCGCAAAATCGTCGCCGAAAACTTTATCTTCCCCTACCGTCAGCCGTGCGTTCCGCTCGGCTTTCCCGTGCCTTTGAAACAACGCTCTATTCCCACGCAACGATTTTTCTTTCCCCGTTGACTTCCGCAAACCGTCTTCCAAAATACCGATATTTACCGTCCTATGCACCGTCGCCTGTTGCCCGAAAAAGGCAAAAAAATTCGGAGGTGTATCTCAAAATGGAAATGTTGGTAACCAAGTTCTCAAAAGGTAAGTATCGTAACGAAGGCGATTTGTTCAACGAACCTATCTCTGCCGGGAACGTCAAGCTCATGGGCGAAATGATCGCATTGCAGGCACTGCGTACCGTAAAGAAATTCGATATGAAAGTGGCAGACAAACTGTATATCGGTCTCATCAAAGATTTGCATCATATGGGAGAGATAGACTATATCGTATCGGACGGCTATGATGTAGCACAAACTGCTATTTGTTTTCTCTACCAATATGTCGGTCACACTGTACACGAGCTTTACGGCAAAGACCGCAAAGGCAAGGAAATCTCCATTAAACTTGCCTGCTATCGTGAAGTAGACCACTTCATCAATCTTCTTCGAAACAGACCGGACAGGCGTGGAACTGTCGTTGAATCCATTGACTTTACGGACTACAAAGCGCTGCCCATGGATCCCGTCAACTGCTTTGAACAGGAACAGACCGATTACAGCAAGCATGATGCTCTTGTGGAGGCATTACAACTCTCTGCTTTGGAACTTGCTATCCTGAACTGCTATATGAACGGTATGAGGCAAGCTGAAGTCTGCGCCGAACTCGGTATTGGCAGAGGTACAATCAACCACCGCAAGGCAAGTATCCGTCAGAGATATTACAATCTTTACGGCTCTATTTGATATGCAACTCAACTTCATATCCTCTTGAAAGGCAATCGCTTTACCGTGGTTGCCTTTTTTCATGTTACCGCTCATTCAGAATATCGCGGCAATCAGCCCCTCCCGCCTTTCCATCCCGCTTTCGATAAACTTCATCGTCCGGCAAACAAACGGACGTTTTACCGGCATTTCCGAGCCTTAAACGGCGTCCCTGAAAGACACTTCCGAATAGCAGTAAAACGCAAGGGTTTCGCTCCGAAATAACCGTTTACGCCAGATATGCGGTTGATATACGGTAAATATACGGGTGTGAGAGCGAGACGTGTGCTTGTCTTTGATACAAGTCGGCGGC
>CDZB01024084.1_pt1 | contig 25386 bp, 19 predicted proteins | sample 554961 | NCBI WGS metagenome assembly CDZB01 (sample SAMEA3182106, study PRJEB8094) | gut metagenome | biome: human; feature: gut; material: Stool; isolation source: human stools | place: Canada | collected 2013-02-26
CACCAAAAGGTGGCGCCAAAAGTGTCCGCAGGGCACCTTCGTCGGGATCGGACGGCGGTTCTCACTGAGCGGGCACAAAAGACTGCGCTGTTTTGCACACCCGCTCCGGGCGCTCGAACCGCTGTCCGATCTGATTCCTCCTCCGGTGCAATGCGGAAGTGTTGTGCGCTGCGCGCAACCATGATTATTTCATCTCTTGAATTTCATTCTTCTTTTTCTTAGGCTTTTTGATGCGGATTTCGTAATTTTGTCACATAGTATTTCGAAAAAGAGGAAAAACGAAGAGAGAAATTCAAGAATATGGCAAAAGAGTTCAAACGCTATCTGGTGACGTCGGCGCTCCCCTATGCCAACGGGCCGGTGCATATCGGTCATCTGGCGGGGGTCTACATCCCGTCCGACATCTACACGCGCTATCTGCGCCGCCGCGGGCGCGACGTGCTGTCGATCTGCGGCAGCGACGAGCACGGCGTGGCGATCACGATCAAGGCGCGCAAGGAGGGGGTCTCGCCCAAGGAGATCATCGACCGCTACCACAACCTCATCAAGCGTTCGTTCGAACGGCTCGGCATGTCGTTCGACATCTATTCGCGCACCTCGTCGCCCGTCCATGCCCAAACGGCGTCGGATTTCTTCCGCAAGCTCTACGCCGAGGGCAAGTTCATCGAGAAGACCTCCGAGCAGTACTACGACGAGGAGGCGCAGCAGTTTCTGGCCGACCGTTACATCGTGGGCACCTGTCCCCACTGCCAGAACGAAAAGGCCTACGGCGACCAGTGCGAGAAGTGCGGGTCGACGCTTTCGCCCGACGAACTGATCGCACCCCACAGCGCGTTGTCCGGTTCGCCGCTCGTCAAGCGCGAGACCAAGCACTGGTACCTGCCGCTCGACAAGTACGAGGGATTTCTGCGCGAGTGGATTCTCGAAGGGCACAAGGAGTGGCGTCCCAACGTCTACGGGCAGTGCAAGAGCTGGCTCGATCTGGGATTGCAGCCGCGTGCCGTGAGCCGCGATCTGGACTGGGGCATCCCCGTTCCGGTCGAGGGGGCCGAGGGCAAGGTGCTCTACGTGTGGTTCGACGCGCCGATCGGTTATATATCCGCCACGAAGGAGCTGACGCCAGACTGGGAGCGTTACTGGAAGGACTCCGGAACCAAGATGGTGCACTTCATCGGCAAGGACAATATCGTCTTCCACTGCATCGTCTTCCCGTCGATGCTCAAAGCGCACGGCGAGTACATCCTGCCCGAGAACGTGCCGGCCAACGAGTTCCTCAATCTCGAAGGCGACAAGATCTCCACGTCGCGCAACTGGGCTGTCTGGCTGCACGAATACCTCGACGAGTTCCCGGGAAAGGAGGACGTGCTGCGCTACGTGCTGTGCGCCAATGCGCCCGAATCGAAGGACAACGACTTTACGTGGAAGGATTTCCAGGCGCGCAACAACAATGAACTGGTGGCCGTGCTGGGCAACTTCGTCAACCGCGCGCTGGTGCTCACGCAGAAATACTACGGCGGCGAGGTTCCCGCATGCGGCAGCCTCACCGATTACGACCGCGGGACGCTGGCCGAATTGCAGGCGGTGAAGGCGACGCTCGAACAGAATATCGAGAACTACCGCTTCCGCGAGGCGTTGAAGGAGGCGATGAACGTGGCGCGCATCGGCAACAAGTATCTGGCCGACTGCGAGCCGTGGAAACTCGTCAAGACCGATCCCGAACGGGTGAAGACGATCCTCAACATCGCCTTGCAGATCACGGCCAACCTCTCGATCGTCGTCGAACCCTTCATGCCCTTCACCGCGGCCAAGTTACTGGCGATGCTGCGGCTCGAACCGTTGGACTGGGAGCGTATCGGGGCGACCGATCTCGTTGCCGCCGGTCACCGGATCGGGACGCCCGAGTTGCTTTTCGAGAAGATCGAGGACGACGTTATCCAGGCGCAGCTTGATAAGCTGGCGGCGACCAAAGAGGCAAATTTGGCGGTAGAGTCGTCTCAAAATATTGATCCTCAGAAAGATAGTATATCGTTCGACGATTTCCAACGCATGGATATACGTGTTTCGACCATTCTTGCGGCCGAGAAGGTCGCCAAGACCAAGAAGCTGTTGAAGCTGACTGTCGACACGGGTATCGACCGGCGTGAGATCGTGTCGGGCATCGCCGAACATTATACGCCCGAGGAGCTGGTCGGTCGGCAGGTGTTGGTGCTCGTCAATCTCGAACCCCGTACGCTCAAAGGAATCGAGTCGCACGGTATGATCCTCATGGGCGAGGATGCTGTGGGCAAACTCGTGCTGCTGGAACCGGCGGCTCCGGTAAACAGCGGTGCGGTCGTTGGATAAAAACCTCTTAAACTCTTTAAGATTATGGAAAACGTGGATTGGGCGGCGTTGCCGTTTAACTATCACAAGACGGATTGCAACGTCCGCATCTCCTACAAGGACGGCAAATGGGGCGAGCCGGAACTGACGCAGGACGAATATATTTCGGTGCACATGTCGGCCCCCTGCCTGCATTACGGCGTCGAGTCGTTCGAGGGGTTGAAAGCCTTTCGCGGCGCCGACGGCAAGGTGCGGCTCTTCCGTCCCGACGAGAACGGCAAGCGTTTCGCCGCGACGGCCCGCAAACTCTGCATGGCCGAACTGCCCGTCGAAACCTTCGTCGAGATGTGCCGCATGGTGGTCAAGGCCAACGAGCGGTTCGTACCTCCCTACGGGACGGGTGCGACGCTCTATCTTCGACCCTTGGAGATCGGCATGGGTGCTTTCCTGGGTGTACACCCCGCCAAAGAGTTCATGGTGTGCGTCTTCGTCTCGCCTGTCGGAGCCTATTTCAAGGAGGGCATCAAACCGATTCGCGTGATCGTGAATCCCGATTATGACCGTGCTGCTCCACGTGGAACGGGCGATGTCAAGTGCGGCGGCAACTATGCCGCCAGCCTCGAAGCGGGCGAGGAGGCTAACCGGGAGGGATATGCCAATTCGATGTTCGTCGATGCAGTCCACCGGAAATATATCGAGGAGTGCGGCGCCGCCAATTTCTTCGGTATCAAAGACAATACTTACATTACGCCGAAATCGACCTCGATCCTGCCTTCGATCACCAACAAGAGCCTGCGGCAGTTGGCGAAGGATATGGGGATGAAGGTCGAAGAACGTCCCGTTGCGGTCGACGAGCTCTCGACGTTCGAGGAGTGCGCCGCCTGCGGAACGGCTGCGGTGATCTCGCCTATCGGCTATATCTACGACAAGGAAACGGGTCGCGAATGGGAGTTCGGTGACGAACCGGGCAAGTGCTGCTTGGAGATGTACAACAAATTGCAGGATATTCAGTACGGCCGCTGCGACGATCCCTACGGCTGGACGTTGGTCGTCGAGTAGTATATAGTATAAGGAGCGTATTTCGGGAGGTAGTGTATGAATTTCTCTTGACCTTCGGAAATACGAATTTTGGTACGGAAAACATGCGGTCTCCTTGTGTGACCGCATGTTTTTTTTTTGGAAAATACGGTGATTTCATACGCATGTATGAATTGAATTCAAGAGATCATGATTCGTATTGAGACCGAGCGGTTGATTTTACGCCCTTTTTCTGACGGCGATTTGTCCGCTTTATCCATGCTTTTAAGCGACGAAGAGGTCACTGCCTTTCTGCCGATGTCCCCGTTAAAAGATATGGAGGACGCTCGGTCTTACCTCCGGTATATCGAGACGTGGATTCGAAACGGCGGTTTGTATTATGTGATTTGCCTGAAAGATAGCGATTTAGCTGTTGGTTGCATTCATGTGAGCGGCGACGATAGCCATGATCTGGGGTACTGCGTTCGCAAAGAGTTCTGGCATAATGGGTTCTGCACGGAGTCTTGTCGGGCTGTCGTCGACCTGCTGCGGCGTATAGGGCTTCCCCATATTACGGCGACGCACGATGTGAACAATCCGCGAAGCGGAAGGGTGATGCAGGCCATAGGGATGCGTTATTGTTATTCTTATGAGGAGTTGTGGCAACCCAAGAATTTTCCGGTTATCTTTCGTATGTATCAGTTGAATTTAGACGGACAGATGACCGGGTGTATCGTGAGTATTGGAATCGCTATCCGGTGCATTTCGTCGAGCCCCCCCCCTACTCTCCTTTGGTGGATTGTTCCACGTGGAACACGAGAGAGACGAACCGCGAAGGTTCGCCTCTCTCGTGTTTTTTTGTGATCGATCGGCGTTATCTCCCGAATTTTACAAGCAGGACATTCACGTCGGCGGGCGAAACCCCGGGGATACGCGAAGCTTGGCCGATCGTCGTCGGGCGGATGCGCGTGAGTTTCTGCCGTGCCTCGATCGTGAGCGATTGCATCGAATGATAGTCGAAATCGGCAGGGATGGCGATATTTTCGAGCCGATGCAACTTTTCGGCGATGAATTTTTCCCGCTGGATATATCCGTTGTACTTGATCTGGATCTCCGCTTCTTCGATCGCTTCGGTCGTCATTCCCTCTTCCTCGATCAGTTGCGCGAGCTTGGGGAAGATGCGGGACAAGCCGGCGAAGGTGATTTCGTTGCGAAGCAGGATGTCGTAGAGCTTCCTCCCCTGCTTCATCGGTTCGGAATCGACTGATTTCAGATAGTCGTCGATTTCGCCTGCACGCACGCTCGTGCGGCGGGCAAAGGAAATAAGCGATTCTACGCACGACTTTTTTCGCTCGAAATTCGCAAAGTCTTTTTCCGAAATCAATCCGATTTCATGCCCGAGCGGAGTGAGTCGCAGGTCGGCATTGTCCTGTCGGAGCAGAATGCGGTACTCGGCGCGCGAGGTGAACATCCGGTAAGGTTCGTCGACGCCCTTCGTCACCAAATCGTCGATCAACACGCCGATGTAGGCTTCGTCGCGTTGCAGAACGATCGCCGACTCCCCTACCCGTTTGCGATGCGCGTTGATCCCTGCCAGCAGGCCCTGCGCCGCAGCCTCCTCGTAACCTGTCGTGCCGTTGACCTGGCCGGCGAAATAGAGTCCGTCGACGAGTTTCGTTTCGAGCGTATGGCGCAATTGGGTGGGCGGGAAGTAGTCGTATTCGATCGCATAGCCGGGCCGGAAGATATGGACGTCCTCCAACCCCCGGATCCGGTGCAGCGCCTCGTACTGTACCTCCCACGGCAGCGACGACGAGAAGCCGTTGAGATAGTATTCATTGGTGTTATCTCCTTCTGGTTCAAGGAATAACTGATGCTGTTCCTTGTCGGCGAAGGTGCGCAGCTTATCCTCGATCGAGGGGCAGTAACGCGGTCCGATGCCGTGGATCGTGCCGTTGAAGAGCGGCGACCGGTCGAAGCCTGTACGCAACGTGGCGTGCACTTCGGGCGAAGTGTAGACCAGAAAACAGGGACTTTGATGTTTAACTGGTTGTGTATCAGTGGAAAACGAAAACTTCAACGGATTTTCGTCGCCGTATTGCGGCTCCAATGCCTCGAAGTCGATCGTGCGGGCGTCGAGTCGTGCGGGGGTACCGGTCTTCATGCGCCCCGTTTCGAATCCCATCGCGGCGAGCGATGCGGTGATGCCCGTCGAAGCGGGATCGCCGGCACGTCCGCCCGGCGCGTGCGCTTCGCCGCAGTACATCATGCCGTCGAGGAAGGTGCCGGCCGTGAGGATCACGGCGCGCGCAGTGAACTCGACGCCCATGCACGTGCGCACGCCCGTCACGCGGGGACGCTCCCCTGCCGTGTCGAAGAGCAGTTCTGCGGCCGTATCCTGCCAGATATAGAGGTTCTGCGTATTTTCCAGTTCGTGCCGCCATTCGGCCGAAAAACGGCCTTTGTCGCACTGCGCGCGCGGGCTCCACATGGCCGCTCCCTTCGAGCGGTTGAGCATCCGGAATTGGAGTGTCGTGCGGTCGGTGATACGCGCCGTGCGGCCGCCCAGCGCGTCGATTTCGCGGACGATCTGCCCCTTGGCTACGCCTCCCACGGCGGGGTTGCACGACATGTTGGCCAGCTTGGTCATGTCCATCGTTAGGAGCAGCGTGCGTGAACCCATGCGCGCCGCCGCCGAAGCGGCTTCGCAGCCGGCGTGGCCGCCGCCGATGACCAGAATATCGTAGTCGAGCGTCATATCTTGTCGGTTTTCGTGTTCGGAATCGCGAATGTCGCGCGCAGGCCGTGCGGAAGGTCGCCCCGTCGGACGGGGCGGCACGCGGACTGTCGGCGGCGTCACTTTTGCGGGGTCTCCCAGAATCGGAGGTATTTGTCCTCCTTGCGATGCATCTGCCGCTCGGTGCGCGGCGTCTTGTCGCGCTGTCCGCAGAGGTGCAGCAGTCCGTGCACCACCACGCGGCGCATCTCCTGCAAGGTCGTGGCGCCATAGATGCGGGCGTTGTCGGCCACCGTCTCCACGTCGATGAAGATGTCGCCGGCGACGGTGCGTGTTCCGCGGCGGTCGCTGTAATCGAAGGTGATGACGTCGGTGAAGTAGTCGTGTCCGAGGTACTGACGGTTCATTTCGAGCAGCCTCTCGGCCGAGCAGAAGATATAGTCGACCTCGGCGAGCGTGTAGCCCTCCTGTTCGGCCACGCGCCGCAGCCACGCGGCGGTGAGCCGTTTCTGCGGCAGCCGGTAGGAGCATCCGTCGGTATGGTATCGTACAGCCATTGTCGTGCAGTCTTTATGGGGTTATTTGCGGAAACAGTCCGAGGCGCGCATCTTCTTGGCTCCTGCGGGCGGATAGATGCCGAATACGAGCCTGTATTCGGTCTTCATGGTCTGGATGTCGACCGCGGGGCCGATGACGCCGATCGCGCTGTTTTTGGCCACTGTCTGCCCCTTGGCGACGCTCACCGAATTGAGGTTGGCGTAGGAGGTGATGTACTGGCCGTGGGCGATGTAGACGTCGAATCGGTTGGTGATGCGATTGCGCTTCACGTCGACCACCTTCCCTTCGTAGATGGCCGTGATGCGTGCTCCCTTGGGACCCGTGATCTCGGCCATGTTGTCGCGGTAGCGTTTCACGCGCCCGCCCTCGACGGGAAGGTTCAGGTTCGACGTGCGCGTGGAGAACGAGGCTCCCGCCTTGTTGCCCTTGGTGAGTTTCTGCAATTCGGCGATGGCCGTGTCGAGCTGCTCCTCCTGCCGCTCCTTTTCGCGCAGTACGGCCTTTTCGCGCGCCGACATGCGTTGCAGGCGTGCCTTGGCGTTGCGCTGGTCGCGTTCGTAGCGGGCCCGTTGGGCGTCGATCTTGCGGCGTGTGGAGTCGAGCGCCTGCTGCTGCGCGGCGAGCAGCTCCTGCTGCCGTCCCACCTCCTGCGCTGTCTCGGCGATCTCGCGCAGCTTCGCTTCGCGCAGCTTGGCCACGCCGCGGATGTTGGCGATGCGACGCGCCACGTCGGCGAAATCCTTCGAGGCGAAGATATAGGTCAGGTAGCTGTTCTGCTTGTAGTTGCGGTAGGCTTCGCGTACCATCGCCGCATATTGGGCGCGGTAGCGTTCCAGCCGGACGTTGAGCGCGCCGGCCGTGCTGTCGCTCGCGGCGAGTTGTTCGGCGAGCAGCGACAGCTGGCTTTCGGTTTCGTCGAGCAACTGGCGGCGCGATGCGATCTGCCGCGAGAGCCGCTGCACGCTCTGCTGTTCCGAATTCTTGCCCTTCTTGATCGAGGTGAGCTCCTGTTCGCCGCGTGCGATCTGCTTTTCGAGCGCATCGATGGCACGCTGCTTCTCGGCGATCTGCCGTTGCAGGTCGCCCTTTTGCCCTGCTGCCGGAACGGTCAGACAGAGCAGCAAGCCGAGGATCAGTGCGAAGCGTGTCATGGCGCGGCGGGCGTTTGCGCCGCCTCTTTCAGGCGGCGGAACCGTTCGACGATCGCGTCGGGGTCGTCGTAACCCCCTTCGAGCGCCTTTTTCCAGTAGACTTCGGCCATGAACTTCTCGCCCAGCGCGGCCAGGATGTCGCCGTAGTGGAGTTGCAGGTCGGGATTTTGGCTGCGGTCGAGCGAAAGGGCCTGCTGCATGGTTTTCTTCGCTTCGTCGTAACGTCCCAACCGGTAGAGCACCCATGCGTAAGTGTCCAGATAGGTCGGGTTGTTCTCTTCGAGCACGATCGCGCGTCCCGCCATGGCGAGCGCCCGTTCCAGGTCGCGCCCTTCGAGCGAGAGAAAGTAGGCGTAGTTGTTGAGCACCATCGCGTTGTCGTAACGCAGCGCGAGCGAGCGGTCGTAGGCGTCGTAGCACTTGCGCATGCAGCGTGCCGCGGGGCCTTTGCGGCTTTCGTAGAGCGACGCTTTGGGCCGTCGATCCTCCGACTGCTTCTGCAACGCCTGCTGGCCCATCAGGTGATAGGTTTCGCCGATGATGCCCCAGACGGCGCCCCGCAGCGAGTCTCCCGGTGCCAGGCGGAGCGAGTTCTTGTAGAATTTCAGCGCTTCGTCGTACCGTTTGGCGTAGGAGAGCATCTGTCCCTTGCGCAGGTGGAGGTCGACGTTTTCGGGGAAGAGCTTCATCGCGCGGGAAGTGTAGCGCTCCACCGAGTCGGGCCGCTGCTTGTAGCTCTCGATGTCGATCACCATGTTGAAGTAGTCGATCCGGGGCGGGAGGTCGTCGAGATGCGTCTTGTAGTAGGTCAGCGCGTCGTCGAGCTGCCCCGAGGCGATCAGGTGGTCGCCGTAGAGCTTCACCACGCGCGGATCGTGCGGATATTTCATCGCCAGCGTCGTAGCCAGGTCGTTGATTTGCAGGTAAAAGGTGCTGTAAAAATTCCGGTCGCCGGTGATCCGGTCGAAATAGGCGAGCTTGTCGTCGAGCGGCATTTCATCGCTCGCGAAGAGCCGCCGCGTGTAGTTGAGCGAAGAGGCGTAGTCGCGCCGTTCGTTGTAGAATTCGCTGTACGTGGCCAGTACGGCGACGCTCGTCGAATCGATGCGATAGGCCTCGGCGAATTGTACCAGCGCCAGCGAATCTTTCTTCTGGCGGGCATACAACTCGCCCAGCAGCAGATGGTTCTCGGCCTTGTAGGGGGCGGCTTCGATGAGCGCCTGCGCTTCGGCTACGGCGCGGTCGTATTGGCGGGTTCCCACCAGCAGGCGGCGTTTGAGTTCCGACAGGGCGTCGATCCTGCCGAAACGCACCTCCGCCGAATCGAGCACGGCGATCGCCGAGAAGGGTTGCCCCTCCTGGTCGTAGAGCATCGCCAGCACGCGGTAGGAGTCGGGATTCTGCGCGTCGACCTCGCGCAGCCGGTTGTAGGTGCGGATCGCGTCGCGGTAGCGGTCGTTGAGAATCTGCGCCTGCCCCAGTTGCAGCAGGTACCATTTGTCGGTCGTGTCGGTGCGGAAGGCGCGTTCGGCATGGCGCAGTGCGGCGGGGGCGTCGCTGTAAAGCAGCAGTGCGGACAGTTCGTACCAGGCGGGCCCGTAGGTCGAATCGGCTTCGACGGAGCGTTCCAGCGACGCACGGGCCGCGGCGGTGTCCCGCTCGATGAAGGCCTGCTTGATCCCTTCAGTGAAGAGGTAGAATCCCCGGAGCGAGTCGGGCACCTGCGGCGCCGGCGCGACCTGCGGGGTTTTCCGGGCGAAAGCGCCGCAGAAGACCGCAGTGAGCAGGAGCAGAAGGAGTGTTTTTCGCATCGTCGGGGGTGTCATATGCTGTTAAACGGAACGGGGGCGGCGCTTCGTATGCGTCGCCCCTCGCGTTTTCAATCCAACTCGGTATCGAACTGGCGGAGGAAGCGCACGTCGTTTTCGAAATAGAGCCGCAGGTCACCCACGCCGTATTTGAGCATGGCGATACGTTCGATGCCCATGCCGAAGGCGAAGCCCGAATATTTCTGCGGATCGATGCCGTTGGCCTCCAATACGTTGGGGTCGACCATGCCGCAGCCCAGAATCTCCAGCCAGCCCGTGCCCTTGCAGACCGGACAGCCCTTGCCGCCGCAGAGGTTGCACGAGACGTCGACCTCGGCCGAGGGTTCGGTGAAGGGGAAGTACGACGGACGCATCCGGATGGCCGTCTGTTCGCCGAAGAGTTCTTTGGCGAAGAACAGCAGCGATTGTTTCAGGTCGGCGAACGAAACCCCTTCGTCGATGTAAAGCCCTTCGATCTGGTGGAAGATGCAGTGGGCACGGTAGGAGATGGCCTCGTTGCGGAAGACGCGGCCGGGGCAGATGACGCGGATCGGCGGGCGCTGGTGCTCCATCGTGCGCACCTGGATCGACGAGGTGTGGGTGCGCAGCAGGATGTCGGGGTTCTTCTCGATGAAGAAGGTGTCCTGCATGTCGCGCGCCGGATGTTCGGGCGGGAAGTTGAGTGCCGAGAAGACGTGCCAGTCGTCCTCGATTTCGGGCCCGTCGGCCACCGTATAGCCCAGCCGCGAGAAGATCTCGACGATCTGGTTCTTCACCAGCGAAATCGGATGGCGCGACCCGAGCTGCTCGGCCGAACCGGGACGGGTCGGATCGCCGATGGCTTCGGCATCGTCGGCCCTGCTCTCCTGCAATTCGGCGCGCAGGGCGGCGACCCGCTCGGTGGCGGCCTGTTTCAGGGCGTTGAGCCGCTGCCCCACTTCGCGTTTGAGTTCGGGAGCCACCCTCTTGAACTCCTCCATCAGCGCGTTCAGTTCGCCCTTTTTCCCCAGTACCTTGATGCGGAACTCTTCGACTTCGGCCGCCGTTTTGGGGCGGAACTCTTCGACACGCCGCAGAAGTTCTTCGATTTTGCCAATCATATTTTGCGGTTTTATACTTTTTGCCTAATTTTATACGCTATATAAAATGCAAAGTTATAAATTTTTTGAGATATGTTGCGCAAATCGCTCGCTTTTGTCGTCGTTGCACTCCTCCTCGCCGCGGGGGCGTCGGCCCAGAGCGTCGGGCTCGTGCTGAGCGGCGGAGGGGCGAAGGGACTCTACCATATCGGGGTGATTCAAGCGCTCGAAGAGAACGAGATCCCGATCGATTACGTCGCCGGAACCTCCATGGGTTCGATCATCGCGGCGCTCTACGCGGCGGGTTATTCGCCGGAGGAGATGCGTGCGATCGTCGATTCGGGGCAGGTTCGGGAGTGGGTTTCGGGCCGCATCGATTCGCGTTACGCCTCCTATTACCGCCAGATGCAGGATCAGCCCTCGATGCTTACGCTGCGGCTCAATCTGCGCGACGAGGAGAAGCGCAGCGACGCCAAGAACAAGTCGCGGCTGGTGCTGCCGAGCCATCTCATTTCGTCGTCGCAGATCGATCTGGCGCTCGCCGAACTGCTGACGCCGGCTTCGACGGCCTCCGGCGGCGATTTCGACCGGCTCATGGTGCCGTTCCGGTGCGTGGCCAGCGACCTGGTGGCGCGCAAACCCTATGTGCTCAAAACGGGCGACCTGGGCGAAGCGGTGCGTGCCTCGATGGCCATTCCGCTGGCGTTCAACCCGATCGAGAAGGATTCGATGCTGCTCTACGACGGCGGTATCTACGACAATTTTCCGTGGAAACCCCTCGACGAAACCTTCCGTCCCGACTACCTGATCGGCAGCAAATGTACGTCGGGCAACACCGAACCCAACGCCAAGAGCATCATGGACCAGGTGTGGATGCTCACCATGGAGAAGACCGATTACGACATGCCGGCCGGCCGCAGTACGCTTATCGAGCGGGCGGTCGACGTTTCGATGCTCGACTTTTCTCAGGCCGACGCCATTATCCAGTCGGGTTATGACGATACGATGGCGCTGATGGACTCGCTCAAAAGCGCCGTTCCGCGCCGCATGTCGCGGGGCGAGGCGCTGCGCCGCCGCGCCGCCTTCCGCGAACGCTGCCCCGAGCTGCTTTTCAACCGCTACGCGATCGAGGGGCTGAATCCCGCCCAGACGACCTACGTGCGCGACAACATGCAGCTCGACCACCAGCACGACGGCGAACCGAAGATCCTTTCGTTCGAGCGGGTGAAGGACAAATACTTCTCGGTGCTGGCCGACGGCAATTTCTCCACCGAATACCCCTATATGCGCTACGATCCGAAGTCGGGCTATTACGGCATCGATTTCCGGCTGACGACCAAGCCCGACTACAAAATCCTGATCGGCGGTAACATCTCGTCGACGGCCTTCAACCAGGCCTACGTCGGGTTCGAATACCACCGCATCCGCCATGCGGCCAACCGCTACTACACCCACCTGTTCCTCGGGCCGGTGTCGTCGGCCGTCATGCTGGGCGGACGGACGGACTTCTTCCTCTGGCGGCCGCTGTTCGTCGATTATTCGTACAACTTCACGGCCCGCAACTACAAGAACGGCAATTTCGGCAACCTCACGTCGGTGTCGAACACCGAGTCGATGAAGTTTCTGGAAAACTTCCTCTCGCTGGGATTCGGCTTTCCGGTCACGCACCGCAGCGCCTTCGTGATCCGGCTCAACGGCGGACAGGAGCGCTACTATTACAGCCTCGACCGCGCCTCCTACAAGGAGAACTACTATGAGGATCTGACCACGCTCAACTACATTTCGCCGAAGATCGAGCTGCGGCGCAGTTCGCTGGACAGGATGATCTTCCCGCACTCCGGTACGTCGCTCTCGCTGTCGGGCATCTATCTCTACGGCCGCGACCGTTTCGTGCCGAGTCCCTATTCGCGCGACGAGCAGCGGCTGCGCAAGTCGAAGCGGGATGTCTCGTGGTGGGGCGCCCGCATCGTGTGGAACCAGTATTTCCAGATTTCGGGCAGCAAATGGTTTTCGCTGGGTTACGGCGCCGAGGCTGTCGTGACGACGATCCCCACGCTGAGCAACGACAAGGTGACGCGCATGCTGATGCCGGCCTACCGGCCTACGCTCCATTCGCAGACGGTCTACATGCCCGAATACCGCGCCAAGCGCTATGCGGCGGTCAGCGTGATGCCGACCTTCGATTTCAGCGACCGGTTCTTCCTGCGGACGGGCATCTACGCGATGTTCGCCGAGCGGTTCCGACCGACCGACGACAGGATGCGTTACATCGTCGACGCGTCGCTGGTCTATCATACGGGCATCGGCCCGATCAGCCTCTCGCTGACGAAGTACAACGTCAAGAACTGGGACAACCTCTTCCTGACCTTCAATTTCGGCTATGCGATGTTCCGTCCGCGCGGAATCCACTATTGACGACCCTATGGTTTAACGATTCGACGACTATATGACACAAGAACCCAAAATCACGGCGGCGCTGATCTACGACTTCGACGGTACGCTGGCGCCCGGCAACATGCAGGAGTACGATTTCATTCCCGCCGTCGGCCAGAGCAACAGGGAGTTCTGGAACGACGCCAATTCGCTGGCCGAGGAGCAGGACGCCGACATGACGCTCACCTACATGGCCAAGATGCTCGAAGCGGCGCGCTCGCGCAAACTGTCGCTGCGCCGCGAGGCGTTCCAGGAGTCGGGACGCAACATCCGGCTCTTTCCGGGCGTGAAGGAGTGGTTCGGCCGCATCAACGCCTACGCCGCCGCGCGGGGCGTGCGCGTGCTGCACTACATCAATTCGTCGGGCTTGAAGGAGATGATCGAGGGGACGCCCATCGCGTCCGAGTTCCGCAAGATCTACGCCTGCTCGTTCCTCTACGACGTCGACGGCATCGCCTACTGGCCCGGCGTGGCGGTCAACTATACCAATAAGACGCAGTTCATCTTCAAGATCAACAAGGGCGTCGAGTCGGTGTCGGACTGCAAGCTGGTCAATCAGTATATCGAGGAGCGCGAACGTCCCGTGCCTTTCAGCCGTATGATCTACGTGGGCGACGGGACGACCGACATTCCCTGTATGCGGCTGGTGAAGAACTTCGGCGGGCACTCGATCGCCGTCTACAACCCCGCGTCGGCGAAGGTGGGGCGCAAGGACCTGGCGTCGCTCATCCGCGACAACCGCGTCAACCACGTCTGTGCGGCCGATTATACCGAAGGGTCGGAGATCGACCGGCTGGTGAAACTCATCATCGACAAGATCGCGGTCGACTTCGAGCTGCAACAGCTCGAAATCCCGCGTTAAACGCATCGCTCATGAAGATCGTATTCGCAACCAACAACGCCCACAAGCTCGCCGAGGTGCAGGCCGTGCTGGGCGACGCCTACGAACTGGTGATGCCGCGCATGTGCGGCGTGGAGGAGGAGATTCCCGAAAACCAGCCGACGCTCGAAGGCAATGCCTCCGAGAAGTCGCACTACCTGCGCGCCCGCACGGGGCTCGACTGCTTCGCCGACGATACGGGTCTCGAAGTCGAGGCGCTGGACGGCGCGCCGGGCGTCCATTCGGCGCGCTATGCCTCCGACGGCCACGACTTCGCGGCCAACAACCGCCTGCTGCTGCGCAACTTGGAGGGGGTGGCCAACCGCCGCGCACGCTTCCGCACGGTCATTTCGCTGCTTGTGGGCGACGAGGAGCACCTCTTCGAAGGGGTCGTCGAGGGGCGCATCGTCGAACGGGAGAGCGGAGCCGAGGGGTTCGGTTACGATCCGCTCTTCGTGCCCGACGGCTGCGACCGTACCTTCGCCGAGATGTCGCCCGACGAGAAGAACGCCGTGTCGCACCGCGGCCGCGCCGTGCGCAAACTGGCCGCCTTCCTGCGCGCCCGCGGCGAAAAGTGACACCCCGACTTCGACACTCCGGCCGATGACCGATAAAGCCCTCCTTCTGCACCGGCTGGCAGCCTGCTCTGGCCCGCTGCTGGCCGCAGGTGCCGCGCAGGCGCAGCAAGCCGCCTCCGCGCAGCGCCCCAACATCCTCTTCATTCTGACCGACGACCAGCGGTGGGACGCCGTGGGATACGTCAACCCGATCGTCCGCACGCCGCACATCGACTCGCTGGCCCGCGAAGGGGTCTGCTTCCGCAACGCCTTCGTCACGACGCCGATCAGCGCCGCCAGCCGCGCGTCGCTGCTTACGGGCATGTACGAGCGCACGCACGGCTACACCTTCCGGCAGGGCCCGCTCAAAGAGCCTTACATGCAGCAGTCCTATCCCGCCTGCTGCGTGCGAGCGGCTATACGACCGCCTATTTCGGGAAGTTCGGCGTCACCTATCCCGGTGCGCAGCGGCTCTTCGACGCGGCCGACCTCTACGACCGCCGCGGCAAATTCCCCGACCGCCGCGGCTATTTCTACAAGACGATCGACGGCGATACGGTACACCTGACCCGCTATACGGGCTACGAGGCGCAGCGATTCCTGCGCGAAGTCGATCCGTCGAAGCCCTTCTGTCTGTCGCTCGGTTTCAGTGCCCCGCATGCCCACGATCCCGCACCGGAGCAGTATTTCTGGGAGCCGTGGGCCGATTCGCTCTACCGCGACCTGACCGTCGCGCCGCCGCTGCTGGCCGACGACCGCTACTTCGAGGAGCTGCCCGAGGCGGTGCGCAGGGGCTACAACCGCGTGCGCTGGACGTGGCGCTACGATACGCCGCAGAAGTACCAGCACAGCGTCAAGGGCTACTACCGCATGATCTCGGAGGTCGACCGCGAGGTGGGGGCCATCCGGCAGGTGTTGCGCGAGCGGGGGCTCGACCGCAATACGATCATCGTCTTTATGGGCGACAACGGTTATTTCCTCGGCGAGCGGCAGCTGGCCGGAAAATGGCTGATGTACGACCGTTCGCTGCGGGTGCCGATGCTCATCTACGACCCGCGCGGCCGCGACCCCCGCGAGGTGGAGGACATGGTGCTCAATATCGACGTTCCGGCGACGATCCTCGATGCGGCGGGCGTCGCCGTGCCCGAAGCCTATCAGGGCGTCAGCCTGCTGGGCTACACCCGCGGCGAGGCGCCGGCCGCCGACCGCGAAGCGTTCCTGTGCGAACATCTCTGGGAGCTGGACGAAATCCCTTCGAGCGAGGGAATCCGCACCGAGCGGTGGAAATACATGCGTTACCGCTTCATCCCGGGTCGGGAGGAGCTTTACGATCTGGCGGCCGATCCGGAGGAGGCGGTCAATCTCGCCTCCGATCCGGCCTACGACCGGACGTTGGAGGAGTTGCGCCGGGAGTGCGACCGGCAGATCGAGCGTTACGTCTCGCTGCGCCGCCACTGATTCCGGGCGAAGGTGTTCCTCCCGAAAAATCCATGCCGGAGAACGGTGCGCAGCCGCGGCCGTACGCTTTTTCGGGGAAATCGGTTCGGAATGCTTTTCGGGGATTTTTCTGCCGGAATGAAGGCTTTCCCCGGATTTTCCCGATGGAATGCAACCTTTTGTGGCTTAAAATGTTCGGATCGTTATTCCGTGCCGGAACATGCTGCCGGCGTGCGGTTTGCATCTCTTCGGAAAAAAGCGTATCTTTATCGGAAGAGCCGGCGCCGGAGGGCGGCCGGCTCATCGCCCTCGGCGGCCTGCTGCCTGCGGGGCGGATACTGCCTGCGAAGAGATGAAAGAAACCCTATTTATTCACTTAACTCAACTGTTTATGAAACATTTTATCCTATGGGGTCTGACGCTCGCGGCCGTGGTGCTGGGCGGGTGCTCGGACGATTACGACGACACGGAGCTTCGCACGGGGTTGAACGATCTGCGGGATCGCGTCGCGAAACTCGAAACGCAGCTGACGAAGCTCAACGGCGAAATCACGACGATCGATGCGCTGGTCAGGAAATTGGAGAGCAATGTCTCGGTGGTGAAGGTCGAGCCGGGCACGGACGGCAAAAGCTACACGATCTACTTTTCGGACGACACGAAAGCGGTGATTGCCAACGGCGAGGACGGCGTCGCGGGCAAGGATGCTCCGGTGATCGGCGTGAAGGAGGAGGACGGCGTCTACTACTGGGCGCAGACGATCGACGGAAAGACGACGATCCTCGAAGTCGACGGGCAGAAACTACGCGTGACGGCCGAAGTTACCCCCCCCCGGCTGTCGGTCGACGAAGAGGGTTACTGGGAGGCGAGCTATGACGGCGGAGATACGTGGGAGCGGATCACGAATGCCGCGGGCGAGCCGGTGAAGGCCGTGACGGACGACGGATCGTCGATTCAGGACTCGTTTTTCAGCGCCGTGACGCAGGACGACGGCAACGTCTATTTCACGCTGACCGACGGGTCGGTCATCACGGTCGCGAAGCGAACGGATTTCTACCTGATCCTGCGCAAGGCTCCCGATGTGGCACCCTTCGTCTACGGCGAGACCAAGACCTATGAGATCGAGAGCGCCGGCGTGGCGGAGACGATTCTCACCAAGCCCGACGGATGGCGCGTGGCATTGAAGGACGACGTGTTGAGCGTGACGGCTCCGGCGGCCGACGCTGCGGGCTTCGAGGCCGAAGGTACGGTGGCCGTGATCTATTTCGACGGTGCGGAGCGCAGCTCGGTGGCCAAGTTGGGCGTCGTGGTCGACAAGAGCCAGACCGGCGTGACCGAGGGCGACGACTTCACGATCGACATCACCGAGGTGACCGACAAGAGCGTCACGGCGACCGTCACGCCGAAGGACGCTTCGATCTATTACTATGTTTCGGCTTACGATGCCGAGACGTTCGATGAAAAGGGCGAGGCGGCCGTCGTCGCCGAACTGAAAGCGATGTTCGATTTCTATGTTCAGTATGGAATGTGGGATTATTACAAAGAGACGCTGATGTCGAAGGGAACGGCTACCTATACCACGCCTGAGGCGACGCCGCTCACGGCCGGTGCGTCTTATTATCTGATCGCCTTCGGATTGGAGGAAAACAGCGAAGGAACCGCATTGATACCCAATACCGCCGTAATGAAGGTTCCCTTCAAGACGACTACGCCGGTGGTGGTCAATACCAAATACCGCGTCACGGTCGACAACATCACGTGGTACGGCGCCGGGTACAGTGTGGTGCCGAGCGACGACCTGCACTATTTCCACGGCATCGTCAAGAAGTCGGCCTTCACCGGCGGGCAGGGGCAGCCTCTGACCGACGCGGAGGTGGCCGCCGCCTATGTCAAGGAGTATGAGACTCGTTATTACGACGAGCTTTACATGGATGATCCGACGACGATCAAGTGGACGGATCTTTCTTCCTGCGGTACGCAGCGGCAGGTCGTTCCGCGCGCCTGGATCCGCGAAAACGAACTGGCCAACGAGGCGATCCGTCCGCTGGTCGCCGAGACGGACTACTGCCTGATCGCCTTCGGCGTCGACGGCAAGGAGCTGCGCACGGATGTGGCGAAGAAGGAGTTCCGCACGCCGGCCTTCACGCCGACCGAGGAGTGCACGTTCGACCTCGACGTGACGGTATCGCGTCAGAATCTCTCGATCAAGGTCACGCCGTCGAACAAGAACCTGACCTATATCTGCCACCTCGACAAGAGTGCGACCTATTATGAGTTCGAAAACGACATGCAGTATGCGGCCGACGACCTCTTCTGGACGAAATACAACCTCGAAGCGGGCCGGACGCTCTCCGACGAGCTGCTGACGGGCGACATCGAAATGAAGGCCGAGAATCTGTGGGCTTCGACCGGTTATGTGGTCTATGCCTACGGCTGTACGGCCGACGGGGTGATTACCACGCCGCTCACATCGGTCCGCGTATTGACCGAGGCCGGTTCGGATACGCCTCCGGCCACTGCCGCCAAGCCGCGTTTGGTGCGGGTACGGTAGCATCCGTTTCGGAAAATAAAAATCCCCGGCTCCTTGCGAGCCGGGGATTTTTACGGATGACGACGAGGGCGGGTCACCGCTTGTTGTAGAGGTTCATCGTGCGTTCGGCGCCGATCGAGACGAAGGAAAGAACGGCCTCGGCGAAGACTTTCAGCCGCTCGGGCAGCGCCTTGCGCTCTTCGTCCGACCACGACCCCAGCACGTAGTCCACCTGATGCCCGCGGGCGAAATCGCCGCCGATGCCGAAACGGATGCGGGCGTACGCCTCCGTGCCCAGCAGCTCGGTGATGTTTTTCAGCCCGTTATGACCGCCGGCGCTGCCTTTCGGTCGCATCCGAAGCGTCCCGAAAGGGAGTGCGATGTCGTCCACCACGACCAGCAGATTCTCCGGCGCGATCTTCTCGGCTTCCATCCAGTAACGGACGGCTTTGCCCGAGAGGTTCATGTAGGTCGACGGTTTGAGCAGCACGAGCGTGCGTCCCTTGTAGCGCAGTTCGGCCGTCGCGCCGTAACGGCCCGTCGTAAAAGCGATGTTGGACTGCTCGGCTAAGCAATCCAACACCTTGAATCCGATGTTGTGGCGGGTGTCGGCGTATTCGGCGCCGATGTTCCCCAGTCCTACAACGAGGTATTTCATCGTCCGGAATTTATCGGTTTCGACAATCGTTTCGGTTCCGGAGCGACAGCTACTGGGCGGCCTCCGCTGCGGCGCCGCGCGAAGCACGCGTTACGCGAACGGCGCAAACGGCCGTGGTGGCGGGGGTCAGGAATTTCAGGTCGTCCGATTTGAGGTCGCCCACGAAGATCGTCTTGCCCACGCCCAGCGTCGTCACGTCGACGGTGATCTCGTCGGGCAGTTTGTCGACCGGGCCGCTGACGAAGATCTTGCGGGTCGAGAGGACGAGCTTGCCGCCCACCTTCACGCCCTCGGCGTTGCCGGTCAGGCGCACCGGAATGCTGATTGCCACGGGTTTGCCCTCCTGCACGCGGTAGAAGTCGATGTGGAGAATCTCCTCGCGCACGGGGTGGAACTGCACTTCGCGCATCACGGCCTTTTCGGTCTTGCCGCCGATCGTCAGCTCGACGATATAGGAGTTGGGGGTGTAGATCAGCGGTTTGAGCGCTTTGGCGTCTACGCTGAACGATACGGTCTCGCCGCCTCCGTAGAGGACGCAGGGCACCTGGCCCTCGCGGCGGATGGCGCGGCTGGCTTTCTTGCCGAAGTCGGCGCGCGGAGTTGCCTCGATTTTGAGAGTCTGCATAAATTTTTTGTTTTTTAGTTGTTACCTCGGGCGTCGCTCAGGCCCGCGTTGCAGCGGGCCCCCTCGGCGCTTGCTTTCGTGCGGCAAAGATAGCGTTTTTTCCTGAAAAACAAATTCCCGCAGCCAGAGTTTCGTTTTCGGCTGCGGGAATCGGGAGGGAATTTTATTCGAATAGTCCGACGGTGCGTTTGGGCGCGATGTTCGTCCATGCGTTCAGAAAGGGCGAGGCCGGCCGGGTAGCATCGGGTATGTAACTGTATGCGGCAAGGTGCAGGTCGGATCTGTGCAGCTTGCGGACATTCGACACGGCCGGCGCGGCGGCAGGATGCGCTTTTCCCTGCTCATCGATCGTGAAGAAGGTTTTCTGCATTCCGGCGGTCACCTCTCCCTGTTGATTCAGTCCGTATGTATATGCCAAGTAGAGATTGCCGGGTGTGAAATTTTCGGGGAAAATATAGGTTTGATCGCCTTGCAGGAAGAAACCGTACTCCGTAAGCAGTTCTACGAGGGACATCTGTTCGCCGGCGGCCATTTCGGTCCATAGCAGCAGATCATCGGTCAGGTACTCCGCGTCAGATGCGAATTCGGCGTAATATTCGGCTTCACCGGCCATGCCGACATAGGTCATCTGCTTGTCGGCGGGAGATACCGTGACGCTCAAACCGTCGTCGGTCATGCCGTTGACGGTGATCGTACACTCCATAGGGGCGAAGACATCGCCGCCCGGAGCAAGCGTCTTGAAGGGCTGGGAGATGTAGACTTCGGTCGTCTGGCGGGCTTTGTTATCGAGTCCTACGGCCATAACGCAGTATTCCGTAGCAGGGTCGAGTGTGGTGTAGACGAAACTGTCGTTTCCGGTTTTGGTGACTATGCCGGCCGCTTTTTCAGGCGTGATCTCGATGCCGGCTTGCTCGGAGAGCGCTTCGGCGATAATTGCCAGTCCGTCGGCCATCAGTTGTGCGACGCCGGCTCCCTTGCGGTAGCTTTCGATAAGCGTCGTGTTGTAGACCTGCCAGAAATAGGGGGTAGCGGGATTCGAAGGTTTGATGGTGATGGTGGCCCCTTGCAGCGTGATGTCGGCGACCGTTGACGAGAAGGTGCAATCCTGCGGTTTGAGTTCGCCGCCCGGAGTATGGAAGGGGACGACGACAATATCGGTCGTGGGGTAACCGCCCAGGTAGCCGAAGGCTACGGCGCAGTAGTCGGTGTCTTCTTCCAGCAGACGGGTGAAATCACGTGTCACGTCGCCCGTCTCGATGCACTCGCTGATGGCGGATCCGTAGCTGCCGATGAGAAACTCGGCCAGTTTGTCAGTCGGGTATCCTTCGATGCGCGAGGTGGCGATGCAGTCCAGAAAGTAGGGATCGGCATTGGTGGTCGTCACCGAGACGTTGGCGGATTCGGGGGCAACGCTGACGGAGAGTCTGTTTTGGGAGGGCATGACGGCAGTCGTGGAGATGAAATCATGAAAAACGTCGGTCGTAATTGCACCTTCGGCACCAACGCCGAATACCACCACGGCATAGTCGCTCTTCGGTTTGAGGCTCCATATCCTGCCGGCATCGATCGTCTTGTTGCCGCGGTAGATGAGCTGATCGTCGGGGGTGGTCCAGTCGATTGTGCCGTATCCTTTTTCGAGTTCGACCAAGGTCTCGGCTACGGCCTGTGCAGTTTTTAAACGGTCGAAATCGGCGCGTGTGGTGATGCCGACGAAGTAGTTGCGTTGAGAGTCATCGGGCTCGACGGAGATGCGGAAATTCATGGCTTCGGCCTCGGAGAGCATAAGCACGAATGCCGGTGCGGGTTCAGGTTTCTCGGGTTCGGGCTTTTCAGGGCCCCCCTGTTCGGTTCCCCCCCCCTTGTCGGGATCGATCTCTTCGGGCGAATCGCCGCAACCTACGCCTGCGAGGAGCACGACTGTGGCAAGGATTGCCATCCATGTCCGTTTTTTAATCATGAGAGAGAATTTTAAGAGTGGAACATTTTATTTGTTGTCTCCAAAAATACGTTTTCGTTTTAAAAAGAGCAAATCTCCGCGCAATTTTTCTTCCGAATCGTATCGGCCTGAAATGTCGGATTATAGGCCGGTTGTGGGATTCGGACGATGATTTGTCGCCGATTCGATGCCATCGCCGCCGAATCGATGCATTCGTGCATTTTTCGGCCGTGCGATCGATAGTCGCATTTTTTTTCGTGTCGGAGCGGATGTCGCGCTGCGTATGCGGTCGATATTCGGCGATTTTCGCTATATTTGTCGAAATTTATCGCCAAATGGAGGATTTTTTATTGCGGGTCGAACATGTTTCGAAACACTACTCCGGCCATACGGCGCTCGACGACGTGTCGCTCGACATCCCGCGCGGTTCGGTCTACGGACTGCTGGGGCCCAACGGTGCGGGAAAGACGACGCTCATCCGCATCGTCAACCGCATTACGGCGCCCGACGAAGGGCGGGTGCTCTTCGACGGACGGCCTCTCGCGTCCGCCGACGTGCAGCGCATCGGTTACCTGCCTGAGGAGCGCGGCCTCTACAAGAAGATGAAGGTGGGCGAGCAGGCGCTCTTTTTCGCACGGCTCAAAGGGCTGTCGCGTGCCGAGGCCGTGCGCCGCCTGCGGGTGTGGTTCGACCGGTTCGACATCGCGTCGTGGTGGAACCGTCGCGTCGAGGAGCTGTCGAAGGGAATGGCGCAGAAGGTACAGTTCATCGTCACGGTGCTGCACGAACCCGAACTGCTGATCTTCGACGAACCCTTTTCGGGCTTCGACCCGATCAACGCCAATCTGCTCAAAGAGGAGATTCTGGGGCTGCGCGACCGCGGGGCGACGGTCATCTTCTCGACCCACAACATGTCGTCGGTCGAGGAGGTATGCGACCATATCACGCTCATTGACCGTTCGTGCAACATCCTTTCGGGTGCCGTCGACGAGATTCGCCGCCGGCACGGCCAGAATCTTTTCCGTCTCGAATACCGCGGCGACGAAGCGGCGCTCCGCCGTGCGCTCGCTGGCCGTTGCGAGGTCGTGGCGTCGGGCGGCGACCTGCCGGCCGAAGAGGCGGCCGTCGTGCTGCACGCCTCGACGGAGGGGCTTCCCGAATTGCAGTCGTTGACGGTTCACGTCGCCGACGACGCTGCGCTGCGCGGTGTGATCGCCGCTGCGAACGAGACGGTGGCGCTGCGCTCCTTCGCCGAACAGATCCCGTCGATGAACGACATCTTCATAAGAGCCGTAGACGGGTCATTATAAATATGTTATAAAGACATGTAGACAATCCCTCCAAACCGCCCTTCTCGAAGGGTGGCTTCGAGATAAGAGCCGTGGGCGGCTCGTTGCAGACCGTAAACAATTTACTATTTTTCATGTCGAATATATGGCTGATCGTGGCGCGCGAGTTCAACGAGCGCGTCCGCAAAAAATCCTTCATCGTCACCACGCTGCTCATGCCCGTGCTGATGCTCGGCCTGATGCTGGCGCCGGCGCTGATGATGCGCTACGCTTCGGGCCAGACCAAGACCATCGTCGTGATCGACCGCAGCGGACTGGTGGCGCAGCATCTCGAAAGCAGCGACGAGGTGCGCTTCGAAACGTCGGACCTGCCCGTCGATACGGCGCTGCGCGTGATGATCGACAAGTTCGGCGTGCTCTGTATCGGCGCCGACGTACTGACGAACCCCTCCGACGTGAAGCTCTACGCCAATTCCGCTTCGTCGATGATGCTCGAAGAGAATCTGCGGGGCCAGATCGCGAAAGTGCTCGAACGCGAGAAGCTGCGCGCTTACCGGATCGAAGATCTCGACCGGATTCTGGCCGACGTCAAGACCGACGTCAAGATGCAGGTCGTCCGCAACGACGAGGGTTCGCCTTCGTCCGGTTCGTCGGCCGTCGCCGCAATGGTGGGGCTGGGGCTCGGCATGGTGCTCTACATGTTCCTGATGATCTACGGCGCCATGGTGATGCAGAGCGTCATCGAGGAGAAGTCGTCGCGCGTGTTGGAGGTCGTGGTCTCGTCGGTGCGACCCTTCGAACTGATGATGGGCAAGATCTTCGGCGTGGCCTCCGTGGCGGTGGTGCAGGTGCTCATCTGGGCCGTGCTGGTCTGCGGTGCGGGTGCGGCGGTCATGCCCCATGTGCTGCCCGACGGCGCGATGGAGGCTGCCGCGGCCTTGCAGCAGGGCGGCGGTGCGGCGACAGCCGCGGCGGGCGATTTCGACCCCGAAACGCTCGGCGCCATCGCCCTGGCTACCGACGTGGGTTATCTGGCGATGCTGTTCGGCTACCTGCTGCTCTTCGTCGTGGGCGGTTATCTGCTCTATTCGGCGATGTTCGCGGCCGTCGGGTCGGCGGTCGACAACGCACAGGATGCCGCGCAGTTGCAGACGCCGATCATGATCCCCATCATTCTGGCCGTCATCGTCGAGATGTCGGTGCTCAACGACCCCAATTCGCCGCTCGCGTTCTGGTTCTCGCTCATCCCCTTCACTTCGCCCGTGGTGATGATGGCGCGCATTCCCTACGGCATCCCGACGTGGGAGATCGTCCTCTCGCTCGTGCTGCTCTACGCCGCGTTCGTGGGGATGGTGTGGCTCTCGGCCAAGATCTACCGCGTGGGGATCTTCATGTACGGCAAGAAACCGACGCTGCGCGAGATGTTCCGGTGGATTCGCTACAAATATTGATTCGAAACCAATCCAAATATCGATGAAAACATCTATTCTCACTCTTTTGGCCGCGGCCGGATTCACTGCCGCCGCCTTTGCGGCTCCCGTCGCGGATGCGACGCCGGAGGGCGAAGCGAAGATCATCTCCTACAACATCCGCCTCGGCGTGGCAGACGACGGTGCCAACAGCTGGGAACACCGCCGCGAAGCGACGCTGCGGATGCTCGAACGCGAAGCGCCGACGGTCTTCGGCATCCAGGAAGGCTACCTCTTCCAGGTGAAGTACATCGAGGAGAACCTTCCGCAGTACGGCCGCGTGGGCGTGGGCCGCGACGACGGCAAGGAGGGCGGCGAGATCATGGCCGTCTTCTACCTGCGCGACCGCTACGATCTGCTCGACCACGGCGACCTGTGGCTGAGCGAGACTCCCGACCGCGTGTCGCGCGGCTGGGACGGCGCCTGCAACCGTACGATGACGTGGGTGCATCTGCGCGAGAAGGCCACGGGCAAGGAGTTCTACTACTTCAACACGCATCTCGACCACAAGGGCGTGGTGGCGCGCCGCGAGGGTGTGAAGCTCGTCGTGCGGGAGGTGCAGCAGATCGCGGGCCGCAAGGCGGCCGTCGTCGTGGGCGGCGACTTGAACTCGACGATCGACGACCGGATCTTCGACCCGCTCAAAAAGTTCATGACGCCGGCGCGCGAGAAGGCCCCCGTTACCGACCGCAAGGGAACGTACAACGGCTGGGGGCAGGCGCCCAACTCGATGGTCATCGACCACCTCTTCGTGCGCAACATGAAGTGCCTGTCGTACCGCACGCTCGACGGCGACTACGGCGTGCCTTATATCTCGGATCACTATCCCATCGAGATCGTCGTGCGGCTGAAATAGCCGGATACGGGCGATAAAACCGGCGGGGCGGCTCCACGATGGAAGCC
>CDZB01006542.1_pt1 | contig 25303 bp, 25 predicted proteins | sample 554961 | NCBI WGS metagenome assembly CDZB01 (sample SAMEA3182106, study PRJEB8094) | gut metagenome | biome: human; feature: gut; material: Stool; isolation source: human stools | place: Canada | collected 2013-02-26
GGCAATTCGGGGCGTTTGACGCGCACGATAAGTGCGCGGGAAACGCCCCCTCACGGGGTACCCCCTCACGGGGTACCCCCTCACGGGGTACCTCGTTTTTTGTTGTAGAAAGATGGGGCTTCCGCCGTGGAAAAACACAATATCATTATACATAGGAGGAAAACCCATGAAAGAAAAGAAGAGGGGCTTTACGCTGGTAGAGCTCGTCATCGTGATCGCCGTCATTGCGATTCTCGCCGGCGTCATGATCGCCGTGTTCTCCAATGTCGTCAATAAGGCGAATGAATCCGCGAAGCTTCAGGATGAGAAGCAGGCGGAAATGAATCAAAAGCTTGACGACATTGAGCAGAAGCTGAGCAATCAGAGCTGGCTCGGCTGGGAGGATTTCGAGAATGAACTCGCCTCACAGCTTGCCGCGTCCGACGCGAATACCGATGAGGCCATCAACAATGCTCTTGAGGAGTATGCAAAGAAGTACGGTCAGGGCAACACCGGACTCACAGAAGATCAGGTGCAAACGATTATTGAACGCGCTCTTGCCGGACAACTGACTTCCGAACAGGTCGAGACGATTGTGAAGAAATACACCGCTTCCATCGATACGACCGCTACGCTGACAACAGCCCAAATCAATCAGATCAAGGCTGCGGCGACGGCCAATTCTTTGACGGAAGCGCAGGTCAAAGCGGTTGTAAGCGCACTTTTGACGGATCAGACAGCTACGATCGATACCGCTGTCAAAGCGGCGCTGGCTGATTCCGGTCTCAGCACGCTGACCAGCGAAGAGATCGCTGCCAAAATTGACAGCACAATGGCGAAATATTACCGCAACGGTATCTACGGCGATTATGCTGCTTTGGAAGCTGCACTTGATTCCGGTATCACGACATTCACCGTCGGCGCATCGGGCGATCTGAGCGTAGATGCGTTCCGTGCGATTGCCGGTCTTTCCGCCGAAGGCAAGGACTTTGCCGGCATAACCTTTACTTTGCTTGAAGATGTCGATCTTTCCGGCACCTCATGGACGCCGATCGGCACCAACAGAGAAGCACCGTTCAAGGGCGTCATCGAAGGAAACAACAAAACAGTTGCTATCAAAATCGATAATAATTTCAATGCAGTGCAGCAGGGCTTTATGATCGACTGCGGTTCTTCCAACAACAACGATAAATTCGGCGTCGGATTTATTGCGTCTCTTGCAGAGGGCGGCGAACTCAAAAATATTACCTTGGTTGTAAATATCGATATCTCGGATTGCGGCGTGGACGGCGTTCAGGTCGGTGGCGCCGTCGGTTATCTCTGCGGAGGTGCGGTCAGCAATGTAACGGTCAAGGGTTCTGTTAAGAACCATTGCCGTGCTGGCGGTATTGTCGGCGCATATGCTTCCGGCTCTTTGACGGACTGCACGAACGACGCTTCCGTTACTTCTACCGGAACAAATTATTCCGGTTATCATGCAGTCAGCGGTATTGTCGGTTATTTCCGTGACTTTGCAACTGAGAAAGGCTCTACGCAGAACGGCGTAGCAAGATCGATTGTCAACTGCACCAACAACGGCGTGCTGACCAGCACACAGCCTACGTGGGTACATGGTATCGTCGGACAGTTTGAGGGCAACCAGGATAAATGCACGATCACAAATTGTGTCAATAATTACAACAGCGATTCCATTACCGATACTCCGTAAATAGGGAGGCGTGACTTAAATGATTCGGAAATCTAAGAAGAAAGGCTTTACGCTGGTAGAGCTTGTCATCGTGATCGCGGTGATCGCGATTCTTGCGGGCGTTATGATCGCGACTTTTTCGAATGTGGTGGAAAAGGCAAATGCCTCCAAAGCATTTCAAGAGATGAAGTCGCGTGTGGACAGCGCGTATATCGAATGCCTGACAGAAGAAAAGGACGTCCAGTATATTGCTGTTGACGGAAATGGCGCGGTGTACTTTACTTCTTCCTTGGAGGAGACGGACACTGCTTACACCTATTATTCTCTTGTTGCAGAAGAAGGGTATTGCTCCCTTGGAAATGACCTGTATTTTGTCATCACGAGTGACGGATATTCGGTTGTTGACAGCGTACCGGAGAACGTGGAAGAATTGGCGACCGTTACGGTGGAACCGACAGAACCGGAGGATTCTTCTTCTGAGGAGACTACCTAATCGATGCGTGATGAAAAGCGATTCTAAATCGCTTTTTATCATAAAGCGTGTTTATCACGCACTCCTAAAGAAATGGCGGAAAGGCGCGTTGCGGAGCGCCTTTCCGCTTTTTATGCGAAAATCAATCGAAAAAGATATATGCGGATGTTGGGGAATGGCAGACGTGCCGGTCTTGGGATCCAATGGGCAACCGTGCAGATTCGGTCCTGTCGCCCGCGCCATTTTTATTGAATAAAGATGCAGTTTTGTTGGAATAGGGAGGATGATATACGGGGAAAAGGAGAGGAAAGAGCTAATCTTATGGGAGCTGTTCGTCATAATATAATAAAAAATGTATTGAAAAGAATAAAAAAATATGGATTTTTTAAGATTTTCGACATATTTTTCTTTTTTTTTCGCTTTTTTTTATTTATAATATTTAAAAATGAATTCCTTTTGTATAATTATCAGACTTTTATCATGCTGCTGCTTGTATAGGGTAACATCTTTGTAGGAGATTATAATGGATAATATTTATGATGGATTTATGTCGTATATATATGATTTCTGTCCATATTTTGGCAGGGATAAAAGTAAAATGACGAAGCATTATTTATCAATGCTGGAAAATATTCCGTCCAGGACCGTTTTGGAGCTTGGAACTGCAACTGGAGTGTTGTCACTTTCCCTTTTAGAAGCAGAGCTTTTTGTTGACACTGTTGATTATTCATGGGATATGCAGTTTGCTGCGAAAAATAAACTGATACATTTTGCGGAAAATATTCGAAGTAGAATACATTTTATTTTGTCGGATGTAACTACGTTCCGACCCTCAAAAAAATACGGAGCCATTATGATTCCGGATAGCCTTTTGACTGTAATACAGGAGGATCAATGGATACCCCTGTTAAAGAGTTGCTATAATGCCTTGGAAAATGATGGAATCTTGCTGTTTGACATGTATAAACCGCTCGATGTAAAAGGTGAGAGATACACGGATGCAGCACGGTTCAGGGATAATAATCATAATGTGTATATAGTGGAGGTCGATCATGAGATTTTTCATCAAAAACAACTTCAAAGAAGCGATTATCACTACAAAAAACGCCTTAGCTTTCATCACTATATCGATGTAGCAGGGATCACAATAAATTATCATTATAAATATTTATATCAGATAATAGGGACTTTAAAGGCATTGGGCTTTGTAAATATAGAATCAAAGGAAGTATTCGACGGTCAAATTTATTTTATTTCTGCATACAAATCTGACAACAAAGCAAACTTTGGGGGGTAAAATTTTCAGTATGAAATATAAAGTATCATCTTTTAATTATATTTTTCCTTGTTTGGACGGGACTTTAAGGCTGTATAATTCCATGAACGGAATGAACAGTCTGTTGATTGTAGACCGTTTATTAAAAGATGATGTTCTTTCCGTTTTAAGCGGGACCTTGCCAGTTGATGTTATTCCGGAATACGTCAAAGTCGCTTTAATTCATCATGGATATCTAGTGCCTGAAAGTAAGAATGAAGATTATGCTGCAAAAATAAAAATGGCGGAAACTGTTTTAGACGATAAATATTTGAATCTTGTCATTATGCCGACTGAGCAGTGTAATTTTCGCTGCAAATATTGTTATGAAACATTTAAAAAAGGTAAAATGACCAAAGAAATACAAAATTCTATTATAAAATATGTACAAAAAAATATCTTAAATTATGTCGGTTTGTCTGTCGTATGGTTTGGAGGAGAACCTTTATTGGCGCTTGATGCGGTGGAGTATCTCTCTGAAAATTTTATCAAAATCTGTAAAGCAGGTAAGCGGACATACGTCTCTGGCATGACTACCAATGGGTATCATCTTACTCCTGAGGTTTTTGATAAGTTGTACAAGCTGAAAATTTTGAACTATCAAATCACTCTGGACGGCTTTAGGACACAGCATGACAGCCAGCGCGTTCTTGCAAATGGCGGAGGCACGTTTGACAGAATTGTAAATAATTTGGTTCAGATAAAAAACAAGAAGGCATTTGGAACTGTATTTAACATTCGGACAAATTTTACAAAAGCGATTATAGAAAATATAGACGAATACTTGGATTTTTATAAGCAAACCTTCGGCGATGATCCAAGATTTAGTTTTTATGTGCAGCAAGCGGGAGATTGGGGCGGAGAGAGAGTCAAGGACTTTTCTGAAGAATTGGCGGATTCGGTATATGCAGCTGTACTTCATAAGATGAAAGAACACGGAATCACGCTTGGCCGCGTCGGCCATTTCAGTGAACTTCAAGGCGAATTAAATACATGTTACGCTGCGAAAAAGAATAGTCTTGTAATCGGATCTGACGGAATGGTTTACAAATGTACGGTACATTTTGATTTGCCTGAAAATCAGGTGGGCAAATTACATAAAAACGGAATCATGGATTTAAACGAAAATTATATGAAGTGGATTATGCCGTTTTCTAAAATGGAGGCCGAATGCTCTGATTGTTATAACCGTGCGGGCTGTTACCCAATGAAATGCCCGTATGCTTTGATTCGATACGGCAGAGCATATTGTCCGCCGATGAGCGGAAGCAATTTTAAAGTATTTTTGGAATGCTTTGACGACAGCCTGTTTTCCCATCTAATTCCAGAGCATATGACAGATACACGGATTGTTTCATTGAAAGGAGAAGTACAGTGACAATAGGGAATATAAAAAAACAGATTTTTGAAATTCTTGATGAGAATGGGATTTATATTGAACCCGGTGATACTGGCGAGGACATCGATTTAAGAGAATACTTGGTCGATTCCATTCAGTATGTTTACTTTATTGTGGAACTGGAAGAACGCTTAGGCGTTGAGCTTCCAGATGAAATTTTGATATATGACAATTTGGCTTCGCTCAACGGATTTGTCAATATGGTGATTCAATTCTGTGAGGAAGAAGACGGTGCTTCTTCCGTTGAAAAGGATGAATGATAAGCTATGCTACATAATAAAAGCGAGTTCCCATAATGAGCGGAAAGGAGGAGGTATCATGAAAAAAATACTGGTAAAACCCAACAAAAAGGCGGACTCTTTGAAGAAAATCAATCTTTTCAATGCGCCTAGACCCAGTAATGAAAACTGCGATTGCTGTACTAATGGTATTTGTGGAAAGAAATGACCGCATTATAGGTGCATGTAGGTAAGTAATATTCTTTAATATGTGGCATACGCTTATCATTACTAATAGAGAAAGATTAAGCGATTGACAATTACATGGGAGGATCGTATGAAATTCAGAAAAAAACTATTTGCCAACATCGGTTATACCGGAAAAATGATTGTTCTGATGTGGCAGAATGACAAAATGTATCTTTTTTATATGTTTTTGGATGTTATTGCCTATTCAAGCCTTCCCTTTATTAGCATGTACTTGGTTCAGCAATCGATTCAAATGCTGGAGGAAGGTGCAGAGTTTCAGGTGTTTCTGCCCGTTGTCTTAGGGTTTATTGCGGCTTATTGTGCTGTGAGCTGCCTGCACAGTTATTTGAATTACAAGCGGGATCTGCACGCCAACGTAATTTCCTTTCGATTATATCAAAATCTTTTTGAAAAAACGTTATCCATCGACTATGAAATGCTTTTGGATAAGGACATTCAAGAAAAAAAAGAACTCGCGCAAAGAATCATTGTGAACAACCAGTTTTCTCAAATCGTCAATACCTTTCATAATTTCATATCGAAAGTAATCATTTTGGTCGGACTGATCGCCGTTTTATCGCAAATTGACTTCTGGATACTGATTATTACGCTTGCGATTGTTATGGTAAATACGGCCGTCGCGAGATACAGAAATAAATTTCGCCGCTCGATCGACGTGGATTTGAATCCGCTTCAACGACGGGTGGGATACTTTTTTAATATAGGCTCTTCTTTTTCTTTTATCAAAGAAATCAAAACCTATAAAATGGAAAAGGAACTTCTTAGCCGGTACTCTGCCACACAAAGTGATATATGCAAGGGACTTGATAAAACGATTCATTTGTCTCTTGCCGGATACATCATTGCCAACGTGATGAATCTTTTGCTGGACGGAGTGGCGTATACATATCTGGGCTTTCGTGTGCTGGTCCGCAATAATCTGAGCATTGCAAATTTTTCAATGTTTTTGAATGCAATTTATAATTTTAATTCTTCCGTGGGAACCATTGTCGGAGCTTTTGAAAACATGTCTGCCAACGGACGTTACTTACAGGATTATTTTGATTTTATGTCCTTAAAGACGATGAGAGACAAAGCAGGGAATGAACTGCGTGCGCTTCCGGGAAGCAAGTCCTATTCTTTTGCCTTTGACAGCGTAAGCTATCGCTATCCGCACCAAGAAAACTATGCTTTGCATAATGTAAGCTTCGCCATTGGGCCGAATGAAAAAATTGCGATTGTCGGAGAAAACGGAGCGGGGAAAACGACGTTGACGCTGCTTCTGATGCGAATGGTTGAGCCTACGGAAGGGAAAATACTGCTCAATGGGGTCGATATCCGTGAATATGACGAGAGTGAATACCGAAATTTGTTTTCAACCGTTTTTCAAGATTATAAGCTGTTTTCCTTTACCATTCAGGATAATATCACGGCATTGAACGACGTGAATACTTTGCGAATGGAAAGTGCAATAGACCGTTCTGGAATAAGAAAAAAAATTTCTGCTTTAGATAAGGGCGTAAATACCTATATTGATAAGCTTTATGATAACGACGGCGTGATTTTGTCAGGCGGCGAATCTCAGCGTCTTGCTATCGCGAGGGCGCTTTATAAGGACGCGCCGATATATGTGCTGGATGAGCCGACCGCAGCTCTGGACCCGAGAATGGAAAACGAGATTTATATGAAATTTAGGGACATTACGGAAGAAAAAACGACGTTCTATATTACGCACCGGCTTGCCAGTACGCATTTCTGCGACCGCATTATTGTGTTAAAAGACGGAGAAATAGAAGAAATAGGGAGCCATTCCGAGCTTATGCGCAGCGGTGGATATTATACGGAGCTATATAACATGCAGGCACAATACTATATGGAAGATCCGGATAGTGCGGCGGAGGACTGACGGATGCGCAAAATAAGAATTGCTATTGTTGATAGCGGGGTGAGACTGGATCACCCTGCTGTGCAGGGGCATCATCCCGTGGTTGTTCGATACAGCGGGCTCGGGGAGGGTGAGGGTGATTGCGGACATGGTACGGCGGTCTATAACATTGTCAAAAAAACAGAAAGCTTTGCTGATATTGTCAATTTTCAAATCACAAATAAGGATGGAGAAATCTGTGAGGAAATACTTCTATCCTGCTTGGATACGATCAAGGAAGAGTATGATGCTGATATTATCAATCTCAGCTTGGGGTTGAGTTTATGCGACGATTTGACACAATTGCGGCAGACTTGCGACGAGCTGAGTGAAAAAGGCGTTGTTATTATCAGTGCTTTCGACAACATGGGTGCCATTTCCTTTCCGGCTGCTTTCTCCAATGTGATTGGAGTGACTTCTGTAGATTTATGCAGAAAAGTCGATGATTTTATCGTTTTTTCGGATGATGTTATCAATATCGGAGCGAACGGAAACCTACAGAGACTGGCTTGGGACGCTCCAGACTACATTTTCTTTCATGGAAATAGCTTCGCCTGCGCACATGTCACTGTGCAGGCGGCACGGTTTATGTCGGAGGGCGCCGCGACCTTTTCTGAAATCATGAGTCGATTTAGAGAAATATCGTTGCAGATTGATTTTAACGATAAACGGAGCGCGAAAAAAACACGGCCTTTTGAAATAAAAAGAGCGGCTGTTTTTCCATTCAACAAGGAAATGCACAGTGTGATTCGGTTTTATGATCTGCTGCCGTTTGAAATCAGCGGCGTGTATGATATTCGCGAGTCATCCCGTGTCGGTTCAACTACTGATCATATTATGAAAGCGGATGTGAAATCTTTTCCAATCGAAAGCGTGGATAAGATGGATTGGACCTCCTTTGATACAGTAATACTGGGAAATATCCCAGCTCAAAATGTATACCTGCTTTCTAAGGCGAGGGAAAAGATTGTCGAAAAGGCAATATCGTTGGGAAAAAATATTTTTTCATTTGACGATCTAAGAAAGAATTGTCATTATGAGAAGTTATATTGTCCTACGGTTGATCGCTCCGATGTTCCTGCGGAACGATTAGGAAAACTATATAGGATTTCAAAGCCTGTCATAGGGATTTATGGGACGAGCTCTAGTCAGGGGAAATTTACTTTGCAATTAGAATTGCGAAAAAAATTTTTGGAAAGCGGGTACGTTGTTGGGCAAATAGGAACGGAGCCAAGTGCTCAATTATTCGGCATGGATTATACATATCCGATGGGCTTTAATAGCGGAGTATATATTGACGGTCATGATGCTGTTGTATATTTAAATGAGTGTATCCATTCTTTATGTATAAAAAATTGTGAAATTATCATTACGGGATCTCAAGCATCCGTGTTACCATATGATATATCCAATAAGAGCATGTTCCCGTTGAAGCAGTTTAACTTTTTGATGGGGACTCAGCCGGATTGTATGGTACTCTGTATAAATCCATATGACGATTTAGATTATATACGGAGAACTATATTTTTTTTAGAATCCAGTGTAGCTGGGAAGGTCATCGGATTATGTATTTATCCAATGAATTATAAAAGTGATTGGACTGGAATGTATCATCAAAAGGAATTACTGTCTGAAACGGAAATTGAATTTTTCAAAAATATGCTTTCACAGGAATTTAATGTTCCGAGCTATCAATTAGGGAGCGCTGCGGACCTTGCCTCTTTATATGAAGATGTGGTTGCATTCTTCTCGCATTAATATATGGTGATGAATATGAAAAATAAGGTCCCGTTAAACATACTTCCGTCTATATCAAATATAAAAGAAGCATCTTGTGTTAACAAACATCCTTTGTATAACATTTCTTCTAAATTATCATTATATATTCATTTCCCATTTTGTATGAATTCCTGTTTGTTTTGTCCTATTCAAACTGTTCGATATGATCCTTCGTTGGCAGAGAGATATATAAAATCTTTAAAAAAAGAAATTGCCGGTTGTTTTAAAATGATAGGCCGCCATAGGGTAGACAATATTCATTTTGGCGGAGGGACTCCTTCTTTAATGAAGGAGAGGGAAATAGAGGGGATTTTAAATATTATTCGAGATTATGCCGATATCGAAAATGCAGAGATTCTGCTTGAAGCACATCCTAAATTTATATCTAATTCAATGATTGACTATTTATCTGGTCTGAGAAACTGCACAATAAACTTTGGTATCCAAAGCTTGAACGATGTAATCCTTTCTTCCATGAAACGTCAATGCAGTGGTATAGAAATACTGAGAAAAATCGATTTTGCCAAAAAAAGAATAGGCACAATAGGAATTGACTATATCTCTGGCTGGCCGATGTCAAATTATAAAATAATAACAGAGGATATAAAATACATTGAATCAATGGAGCCAGATCATATTTCTCAGTATCCGCTTTATTTGACTTCTTGTTTGGAAAATCTCTATTTGCATGATGATAGAGAAAAGTTTAAGATAAGAACAATCCAGTTGAGTCAATACTGTGAAAACAGATTTTCAAGTCTTGGTTATTGCCGTTATGCGATATTTTACTATCAAAAAAAAGGCTTTTCTCATAAATACGGCAGAAATCAACTTGATGGAGGGAAATGGATTGGTTTTGGGGCAAGCGCTTATTCATATATTGGAGATGCGGTGTATGTTAATTCCAATATTCCTGAATATATAAAGGGGAATTTTGTTTCTAACCAATACAAATTTGATTACACCAAACGCTTGGTTTGGAACATCATATACAATTTTAGGAAGATTGACTTAAATAAGGAGGGATTTATAGTCAAATATGGTAAATTAATTGAACATCCTATGGATGAAATTATAAAAATTTTTTTGGATAAGCAATATATCGCATCGGAAAAAGATATATCGCTGACATGGAACGGCATCGTAAATATTATGGATGTAGAGGAAATAATAAATAATATATTTGAGCCTAAGGAGACTAATAGACAATGAAACGAATACTTCCTGTAGAGAATCCGGTCATTACACATGACCCGCCTGCCGCGAATCTCTTTTCTATACTGGGCACCGATCCGAATACAGAAAGCTGGATCATGAATCATTTTGTCAATATTTATATCCATAAGGATGAAATCTTCGACAATTTTTATGACCGAAATGCGTTTTTCTATGGCTGTCCATGGATACAGGTTGTACAAATTCGCCGTGAAATCGTTTTACGCATTTGCAGCCGGATCATAGATTATGTAAAAGCATTGATTGATGAGGGCTTTTATGTATATTGCATGGGAAATACGGAGCATATACCTGCATATCATAATGCGGAATATTGGGCACATAACTTTATGATATACGGGTACGATGATACGAGCCAGACATTTTATTTTTCGGATTTTTTTGAAAACGGCAAATATAGGAGAGAAATCTGTTCCTATGATGAAATGGAAAAGGCGCTCCAAACGGCGCAAATGAACCGGCATTTTGTCAATCTGATATACGGTATGAAGCTCAAAGAGATCGAGTACAAATTTGAAGTGAATATGCTTATAGAAAAACTGACGGATTATCTTAACTCAGTCAATTTGTTTTGTAAATACAGGACGCGGATGGATGAGGAATTTTACAGCAATAAGGGCGGGAACGCGTATTACTATTTCAGCTATGCCGAAATGAAGGAGCTGTATTTTTTCGGACATTCCTTTTATGATAAGCTTGCGGATATGGCGGAAAAGAATTCTGCGAGGCTGAAGCGTCCGCTTGACTTGCTGTATGAACATAAGCTTCTCATGAGCAGACGGCTCGATTTTCTGTGGAAAAATCAATATATGACGGACTCTGACTATCATAAACTTAAAACGACGTGTGATGATGTGGTCAAATCCTCCTTGATTACGAGAAACAAATATTTGAAAGATCAAATCCGTTCTTCGATTTCATCGCAAAAATCTTTGAAAGAAAGGATTTTGGAGGTTCAAGAGAAGGAGCGGGCTTGGATGGAAGAGCTGATAAAAGCATTGGATCGATAAAGGTAAAAAATTCTGGATGCAAAACGGAATCCTTATTTTCTGTATAAAAAATTTTCTAATCCATAGTGACAATCTTGTTTTCATGCTATGGCGAAAAAGCGGCTTGTGGAAAGCGTTACATTGGCAGCGTTGCATTTCTTCTGAAATCCGCAAGCGATCTTAAAAAGCATAGAAATACAAGTATTTTATGGGATATGAGAACTCGGTTTATTGCTTATTCACTACTTTTACGGAAAAAGTCTTGACATGCGTTTTTCCCGTGATATGTCCGGACATCCGCGCATGAAGCTGACACGGCGCGTCGGCAGAATCGAAACATAACGATTTTATGCAGCAGTTATACGGCGGCGTTTCTCACATCCTGCATGGAAGTGAGAAACACCGCTTCTATTTTTATCGGTGCTGCTGACGGTAAGGTAACGAACGTCGCATTTTCATCGAACCCCGAAGAGTCGGGATATATCAAGTTTACGGGCATGGATGAGGATATCGTGATCCTGACGCTTGGCGAGGGGAGCTTGGTGTTCGCATGGATGGAGAAAGGCTATACGCTGGGAACCAAAACCGATGTCACAGGGCGTGCGGCAAACGCAGCAGCTTTGATTGCGGGTGCTTTGCCGGAACAACCTTGATTTATATGACGATAGAAAACGAAGGCTTTTTATGCGGAAATTTTGTTTTTCTCTTCTTTATTTCATTGACAGCACGTTCCAAATGTGATATAATGATCAAAAATGGTTTCGTATTGATAGGAAAATCAACCAAAAACGATGTATGCGGGCGTGGCGGAATGGCAGACGCGCTGGTCTTAGGAACCAGTGGGCAACCGTGCAGGTTCAAGTCCTGTCGCCCGCACCAGCCGGCGATGCCGGCGCCCAATTATCGGATGCGGTTAATACGGCTCCGAGCCTTATTACATGAGGGAGGGGGTTGGATTTATCATTGCTCGCTGCACAAGGACCGTTCCGGCGCTTTTTGCTGCGAACCGAATACATGGCTCTCGTATGCGGCTTGGGCTTGCGCGTTATACCCCCGCATTGGCTCAATAAGAATATTGTGAAACAGCAGATTGATTTTTTGACCTGCTGTTTTTTGTTCAAAATCCGATCTGTAAAAGATATCGTTTCGTAGGAGGATATTATGGAAATTGAAGTGAAAAAGCTAACTCCGGAGTTATTGAGCGATTGGCTTGAATATTTTGATAATACCGCTTTTTCCGATGAGGATGAATGGCCGGGCTGCTATTGCATGTGCTACCATTGGAACGAAAAGCTCGACAGGCGAAATGATTGGAGCGAGGCGCTTGAACAGGTGTACAGAAAGACAGGCAGAGCGGATAACCGTGCCCGCGCGATTAGGCTGATCCAAAACGGAGGCATGCGGGGATATTTGGCATATCACGCAGGAAAAGCGGTCGGCTGGTGCAACGCCAATGATAAACGCAGCTATCATACGGTCCTGAGCAGCCTTTTTGATGATACGGAGGATACGGAAAAAGTAAAATCCATCGTTTGTTTTTGCATTGCCAAGGAGATGAGGAACAAAGGTATTGCGACAAGACTGCTTGAAAAGGTCTGTGAGGACGCCGCTTGCGAAGGATATGAATATGTGGAAGTATATCCATACGCCCACGGGCAGGATCACGATTTTCACGGCCCCCTGACCATGTATGAAAAGCGGGGATTTATACGGGTTGGCCGGCAAACGGAGGGCTGTATCATTATGCGGAAGAATTTACGGTAACGCTTGCGATTTTATGTCGGTGATGAAATCGGAGAGAAGCAGGTGAATGGAATGACAAAACGATGACCGGCTGTTTTTGTAGTTCTGCTCATTTTCTTAAATGGCTGTGCAAATTCTAACATTCATTTGGAAAAATCTCAATATCCGGATGATGCTTTTGAGGTGCAGGACTGCGCTGTGCCTTTGAAAGACGGGAAAAGCACGGTTTTGGAAAACGGCGATCAGATAGAAGCGTACCGGCCGCGTTATGGACTTGGCACATGCCATTCTTTTGAAGGGAAACAGACGGTCGTATTATTTTTATGGATGATGATGAAAGCGCATGGGACAAGGACGAGGTCATCGAGTTTACGGAGGAGCGGGATTTTCCCGCGCCGGCTTCTTTGCAGGAGCAGGCCGAAAGGCGGAGCGTGGACTTGTCGTTCGAGGTGAAACGGTATTTTACGGCGCTTTCCGAGGGGCTGGACATGACTTATAAGGGAACGGTGATCAAGGACTTACTGTTTCGGGCTCGACCAAGGACTTGCCTGAGCAGGCCGCTGCGATTTTGGGCTTTGCTTCGGGCTTGGAGCTGCTCGCGGCGCTTATGGGGAATACGGAACGACAAGCTCATCCCGCTTATGCTGATCGATAAAAACGTGGCCTCTTATGCGCTCGGCGTTCCGAGCAAATTGTCGGTCATATGGAGCGCGCCGTCCTTTTCATCGATCATTTGGGATACAAACGGGAAGCTGGTTCTGGAATGGATCTGCTACAATCACTCACGAAATTTTGCATTTGTTCGGCGCCGAGGATTATTATAAGCCTTATGATCGGCTGGTGCTCGCTGAAAAATATTATATAAACGATATTATGTTATTGGATAGCTATCGGCTTTCGCGTTTGGATATCGGTACATACATCGGTTATTGTATCGGCTGGACTGATCAAATACCGGAAATATGTTATAATGAAAAGTGGTATTCAGAGTAGCATAAAGATGTGGTGGTTCCCAGATGAAAGCACCGCGGTTTTTACAAAGCCGTGGTGTTGAATAGACCCCGTAATTAGAACCTAAAGTGTTCAATTACGAGGTCTTTCCTATTTTCAGGCTCTTTTATAGCAAGGATTATATCGCTTTTATTTTTTGAATTTTATAGGACACTTGGAAACGAAAAAGCGCTTAATCTTTAGAGTTCCAAGTCTTTTTTACCTATTTTCCGGTTTTCGATGTAGACGGAACCATTCCAAGCCTTATATCTGGAATTGCTCTTCCTTCCAATGATCAAAATGATAACTATGATTCTGGGACAAGCAATCGCCAGAATAGAGGTATGTTACAACATCCATATCATCAAAAAGGTCAAACATCCAGTGTTCCCACGTATCCAGTCCCGTAATACCGCAGGATTCCATTTCCGGGGCCATACATTCCATCAGAAATTCTGCTGTTTTAGAGAAAAGATATATCGCCAGTTCCTCCATTACGCTATGCGCTAAAAAGTGTTTGTTATAATGGGCAGTTGATCTTAGTTTTATTACAGTTGTTTTTAGGCAATATAGGAATTCATAATCGTATCTCATTAGAAATTGTTCCGGCAGTATATCTTTTGTCATGGATACAGGCAACTGACCCACATGGGTTCCAACCGGCATTGCGGACAGTTCCTCCAAATCCTCCCTCACGTAATCCAAAAGAATATCACTTCCAATTACAAAGGAGATTGCGGCAGCTTCGCCAAAGCAATCACGGATGTAGTTCGACCATGCTTCGTGATGTTTGTATTCATCAAAATCAAACGCAACATCTTCCTCGTCGCTCCCTCCTGGGAGTGTATGCCAATTCAGGGCTTTATATATGCCCTTCGCTTTATCTTGGCGGATAGACTCTCCTGCTTCATAGCGGCACCAGGTCTTTATTCCGACTCCCGCTCTGGATGCAGCCTCCTCTATTGTAAGACCCAGTTCCTTCCTCCTGTTTCTGATTGCTTCCGCCAGTTTGGGAGTACCCTGGATTACCCTTTGGCTCATAGCGTTCTCCTTTCTCAACGTATGTGACATGTTATTATATGGTCATTATATCACAATGCGCGTTTTGTGTCAAGCCATTTTTCAAAATTTAAAAGTTCTGTATCGCTACTCGCACCACGTCGGAGCAAGCTTTATATCGCTTGCTCCGACTTTTTTCAAAAGTCAGAGCGCCGCGCTCATGCCGCTGCTCTCTTTTCCGATTTGAACCCGCTTGCTGAGCTGCAAATCGGTTTTATGTGCGCTGAAACAAGCATCTATAGTATTCCGCTATTACAAGACGGACAGAGCTTGAATCTTAAATATGTATTTATAAACGAAGTTGCGGGTTTTGTCGCAAATAGAAAAAAGACAATGAGTTTTATTCATTGTCTTTTTTCTATTTCCTACCCAGAGAGATATAAAACAAAATATATTGTTTTCATCGTAGATTTACAATTTCCTGCCTTGTTACCGCATATGCCGTATTCGCTCTAAAATGACGTTATGGGCGGACTAAAAAATATTGTTATTTATAATCGGTTGCCTTTTGCACGGCAACTTCCCCGTCCTTTACGGCGATAAGTATTATCTCCTTATGCTTCGGATAATTGATTTCTATTGTAGAACAGTCGCCAGCCTTGAACAATTTATACCCGCAGTCGGGGCATATAACGTAATAAATCATATTTAACCTATTACTTGAAAATTATGCCTTTTCTTTCGGAAACAATTAATAGCATTGCGCCTAAAATCAAACTCAATGCTTCGTAAATTCCGAACGTAAACCAAATTATGTCGCCATCGAAGATTAGCGGTAAAACAAGTATAATGAGCGTTGTAAAGCCGAAACTGCGTAATATATTCATGATTACCGCCGCTCCCGTTCGCTTTGTAGAGTACATATAAGCAGATATAATCGTATTCAACGACATTAAAATAAATCCCCAAGAATATTTAGGCATTACGTTCGCCACAAATTGGGCTGTTTCCGTATCTGCGCCGAACATACGGCTAATCGGGTTGCCTATAAATAGTAAAATCACAAAGACAAGCGCGCTGCCGATTAAGTCTATAATCGCGCTTACTCTAAAATAATACTTTAAGTCTTTTTCGTTCTTTTGGCCGTATGCCTGACCGAAAAGCGGTTGCGCACCCTCTGATACACCTAAAAAGATTGCCATAGCGAACGACGCAACATAACTGATTATCAAAAAGCGTTTACGGCTATTTCTCCTATATACGAAAGCAAAACCCTATTCATACAGAACGTGGCGACGGGCATGGCGAACTGCGCTACCGTTTCGGGTGCGCCGCGCAGGAAAATTTTACCGAACAGCTTACCCGTAGGCTTGAATTTTTTTATACGTAAATCACCTTTGCGTAAAAAGAAGTGAAAAAGAATGATTACAAGGCATACCGTCTGCGATATGCCTGTAGCAATCGCCGCACCCGCAATTCCCATTTGCAAAGGAAAGACAAAAAGCCAATCTAAAAAGATATTCAGGCAAGAGCTTCCAATCATGCCTATCATTACAAGTACAGGCGAGCCGTCATTACGCACGAAGAATTGAAATAAAACTGAGAGCGACGATGGGATAATAAAAGCCGAATACCAAATAAGATAGTCGGAAACATATCCGATATATGTATCGTTTGCCCCGAACATATACCCAAGCGGTTTTGAAAGAGTTGTACCTAATATGGTAAGCAGCGCGCCCAAACCGAGCATAAGGACAAACGAGTGCATAAAAGCTTGATTCGCTCCGTCTTTATCTCCGCGCTCTGAGCGAACAGCATAAACCGTAACACCGCCGACAGTTATAAGCATATACAGCGCATTTACCGTCATTACGAAAGGCATTACGATATTGACCGCGCCGAGTGCATTTTCACCTATGCCATTGCCGACGAAAATTCCGTCTATTATCGTAAACAAGAAAAAGCATACTTGACCGATGACGGCGGGCACGATAAATTTGAGTAGATTCTTGTTTTGTTGTTTCATACAAACCTCCAATAAAAAATAAAAGCCCGATTATTGAATTAACAATAACCGAGCTCACTCGACATCTTCATTTCGACAGGAATTGTTTTTGTAATTTACAATTCGGCACTACGGTGCACCTGTCCTTCGATGAATGATTAAATTGAAAGCAAACAATCAGTCTGCAAAACTATATTTTAATTAAACATCCCGAAAAAGTCAAGTGTTTTAGATATATTTTATCAGATTTTAATATACTAACCTGTCATTTTCTGTTCGCAGTAGTTGATCGTTTACAAAAACAATGGGAATAATCGCTGAGTCTTTGATTTCTCCGCAGTTAAATTCAACAATATACTTTAATGCCAATTCTTCGGAAGGGAATTTAATCAATTGATACGGGAAATTGTAATCCAGCTTTTCTAACAGCAAAACGCCGTCATTCTCCGTATAAATCAATACGGCTGCGTGACCGCAATGCAATATATACCGCTCGTTGTCATTGTTATAAAGATCAGAACCGTTAAACCATATCGAAATCAGACTGATTTTATTGCTTTTTGAGAAATCAATGCCGGCTTGACTCCAATACTCAATTACCTGTTCCGCTTGTAAAGCCGCGCCGATATCTTCATACGTTTCGATTCCGTTGAACAAAACAGAGAATTTCTCGATATCTGCCTTTGATTGAAAAACGGTACTATCCTCAATTTCAACCAGAAGCAGAGGCTCAGTCATTTCGAAGGAAGAATCATAAGAAATTAGAGAACCCATAGCTTCATATGCGGTTATGCGACAGTTTTTTCTGCCCGTCAGACCGTTATATTCCTTTTTCCATTTCTTTTTCAGTTTATCGGCATCATAGACGGACGCAGAATTTATCGTAAATACTTCAAAACCGTTTTTTACGGGTAAAATGCTGCCGACAGCATCGTTATACTTGGCGACGCTTTCGAGCAGAACATCCACATAAGTTTTTTGAACCCCCGCATCTTCCAAAGCTGCCCTCAATACTTCTTGTGATTGACGATCAACAAGATTGCTGTACACTGCATTGTATGGCGAAACCTGCGGCAGGTTCTGCGTCCCGCATCCCATGATAAGCAAAAGCAAGGACAATACAATAGCACAGGCGGCATTTCTGTTTAAATATCTTTTCACTGTTAATAATCCTTATTTATTATGCAATTTAATTTATTTTAGCACACTGCGGTTTTATAGTCAAGCGTTTTTCTGCACGCCGTTGGCAAGCAGTAGCAACGCGAGAGGGAATTAAAACAAAACGAGAAGCAATACGCTTCTCGTTTTGTTTTTCTTGACATCTTTCCGGAGACTTCGGCATTTTTATTCTCAGGGAAAGAGAATGTGACGGAAAGAAAAACTATGAAATACCGATTCAAACGAACAGACCATGAATTATGGGTTTTGGTAAACGCACTGGATAGCAAGATTCAAACGAAAAAAACATCTCTTATGTTTGCGATCGGATATTACATCTGTTTTAACGTTTTGAAATCTTAAAAAATATATGGTAAATTTTAAAATTTATGTCCGCAGTAAAATGAAAAAAATGGAAAATATTTTGTTATTTTTCTTTTTCGACATATTTCGTGTTTTTTCGCGAATTTGATATGTTAATATTTTATAACAAAAAGGGTATTTGAATGCAATTTTTTTAATAATATTGGGGAAATAGGTTAAATCTTGTAACAAAATATAGTGTTAAAATCACAAATAGCGGGATGATGCAAATTTATAGGAGGTTATTGATGGAGTTTTTTGAAGTTGAATCTTTAGACGACGTCGCTAGAGCGCAAACACAGATTTGTGCCAACAATGGGTGCGTGCAGGCGGGTTGTACCGCGACGGGTTGTACGCAAAACGGTTGTGCACAATATTATCCTTGTAGTTAGGAGGCGAATAAAATGGAGTTTTTTGAAGTAGATACGATTGACAAAACAGCGGCTCAATCTGGATGTTCACAAGTAAATTGCACACAAAATGGTTGTGCCGTTGGCAGTTGTTCTCAATCCGGATGTACGAAAACGAGTTGTACGAAGGTAGGCTGTCCTACGTCATAAATCGTTGACGCTGATCTTTCGTTTCGCTGTTTGTGATTTTACATATTATATCAAAATATTGGGGGTATTTGCGCATGAAAATGAAATTATCACGGTATACGCAAACGGTTGAATATGAGGAGAAAACTATCATTTTTAATTTGCTGAACGATAAACGAGCAATATGCACGGATGCCTCCGATTTAGCAATGATTGATAGGCTTAGTCGGGGAGACTTTATTGAACAGGCAAAATTAAGCGAAGGTGTACAAACATTTTGCGTTGACGAAAATATAGATGAAAGAAAAGTATGCTTGGGATTGCTTCAAAGCGCTTATTGGAATAGACAACAGCTGAGTTTTATTGTGTTGCCTACAATGGACTGTATGTTTCGTTGTAAATATTGTTATGAAGATAAAGACCATAAAAAAATCGATGAAGATTTTATGGATGATTTTCTTGAAGCGATCAAAACATATCATGCAAAGGACAGATTAAAAAATTTGTCAATAGAATGGTATGGCGGCGAACCGTTAATGGTATATGAGGAGATTGTCAATTTTACAAAAAGCCTGAATCATTTTTGTGATACTGAAAATATAGAACATACATATAGCATGACGACAAATGGATTTCTTTTAAGCTTTGATAGGGCAAAAACACTGATTGATTTGGGTATTCGCAAATTTCAAATAACCGTTGATGGGGTGAAAGAAACACATGATAAATTACGCCCGCATAAAAACGGGGAAGGTACATGGGATACGATAATTAAGAATTTATTGGCGTTGAAAAACAGTGATCTTGATTTTCATGTTATGATTCGAGTAAATTATGATGTTGAAGTTGTCGAAAGAATTTCTGAATTTCATGAATTTGTTAAAGACAATTTTGACGACAGATTTACTGTATTTCATCACGTAATCAGTAAATGGGGTGGCGCAAATGATGAGGAAATGGATGTCATTGATCCTTCAACATCACAATATGTGGATACCTTGTTGGTGGAAGAAGCCGTTAATAAAAATTTAAAGCCCGATATGAATTTTTATTTTTCTAAGTTTGGAGGACGTGTTTGTTATGCAAATCGACCGTATTTTTATATTTTATCATTGGATCGAAAGTTGAGAAAATGCACTTTTACGGATGAAAAATATGATGCTTTAAACGTAGTAGGCCACCTGCTCGCGGGTAAATTTGAAATAGATGAAAAGAAATTGCTGAATTTTATTATGCCTGATTATGAGAAAATGAAAGAAAAAGGTTGTTATGATTGTCAAATTCTTCCGATTTGTCATGGATTATCCTGTGCTTTAAGGCGTGCGGAAAATCAATCTATTGATTGCGTGGAAGAGAAAATAAATGTGAAAGAAAATATTGTTCAAGAATACAAATATTATCTATCTTTGCGTAATAAAAACAAGAAGGTAAAATCAAATGAATAAAAAATGGAAAAATATTATAAAAAACAATAAATTCTTGGTTGCAAAAATATTTAAATATAATAAACTTTTATTCTTTGTTCGATTAGGATTTGCAATTATAACAAGTATTTCATCTCTTATTGCGATATTACTTCCAAAGTATTTATTGGAAGCGATGTTTTCAAATGATATGAAACAAGTTATTCTTGTTTTGGCGGTTTATTTTGCTGTATCTGTTTTGATCAAGATTCTTGATATTTTATATCAAAATTACAATAGAGTTTCCAGCGAAAAAATGTATCTAAATATTATCAATGAATTTTTAAACAAGGGAATAGGATTAGATTTATCTTTTTTCGATAAATCAGAATCATATTCGAGGTATAATAGAGCTTTCAGTAATTGCTGTAATGTTATCGAAAATTGTAATAATACAATACTTTCAATCGTAACCGCTATCATACAGATTATTATGATTGGCAGTGTTATTTTATGGGTTGATATATATGTTTTTATTGCTATTTTAGTTTTTATTGTGATTAATATAGCCATCAACAATATAGTTAAAAAGATCGATTATGATTTTAATGTGGAATTAAGCCGAAAGAATAAACAGGTGAATTATCTTTATCGGTTGTTTTATACCCCCCAGTTTATAAGAGATATAAAGGTAAATGTGATTGATAAGTTTATTTTCGGAAAAAAACAAGAAATCAACAATGAGATTTTAGAGGTTTCAAAAAAGCAAGTTAAAAAAACGACAAAGTTCAGAATATTACTTAGTGTTCTCAGTGATTTAGAATATGTATTGGCAGCGCTTTATTTTGCATTTTCGGTTATTATTCATTTAGTTGCGGTTGCTGATTATTTTACAAGTTTAAATGCGTATCAACAAATTAAAAATTCTATAAATGCGCTTTTATCATCATACACGGCTTTGTATAATAATAGTTTATTTGCCGAAGATTACATTAATTTTATGAAGTCGGAAGAAAACATAACCACCAATAACGATGGGATTAATCTGAAGTCTTCGGAAATTGAAAATATAGTATTTTCTCATGTTACATTTTCCTATCCGAATTCCAATAGTTATGCCTTAAATAATGTATCCTTTCGGATCGATAAGGGAGATAAACTTGCGATACTTGGGAAAAACGGCGCCGGAAAAACAACCATTATAAAACTGTTGCTGAGATTATATGATCCACAAGAAGGAGAAATCAGGATAAACAATATAAATATAAAGGAATATAATACAAATTCTTTGCGATCTTCATTAAAGACTTTGCTTCAAGACTTTGCGGTATATGCTTTCACTATATTTGATAATATAACTTTAGGAAGAGATGTCGATATTGATAAAATAAATGGTGCATTAAAAGAGGTAGGGTTGGATGAAAAGATTAATCGGTTGGATAAAGGACTTTATACTCCTATAACAAGCCAGCTATATGAGGGAGGTATAGAATTAAGTGGCGGTGAAACACAAAAGCTTGCATTATCCAGAATCTTTTCATCAGATTCATCTTTTATTATTTTAGATGAACCAACAAGTAGTTTGGATCCATATGCAGAATATAATTTGTATAATAAATTGCTGCAAAATGAAGATGTGTTTAATACTTTTATTGTGATATCGCATAGATTGACCTTGACACATAAAATGTCGAGAATCATTGTAATTGAAAATGGTAAAATCATTGAACAAGGAAATCATACAGAACTCATGAATTTAAATGGTGTTTATGCAGAAATGTATCGAATTCAAGCCGAAAAATACAATGGGGGTGACCAGTTAGCGTGAACTGCACATATTACGGATTTGGTATGAAACTAAATTCTAATATTCCTCTTATAGGTCTCTCTGAAAATGCAGGTTCTGTGGAATATACAATGTTGGAAGTTTCTTTATCTGTTGTTATCGATTCGAATTATTTTAGCGGCGGAAAAGATTATAGGCTGTATTTAGATGGAGATAAATTTATTTTGGATTTTAAAGAAATAACATATGAAATTCAACATGATAAAGTATGTGTAATGACAAAATATAAAGAATTGTTTAACTCAACATTTTTTAATGTTCCTATGTCCATTTTATTATTGCTAAATAATAGAATATTATTGCATTCCAGTGCTTTCATTAGGAATTGCAAATTATACCCCATTTGTGCAGAAAAGGGAATGGGAAAAAGCACCTTATTAGCGTATGCTTTTTCACAGGGGGATAAAGTATTTTGTGATGACACGCTTCCATTGATTTTTACTGACAACCATTTATATGCAACTACCAGCACATCTTATATCAAGTTAAATGAAGATTCTTATCAAAAAATTGGATTTAAAAATTATGATAAATTGAATAAAAATATAAGTAATAAAGCATATTTGGAAACCCAAGTGGAGCATTCTATGATTTTACTTGATTCATTATATTTTATGTCAAACAGCAAAAAAGAGGTGGAATTATCTTTAATTACAAGCAAAATAGCAGCGAACATGTTGGTATATGGAAATGTTGTTGGAATTTCTTGGTTTAATAGTACGCTTATAAGTATATTGAAAAATTGTGAAATCTTTAAAGTGCTTTGTTCCGAAATAAAATTATATAAATTTAACATGATTCGCCAATGGGATTTTTTGGAGGCCAATTATTTTCATTTAATTGCTCATTGTTGATTAAGGAGTTAAGAATGAACGGTCCAAATAGCATAATGAATAAGGTGACAGGCTTTATACAGTATAAGCATATTTCTGATGTTATACAAAGTATGAAGCCTTTGAGCTATGCTGTTGTTAAGGGATGCCCTCTTTCATATTTTGCATATTCGGATTATGGGAAAAGAAGTTTTTTTGATACGGATTTGCTTGTTGACAAAAGGGATATTAGCAAACTGGAAAAAATAATGCTGGATCATGGGTTTGGACAGAGGTTTGTGGAGGATAAGCCCGCAAAAGCAGAGAGAGAAAAAAGAATTATATGCATGAGCCAATCCCATCAAATACTGCCGTACTATCGTTATGTCAATCATCAGCTAATTTGTTTTGATTTAAATTTTGATATTTTCTGGGGCGAATACGAAGGCAGAAGGATTCATATGAACGAGTTTTTATCCGATACGATTGAGCTGGATATTTACGGCGTGAAAGTAAAAACGTTGCCGCCTCTGAAAGCGATGATTCAGCTTATTCTCCATCACTATAAGGATATGAATTCAATATTTCTCCTTGCAACACGTAAAAGTATAAAATATGACATGTTCAAAGATATATATTATCTTTTAAAAAACAATCTTGATACGATAACCTTGGATAGACTATATGCAATGAGTTGGGAATATGAGATCATTCCATATGTATTCTATGTCCTGTATTATACCGGTCAAATCTTTAATGATAAAATACTACAACAATACATAGAAGCGTTTAAGACTTCGGAAGGTGAAGCCTTGTTGAATTGTTATGGACTTTGTGATAAAGAACAAAAAGAGTGGAAATATGATTTCGAAACGAGATTGCATTCAGACAATCTCTATGATTTGATAAAAGATGATTTGTCCGAAAAGGACTATGAAAAAATTGCTATTAACAAGAGAGTTTTTATGGGGGTAGTTAAATGAAAGAGGTTACAGTAGATAAAATATTGGAAATTTGTTAATGCGAATATGGAAAACAGTCCAATTTTAAGCAATCAGCTTGAGGAGGACTTGTCTCTATTAGGAATGGATTCTATTATCTTTATTAGTGTTGTCATTGCTTTGGAAGAAGAATTTGATATTGAAATTCCTGATGAAAAATTATCATTAAACGAGATGAACACAATAGCTAAGATTATGGATGTGATATCTTCTATAGGGTAAAATCAGATACAAAAAATTATTAGAGGCGCAGAAATGATTGATAAAATTGCCGACCGCATCAGCAAACGCTATGTGCTCGTGTCACTTACGCTGCTGTTGGCGCTGGGCTTGTTTATGATGGGCGTCTATGCTCCTTGGTTTTCTGCCCGCGCAGGTGGACAGCCATACATGGAAACAAAGCTGGGCTATCTGCCGGGTGATCTATTTGAAATGGCCGAAGCCTATGAAACCGAGAGACGGACGTTGTATATCCGGACTTCATTGACGCTGGACTTCCTGATCCCCCTGATGGCCGGAAATTTTCTGATTGCCTTTTCTCTATATCTGCTGAACAAACTTCCCGGCAGGGAAAAGTGGAGGAAGCCGCTTGTTGTCCTTGGCGTTCTGACCGCCCTATCGGATTGGATGGAAAATGCGCTTATGATTGGGCTTCTCAGCATGTATCCAAAGCATGTCATGGCTTTAGCTATCGCTGCAAGAGTGATGACCTCGGTAAAATATCTGTTGATGCTTACCTTTATTATTATTTTTGTAGAGGAGTTTTGGACGATAAAAAAGCCGGCAGGGCGTCAGAAAAACACATAAGCTCGCAGGTAGTTAAGCACTTTGAGGGCTTTTCCTATAGGCGGGGACTCAATAACTTCATGGAAGAGATATCATGGAAATTGAAGTGAAAAAGCAGGTGAATGGAATGACAAAACGATGACCGGCTGTTTTTGTAGTTCTGCTCATTTTCTTAAATGGCTGTGCAAATTCTAACATTCATTTGGAAAAATCTCAATATCCGGATGATGCTTTTGAGGTGCAGGACTGCGCTGTGCCTTTGAAAGACGGGAAAAGCACGGTTTTGGAAAACGGCGATCAGATAGAAGCGTACCGGCCGCGTTATGGACTTGGCACATGCCATTCTTTTGAAGGGAAACAGACGGTCGTATTATTTTTATGGATGATGATGAAAGCGCATGGGACAAGGAC
>CDZB01076494.1_pt1 | contig 25264 bp, 19 predicted proteins | sample 554961 | NCBI WGS metagenome assembly CDZB01 (sample SAMEA3182106, study PRJEB8094) | gut metagenome | biome: human; feature: gut; material: Stool; isolation source: human stools | place: Canada | collected 2013-02-26
TGTTGCGAAAAGAAAGGGATCGGATCAGTATTTCTGCAGCGGGACGTATTTCTCGTGCAGCTTCTCCTCGCGCTCGAGGTCGGACTCGATGCGTCTGTGGCGTGCGCGGACATCGCGCTCGTCGCCCGCCGCACCGACCGTCTGGATGAAAACGCCAGGGAGATCGAGGCGGAATACGGCGTCAAGGTCTATCCGCATTACATGGATCTGCAGGATTCCGAGAGCATCACGGACTGCGTCAGCGACGTCGTCGCGCATTTTGGAAAGATCGACATTCTGGTCAATGCCGCCGGTATCCCGGGCGGCGGCGACCCGGCCACGCTCACGGACGAGTACTGGCTCAACGTCATCAACACCGACCTCAACGGGCAGTTCTTCACCTGCCGCGAGGTCGTGCGCCAGTCTATGAAGCCCAATCAGTACGGCCGCATCATCATGGTCTCGTCCATCCACGGCGTCTGCGGCCGCAAGGGCGTGGACACGGCGCCGTATGCGGCGGCCAAGGGCGGCATCGTCAACCTGACGCGCTCGCTCGGCAACTCCTGGGCGCGCGACGGCATCACCGTCAACTGCATCTGCCCGGGCTACTTCCCGACGGAAATGACCGCGGCCTACATCGACGCGCCCTTCTTCCATCAGGCGCACCTCGAGTGCTGCCCCATGGAGCGCCACGGCGAGACCGGCGAAATGGACGGCCTGTGCACCTACTTTGCCTCCCCGGCCTGCAGCTACACCACCGGCCAGATCGTGTGTGTGGACGGCGGCTGGAGCGCCATCTGATCTCTGCCTGATCCGGCTTTCGCCGCGGCGCATAGCGGCGAAGCCGTTCCTCTCCGCGTCGGGCGGCTGTGTATGCCCGGCCGCCCGGCGCGTCATGTTTCCCGTATCACCATGCGCATTTCTTCCTTTCACCCCCCCACTCCATGGCATACGTCCCTTCTTTTTCTTTGCGCGGCAGCAGTTTTTGCTGCCGCGCAAGGCGTTTTGGGGCATTGCGTGCGCGCTTGCGCTGCGCGGCGATTTGTGCTATCCTGCGCGTGAGGTGATACGATGAAAATTCTCATGATCAACGGCAGCCCGCATCCGCGCGGCTGCACATACACCGCTCTGCACGAAATGGAGCGGGTGCTGCGCGCAGCCGGTGCCGAGGTGCAGATCCTGACCGTCGGTGACGAGCAGATGGGCGGCTGCGTGGCCTGCGGCGGATGCAACGCGACCGGGCGCTGCGTGCGCGGCGGACTGGTGAACGATGCCATCGACGCGATGGAGACGGCCGATGCGCTCGTGCTCGCGTCCCCGGTGCACTATGCCGGGATCTCCGGCGCGATGTCGGCCTTTTGCGACCGGCTGTTTTATGCCTCCGACGGCTGGGCAAACAAGCCCTGCGCGTGCGTCGTCTCGGCGCGCCGCGCGGGCACGACGGCGGCGCTCGATCAGCTGGTCAAGTACCCGATGATCTCGAACATGCCGGTCGTTTCCTCGCAGTACTGGCCGATGGTGCACGGTGCGTGCCCGGAGGACGTCGCACAGGACGAAGAGGGCCTGCAGACCATGCGCCAGCTCGCGCGCAACCTGCTCTGGCTGGTGCGGTGCATCGCCGCCGGTGACGCGGCGGGCGTTGCGCGCCCGGAGACGGAAGTGCGCACATTCACCAATTTCATCCGCTGATTTTCGGCAGTATGACAAAAGACCAGCCGCCGCAGGAAATGCCTGCGGCGGCTGGTCTCGTATTTGGGGAAGTGTGCTCAGCCGTGCTTTTTCACCCGGCGCTTGCCGGTCATGTGCTCCACGGTCAGGCACAGCACGGTCGTGCGCGGGATGACCGCCGTGGAAAACGGGAAGTCCGGCGCGCGGTACTGCGCCATGAGCACGCGCAGCGCGTGCTCCTTGCCGCTGTCCGGCACGACGGTGATGCGCCCCTGACCGATGACGCTCTCATACGTCATGGTGCAGTTGCCGTGCTCGTCGTCGAGGATGAGCTCGTGCCCGCGGTCCATCTCGAACGATGCGTTCGGGTTTCTGGCGATGAGGTCATACTTCGTGCCGGTATCCGCACCATGAAAGTACAGCCGGACGGTCCCGCCGTTGACCTCAAGGCCGAAGTTCAGCGGCAGGATGTAGGGATACGGCTCGTCGTGCAATGCGAGGCGGCACACGTCGCACCCGCGCATGACGGTGATGAGCTCGTCAAAATCTGTGATCTCGCGATCTGCTCTGCGCATGAAAATGCTCCTTTCCGATCAGCCGATGGGTGTGCCGAGGCGCGCCAGCACGTCCTGAAAATATTCCGGCAGCGGGCAGGTGAACGTCACGAGCTCGCCCGTGCGCGGGTGGATGAATCGCAGCGCGCGCGCGTGCAGGCACTGTCCGCTCAGCCCCTTTTCCGGCCGCTTATGCCCGTAGACAAGATCGCCGAGCAGGGGATGGCCGATGTGCGCCATGTGCACGCGGATCTGGTGCGTGCGGCCGGTCTCAAGCTCGCAGCGGATGTGCGTGTAGCCGTTGTAGCGCGCGATGACCGACCAGTGCGTGACGGCGCGGCGGGCGTTTTTTTGCGTCACGGCCATGCGCTTGCGATCGGTCGGGTGGCGGCCGATGGGCGCGTCCACCGTGCCGGCATCGTCGCGCAGATTGCCGCAGACGACGGCCTCATATGTGCGCGCCATCGTGTGGCCTGAAAGCTGCGCCGAGAGCGCCAGGTGCGCAAAGTCGTTTTTTGCCGCGACGAGCAGCCCCGACGTGTCCTTGTCGATGCGGTGCACGATGCCCGGCCGCCGCTCGCCGCCGACGCCGGAGAGACTCTCCCCGCAGTGGGCGAGCAGGGCGTTGACGAGCGTGCCGTCCTCGTGGCCGGGCGCGGGGTGCACGACCATGCCGCGCGGCTTGTTGACGACGATGAGGTCCGCATCCTCGTACACCACGTCCAGCGGCAGATCCTGCGCCACGAGCTCCGAGGGCGCGGCATCCGGCAGCGTCACGACAAACGTGTCGCCGGGGACGGTTCTGTAGTTTTTCTTCACGGGCGCGCCGTCTTTTGTCACCGCGCCCCGCGCGAGCAGCCGCTGGGCGGCGCTGCGCGTGAGCCCGGGCAAAGAGCGCGCGAGGAGAGCGTCGATCCGCTCGGCGCTCTCCTGTGTTTGAATCGTTCGTTGTTCCATTAGAAATCCGAAAACTCCGCCAAAATGTCGTCGAGTGAGTACGCTGCGCCGTCGGCACTGCCGTCCGTGGCATCGTCCGGCTTGGGCGTTTCCGGCTCGGCGGGCGCAGCAGGTGTGCTGTTGAGATAGGCCAGCAGCGGATCCGCCGCCTCGGGTGCGGGCTGTGCCGCCGGTTTGGGCTGCACGGGCGCCGCCGGTTTGGGCTGCACGGGCGCTGCCGGTTTGGGAGCCGGGGCTGCCGCCTCAGGCGCGGCGGGTGTCACCGGCTGCGCGGCGACGGGCGCGCGGTCCCACGCGGCGAAGAGATCGTCCTTCGCCGGAGCGGCTTCCGGCGCGGCGGAAGCGGGTGCGGCGTTCGGCGCGGGCTTCGCGTTCGCTTCTGGCGCGGCGGAGGGCCTGCGCCTTGCGGGCAGGTGCAGCCTGCGCGCCTTGGGTGCGTCATGCGCTGCCCCGGTGCGCCGCTTACGCGCGGCTTTCGGCGCGGCGTCATCCGCACCGTCGTCCCCGCGGTAGAAGATCACGTGCAGGCACAGCGTGATGCCGGCCACGACGATGAACACGTCCGCCAGATTGAACACGGCGAAGCGCACGAAGAGAAAATTGAACATGTCCACGACGTAGCCGCTGAGGATGCGGTCGATGCAGTTGCCGACCGCACCGGCGAGCACCAGCACGACCGACCAGCGGCCGACCTTGCCGTGCACGACGTTGCGCCGCAGGCAGAACACCGCGATGGCGGCGAACACGAGCGTGAAGAGGATGAAGATCCAGTGCGGCGCGTGCTCGAGCATGCTGAACGCGGCGCCGTTGTTATGGATGTTCGTCAGCTCCAGCACGCCCGGAATGAGCGTGACGTGCCCGGTGTCGAGCGCGATGTTGACGGTGACCCAGTATTTGAGCCCTTGGTCAGCGATGAGGATCAGGATGGCTACGATGGCATACCACATAGCGGTTCCTCGCTTTCGGATCAGGATTTTGGGATCGGGTGATTACTCCGCCTGCTGCGCGGCCACGACCGCGGCGCAGCGCGGGCACAGACCGGTCTCGGGGTCGGCCTGCTCGGAGTGCATCCAGCAGCGCGGGCACTTGGTGCCGGGCGCGTTGTGCACGGAGATGTGCAGACCGGGGAAGTTCGTGCCGGTGCCGGTGACGGCGTCGGCCGGCACATCATCGCCGATGAGCGCCTGCGATACGATCAGCAGCTCCGGCAGGTTCATGCTCTGCACGTCGTCGAGCGCGGCCTTGGCGGCGTCATCGTCGGCGCGCAGCGTCACGGCTGCCTCGAGCGGCTTGCCGATGCGCTTTTCGGCGCGGGCGGCCTCGAGCACACCGTTGACGTCTGTGCGGACGCGGATCAGCTGATCCCACTTGGCAAGCTCGCTCTCGCTGAGCGCGTAGGCGTCGAACGGCTGGTTCATGACGTTGAGCAGCACGTTGCGCGCGTCGTCCTCGGCGCGGTGCGGCATGGCCTGCCAGATCTCGTCGCAGGTGAAGGCGAGGATCGGCGCGAACATCTTCGTCATGCTGTCGAGGATGAGGAACAGCGCTGTCTGCGCGCTGCGGCGCTCGAGTCCGTTGCGCTCGTCGCAGTAGAGGCGATCCTTGATGATGTCGAGGTAGAAGCTCGAGAGCTCCACGACGCAGAAGTCGTTGATCGCGTGCGAGATCACATGGAACTCGTAGTTGTCGTATGCCTTGGCCACGCGGCGGATGAGGTCGTTGAGCTTCGTGATCGCCCAGCGGTCGAGCGGGAGCATATCCTCCGGCGCGACGAGGTGCGCGGCGTCAAAGCCGTCGAGGTTGCCGAGGCAGTAGCGCGCGGTGTTGCGGAACTTGAGGTAGTTTTGCGTCAGCTGCTTGAAGATCTCCTTGGAGCAGCGCATATCGGCGTGGTAGTCGGCGCTGCCCGCCCAGAGGCGCAGCATATCGGCGCCGAACTCGTTGATGATCTCGGCCGGGTCCATGCCGTTGCCGAGGGATTTGTGCATGGCGCGGCCCTCACCGTCGACCGTCCAGCCGTGGGTCAGGCACTCGCGGTACGGAGCGCCCTTGCCGAGCGCACCGACGGCCACGAGCAGCGACGACTGGAACCAGCCGCGGTACTGGTCGCCGCCCTCGATATACATATCCGCCGGCCAGAAGCCCTGGTCGCGCTGCATGGCGGCGACGTGGGTAGAGCCGGAGTCGAACCAGCCGTCGAGCGTGTCGGTCTCCTGCGTGAAGTGCTTGCCGCCGCAGTGCGGGCAGGTGAAGCCCTCGGGCAGGATGTCGGCCGCCGGGCGGTCGAACCAGGCGTTGCTGCCTTCCTTTTCGAACAGCTGCGCGACGGCCTCGATGCTCTCCTCGGTGCAGACGGGCTTGTGGCAGTCGTCGCAGTAGAACACCGGGATCGGCAGACCCCAGCGGCGCTGACGGGAGATGCACCAGTCGGCGCGCTCGCGGATCATGGCGGCCATGCGCTCTTTGCCCCACGCGGGCAGCCAGCGCACGTTCTCGCACGCGGCGACCGCGTCCTCCTTAAAGGAGTCCACGGAGCAGAACCACTGCGGCGTGGCGCGGAAGATGATCGGGCTCTTGCAGCGCCAGCAGTGCGGATAGCTGTGCACGATGTCCTCAGACGCGAAGAGCGAGCCGGCCTCCTTCATGTCTGCGAGGATGATGGGGTTGGATTCCTCCGTGGTCAGTCCCGCATACTTGCCGGCGTAGTCGGTGTGGCGGCCCTGATCGTCCACGGGCACGACCATGTCCATGCCGTAGCGCTTGCAGGTCAGGTAGTCGTCGGCGCCGAAGCCGGGCGCGGTGTGCACGCAGCCGGTGCCGGAGTCCATGGTGACGTAGTCTGCCAGTACCAGACGCGAGGTCTTGGGCAGGAAGGGATGGTCGGCGAGCATGTTCTCAAAGAATTCGCCCGGGTGCTGCTCGAGCACCTCGTAGCTGTCAAAGCCGCCGATGTGCATGACCTTCTCGGTCAGCGCGTCGGCCATGACGTACACCTCACCGTTGGGCGCCTGGACGAGGTTGTACAGCTCGCGCGGGTTGAGCGCGATGGCGAGGTTGCCGGGCAGGGTCCAGATCGTGGTCGTCCAGATGACGAAAAAGAGCTTGCTGTGCTCGACGTTCGGCAGCTTGCCGAGGTCGTCGTGCATCGGGAACTTCACGTACACGGTCGTGCACGGATCGTCCTGATACTCGATCTCCGCCTCGGCGAGGGCGGTCTCGTCGTGGGCGCACCAGTACACGGGCTTGAGCCCCTTGTAGATGTGGCCGTTGCGGTACATCTTGCCGAACACGCGCACCTCTTCGGCCTCAAAGCCCTTGTTCATGGTCTTGTAGGGGTGCTCCCAGTCGGCGACGACGCCCATGCGCTTGAAGCCGTCCATCTGGCGGTCGATGTATTTCTGCGCATAGTCATGGCAGGCGCTGCGGAAGTCGGCGATGCTCATGGCCTTGTGGTTGAGCTTCTGCTCCTTGATGATGGCGCTCTCGATGGGCATGCCGTGGTTGTCCCAGCCGGGGATGTAGGGCGTGTAGTAGCCGCGCATGGCGTAGGAGCGGACGATGAAGTCCTTGAGCGCCTTGTTGAGCGCGTGGCCCATGTGGATGTTGCCGTTGGAGAACGGAGGGCCGTCGTGCAGGCTGAAGCGCGGCTTGCCGTCGTTCTTTTTGAGCATTTCGTTATACAGATCCATGTCGTTCCAGCGGCGGAGCATATCGGGCTCACGCTTGGCGAGGCCGGCGCGCATGGGGAAGTCTGTTTTCGGCAGGTTGATCGTGGCGTTGAAATCGTTCTTGGACATGGTAAAAATCGTTCTCCTCTCAGAGTAGTTTTCCGTTAAAATTGTGCAGGGCGGTACGGCACCGGCCGTCCCGCCCTGGTTGATTGCTGTTCACTCAGCTGTTGTGCAGAAAGTGATAGAGCTGCGTGGCGTCATCTGCTGCACTGTCGGCCGCGGCATCGTCAGCTTCCACGGGCTGCGCCTCCACGGGGGCGGCGGACACGGTTTCTGCTGCATACACGGGCTCTGCCTGCACAGGCTGCCCGGCGGCCGGAGCTTCCGGCTGCGCGGCGCTCGCGGGCTCGGCCGGCGCGGCGGGCGCAGGCTCGGCAGGTGCGGCGCTCGCGGTCGGGCGCGCAGCCGCGCGCGGCGCGGACGCTGCCTTCGACCCGGCGACACCGTCGAGATACTCGAGCTGCGTCAGGCACAGATTGCGCACATCTTCCAGGAATTTCGCGCAGGAGGTCTTTGCGTTGAGGAGCTTGGCTTCCTCGTTGGCGGTTTCGTGCTGAAGTCCGCCAAGTATTCGGTCGGACGTGTTCTTGGCCTCGCTGAGTATCTTGTCAGCGCGGGCCTGGGCATCGTCCTCTATCTGCTTGCCGACCTTCTGGGCCGACAGTATGGCCAGACGCATGGCGTCCTCGCTGGCGCGGTACTCTTCTATCTTGTCGACCAGCACCTTCATCTTGCCCTTGAGCACAGCGATCTCTTTCTGCGCGTTGGCAAGCTCGGTGGCCACTTCTTCCTGATAGTTCTGCACGGCGGCCATGTCGTAACCGCCGAACATCGCTTTTTCAAAGGTTTTTTCCCGAATATCCTGAGGAGTCATGTTGGAAAGTCCTCCATTCTTTCTGATGGTATACTACTCGCGGGGCTGTCAGGGACAGTATGCCCGAATGTTACAGGTGAAACTCGCCCGACTCCATGTCGTCGAGCTGGTCGCCCATGAGGTCGACGTTGAACGGCGTGATGATATACGTCGCGCTGGCGACGCGGCGGATCTTGCCGTCCTGCGCGTAGGCGACGCCGGACAGGAAGTCGATCAGGCGGCGGGCGATGTTCTTGTCCGTCTGCTCCAGATTCATGAGCACGGCGCGGCGATCGCGCAGATGGTCGGCGATCTCGGCCGCGAGCTCAAACTGCTTGGGTGCGACGAGCACGACCTTGAGCTGGCCGCCGCTGTTGAGGTTGACGACCTTGTCGGCCACGCGGCTGTCGCCGCGGGCGGTGTAGCTCGGCGCGGGGCGCTCGGGCTCTCTCACCGGCTCGGAGACCGGGTCGTCGCGTATAAATGAGCTCTGCTTGGCGGCGGGCGCCGTGCGGCGCGCCGGCCGTGCCGGAGCGGGACGCTCGGGTGCGGGCGCTTCCGCGACCGGGATCGCCTCATCCTCATCGTCGAAAAACTCGTCGTCGTCATCGTACGGACGCGTCATTTTCTTCAGTTCATCCAAAAAGCCCATGCAGGGTCCCCCTTTATCTACCGGCGGCTGCTGTGTTGCCGCTGTGTTCTCTTTTCAGGTGCGGCGGGCGTCGCTCAGTGCCGGGAATAGTCCCGTGCGCCGAAGATCGACGAGCCGACGCGCACCATGTTCGCACCGGCGGCGATGGCGTCCTCAAAATCCCCGCTCATACCCATGGACAGAAAGTCCATAGAAACATTATCGTATTTTTTTCTGCCGATGTCAACAAAAAGCTCGTGCATTTTCGTAAAATATGCATGATTTCCGTCGGAAGTTTCTGCCACGGGCGGGATCGCCATCAATCCGCGCACGCGAATGTGCGCGCAGGCGGCGGCGGTTTCCAGCAATTGCGGCAGGGCCGCGGGGTCGACGCCGCTCTTGGCGGCCTCACCGCCGATGTTCACCTCCAGCAGGATATCCTGCACGGTGTCCTGCATGGCGGCGCGCTTTTCGATCATGGCCAGCAGCTCCGGCGAGTCCACCGACTGGATGAGATCGACCTTGCCGACGACCTGCCGCACCTTGTTGGTCTGCAGGTGGCCGATGAAGTGCAGCGGTGCGCCGGTGTAGGCGCCCTCGGCGAGCTTTTCGGTCATCTCCTGCACGCGGTTTTCGCCGCAGGCGTCGATCCCGGCGGCGACGGCCTCGCGCACGCGCGCGGCGTCGTTCATCTTTGTCGCTGCCACAAGCGTGATGTCCGCGCCCGTGCGCCCCGAAAGGCGGGCGGCGGCGTCGATGCGCGCGCGGATGGCGGCGATGTTTTCGGCAATGGTGCTCATTGTGGGTGGTGCCTCCTTATTTTATGACCTGTCCGTCGGACAGCCCCTTGCCGCTGACGACGATGTCGTTGCCGGCGCGCAGGGCGTTGCTGTCCGTGCTCTGGGCGACGAGACAGTAGCTGTCGGTCTGGTAGATGATCTCGATCGGTTTCTTCTCCAGCTGCGCCGCCGTGACGACGTAGACGAAGGTCTGCCCGTCGTCGTCCATGTGCACGGCCTTGAGCGGTACGCGCAGACCGGTGTGCTCACTGTAGACGACGTCGGCCGTGGCCTTGCGCATGGCCAGCGTGTCGGCCAGCGCGTTGTTGCACGCGAACACGACCGCGACCTCGCCGCTGCTGTCCGGCTCGCTCTTGCTGAACACGGTGGCCGAGACCGTGCCGCTGTAGTGCTGCGGGAAGTCGAGCGTGGCGCTGCCGCCCAGATTCAGGCGGTCGGCGTCGGCCTTGCTCATGACGGCGGCGAAGTACCATTTTTTCGCCGTGACGAGCTTGCCGATCGTGTTTGCGGGTGTCGAGGGACTCGTGTGCTCGAGCGCGGCCACGCCGTCTGGCGTGAGGTTTTCAAGCGCCGCCGGGCTCAGCGCCTCATAACCGTCCACCGTGGAGGTGAACAGCCCCGCCGCCGGTGCGGTGATGCTGCCGCGGCCGACGCCGGCCTTTTCCAGCTGGTGCAGCTCGGCATTGAGCGCGTCGAGATCGCTCTGCGAGACGGTTCCCGTCGAGGCGCCGAAGAGCAGCGAGCTGAGGTCCATGCAGATGTCGTCAAGCTCGGACGCGCTGCCTGCGGAGACGGCGGCGTTGAGCTGCAGGATGGCGCTGTGGACGCTGCTGTCAAGCTCGGATGCACCCGAGGCGCTGCCTGCGCGTGACAGCAGGCTCGAGACGTAGGCGATCTCCTTTTTGAGCTCGCGTGCGCGGCTGGCGCTGTCGAGCGCGGCCTTGGAGTCGACGCCGATGGCGATCTCGCCGCCGCGCGCGACCTGCTTGCCGTCGTCCACGGACAGGGACAGAAACTCCTTGTCCGAGGCGATGATCTGCTCCTCGCGCACGACGATGCCGCTGGCCTGTCCGCCCTCGCTGACGGTCACGAGCACCGCCGGTGCGGTGGAATACGACTGCTGCGTGGAGCGAAACAGGTACACGCCCAGATACACGGCCATGGCCGCGAAGAGCACGAACATGGCGATGTTCGTAAAGGTATTCGTTTTCTTCAAAGCCTGCCCTCCTTCCGGTGGGGGGCGGCGGGGAGATCACGCCTGCAGCTCGAGCGTCACCGCCCGCACCGGGGCGACCGTCGAGATCGCGTGCTTGTAGATCATCTGCTGGCGGCCGTCGGCCTCGATGAGCACGGCAAAGCTGTCAAAGCTGCGTACGATGCCGCGCAGCTGAAACCCGTTCATGAGAAACAGGGTCACGGGGATCTTCTCCCGCCGGATGTAATTGAGGAATGTGTCCTGAAGATTCTGTGTCTTTTGCATGATCGCCGCTCCTTTTGCCGGAGCGGACGTATATCGACTTATCATAGCACAAACTGCCGCTCCGTGAAATAGTGAATTTATACAAATCCGGCGAAAATGGCAGTTTTCTCCGCATCTGTACAGGCCACTATTCTATACCGCGTCCGGCCAAGAATTGCGTCGAACGGCGGCAGGCCAGGTCCATGTCCGGCGTTTTTTCGTGCCGCAGCCAAAATAGTTGCGCATCGCGCCGCAGCCATGTCAGCTGGCGCTTTGCGTACTGCCGCGAGGCGAGCCGGATGGCGTCCGCAGCCTCCCGCGCCGTTGCCTCGCCGCGCACGGCGGCCACGGCCTCCTTATAGCCGATGGCCTGCATGGCCGTGCAGTCGGCCGGGATGCCGGCGGCCAGCAGCGCGCGCACTTCGTCGAGCAGCCCCTGCTGCATCATGATGTCCACGCGCCGGTCGATGCGCGCATAGAGATCCTGCCGGTCTGCGAACGTGAGCGCGATCTTCGCCGCGTCGTAGCGCGGCGGCACGGCGCGGGTCTCGGCGTCGTGCTGCGTGATGGTCCTGCCCGTGAGGATGTAGACCTCCATCGCGCGCACGATGCGCTTTTTGTCCGCGGGGTGGAGCTTTGCCGCCCGCTCGGGGTCAAATTTGCGCAGCTCGCCGAGCAGGCCATCGCCGCCGATCTCGTCGTAGCGCTCGTTCAGCTCCTGCCGCAGCGCGGTGTCGGCCGTGCCGTCGGCAAAGGTGCGCCCGGCGATGAGCGAGTCGATGTAAAGCCCCGTCCCGCCGACGACGATCGGCAGTTTTCCGCGCGCGAGGATATCGTCCACGCAGGCGGTCGCTTCCGCCGCATAGCGTGAGACGGAGTAGTTCTCCGTCGGGTCGGCGATGTCGATCATGTGGTGCGGCACGCCCTGCATTTCCTCCGGCGTGGGCTTGGCCGTGCCGATGTCCATGCCGCGGTAGATCTGCATCGAGTCGGCCGAGACGACCTCGCCGCCGAGCCGCTGCGCGAGCATGACGCCCAGCGCGGTCTTGCCCGAGGCGGTCGGGCCGGTAATGACGACCAGTTTTGGCTGCATCCGGCAGCCTCCTTTCCATAAGAGAGAATTCAGAAAGATTTTATTGAAAAGTATTAGAAATGTGTTAAAATGAGACCATATCCCAGTATTCAAGAAGGTGAACCCATGAAGATCAAAATTTCTGCCGACAGCACCTGCGATCTCTCGCCGGAGCTGATCGCGCGCTATAACATCGGCATCACGCCGCTGTACATCGTACGCGGCGACGAGACGCTGCGCGACGGCATCGATGTGCGTCCGGAGGAGCTCTACGCCTACGCGAAGGCCACGGGCAAGCTCTGCCAGACCGCGGCGGTGAACGTGTCGGACTATTATGCGTATTTCAGCGCGGCGCGCGCCGAATATGACGCCGTGATCCACTTCACGATCTCGAGCGATATGTCCGGCTGCTATCAGAATGCCTGCATCGCGGCGCGGGAGTTTACGAATGTCTACCCCGTGGACGCGCGCAACCTCTCGACCGGCATCGGTCATCTGGTGCTCGACGCGGCCGAGATGGCCGCGCAGGGCATGGATGCGGCCGACATCGCGGCGGCGCTGGAGAAAAAGCGTGAGAAGCTCGATGTCAGCTTCGTGCTCGACACGCTCGATTATCTCGTGCGCGGCGGGCGCTGCTCGTCGCTTGCGGCGCTGAGCGCCAATTTTCTGCATCTCAAGCCGTGCATCGAGGTCAAGGACGGGAAAATGGGCGTCGGCCGCAAGTACCGCGGCAAGCTCGAAAAGTGCTATGTGCAGTATATTGAGGACCGGCTCAAGGGCCGCGACGATATTGACTGCCACCGCATCTTCATCACGGATTCCGGCATCGACGAGGCCACCTGGCAGGAGCTCGAGCGCGTTGTGCGCGCGTGCCAGCCGTTTGAGGAAGTGTACCACACGCAGGCCGGCTGCACGGTGTCGAACCACTGCGGTCCCGGCTGCATGGGCATTTTGTACTACCACAAGTAAATAAAGTTGTACAGTCTGACAGGGAGCGCGTTGCGCTCCCTGTTTTTACACGATGCGCTTAAAGAGCTTGTCCAGCTCGCGGCGCGTGAGCGTCACGGCGACGGGGCGTCCGTGCGGGCAGTATTTCACCTCGCCCGCGCACACCGCGTCCGCCAGACGCAGCAGTTCCTCGGGCTCTGTCTGCCAGCCGGCCTTGATGGCCGCCTTGCACGCCACGGTCTTGAGCACCTCGTCGCGCACGGCCTGTGCGTCCATGTGCGCGCCGTGGCGCAGCTGCGCGCAGATCTCCTCGAGCGCGGGCAGCGCATCGCCCGCGTCGATCTGGGCGGGCACGCCGCGCAGGATGTAGTCGCTGCGGCCGAACGGCTCGAGCGTGAAGCCGAGCGCCGCGAGCGTGCTGCCGTGCTGCTGCAGGACGTCGGCATCGCTTTCGTCCGGTGTAAAGGGCAGCGGCTCGAGCAGCGTCTGCGACGGGATGTCGGCAGGGTTCTGGCGCAGGCGGTCAAAGTTGATGCGCTCGTGCGCCGCGTGCTTGTCGATGAGGATGAGCGTATCGCCCTTTTCCACGAGGATGTAGGTGTGCATCGCCTCGCCGATCAGGCGGGCGGGCGGCGTCTCCGGCGGCACGGCGCGCGCGAGCGGCGACGGGGTCTCCTGCTCGGCGGGCTCGGGCTCGAGCGCGGTCTGCACGCCCTGCACGGCCGGCTTCGGCACGGGCTGCGCTGCCGGCGCTGTGCGGGCGGGCGGTGTGAACACCGGCGGCGGCGTCACGCGCGGCGCTGCAAAGGCCGACGCCGTCGGCGAGCGGAACGAGACCGCCTCCTCCGCCGGAACGGCGGGGGCATAGGTGCGCGCGCCGGAAAATACCGGCGCAGCAGGCACGCTCCGGCTCGGCGCGGCGGGCAGGAAGGGGGCCGCCTTCGGCGCGGGCGCGGATGCCGGCTCGGGCTTGGGCACGCTCGGCTTCGGCGCTGCGGCTGCGGGGGCGCGCTCTGCCTCGAGCGCTGCACGCGCGCCGTAATACACGGCGTCGAACACCGCGCGCTCGTGCGAAAATTTCACCTCGGTCTTTGCCGGGTGGACGTTCACGTCCACGGCCGCGCAGCTGAGCTCCACATACAGCACGCACGCGGGAAACCGACCCACGAGCAGCGTGTTGCGGTAGGCCTGCTCGAGCGCAGCCTGCAGCGCGGCGGATCTGATCCAGCGGCCGTTGCAGAAGAAATGCTGCTGCGCGCGGCTGCCGCGCCCGGCAGCGGGCGAGGAGATGAAGCCGTGCACGCGCACACCGTCGACCTCGCTCTCACAGGGCAGGAGCGTCTTTGCCAGCTCACGCCCGAGCAGACTGTACACGCAGCTGTCGAGCTTGTTGTCGCCGGGGGAGAAAAACAGCTCCTCCCCGTCGCGGATGCAGCGCACGGACACATCCGGCCGGCCGAGCGCGCACCGCAGTGCGGCGGCGGCGCAGGCGGCGCCCTCCGCGCGGTCGGTCTTGAGAAACTTGCGCCGGGCGGGCGTGTTGTAAAACAGGTCGCGCACGATCATCGTCGTGCCCTCGGGGCAGCCGGTCTCGTACATATCCTGGATCTCGCCCGCGTCGAGCGTCATGTGCGTGCCGCCCGGCGCGCCGCGCCGCCGCGTCGTGAGCGTGATGTGCGACACGGCGCTGATCGCGGCCAGCGCCTCGCCGCGAAAGCCCATCGTGCCGATGGCCTCGAGCCCCTGCGCGTCGTGCAGCTTGCTCGTCGCGTGGCGCAAAAACGCGATGCCCGCGTCCTCGGGCGTCATGCCGCAGCCGTCGTCGGTCACGCGCAGGTAGGTCGCGCCGCCGCCGCGCAGCTCCACCGTCACGGTGCGGGCCCCGGCGTCGAACGCGTTTTCCACCAGCTCCTTGACCACGGAGGCGGGCCGCTCGACAACCTCGCCCGCGGCGATCAGATCCGCAAGATGCGGAGAGAGAATTTGAATATCGGGCATGGTTTGCCCTCCTTTGTGCACAGTCGGCGGGAAGCGAGCTTCCCGCGCGTATATTATAAAGGATTGGCATTGAAAATTCCACCGCGAAATGCTACAATATTCTATCACACTTCAAATTTTACCCGGATATATCCGGACAGGCAGGAGCATTGCATGAGCTATCAGAGAGTAGAGATCCCCGAATCGGACATCCAGCGCCAGCTGGACATCTGCGCGCAGCTGCGCGCGCATTTTTCCGCCGGCGGCCGTCAGCCGCTGGCCATGGTCGACACCTACGGCTGCCAGCAGAACGAGGCCGACAGCGAAAAGCTGCGCGGCTATCTGCGCGCCATGGGCTTTGATTTCACGCAGGACGAATTCGCGGCCGATGTCGTCGTCATGAACACCTGCGCCGTGCGCGAGCACGCCGAGACGCGCGTGTTCGGCAACGTCGGCGCGCTGACGCACACCAAGGCGCGCAATCCCGAGCAGATCATCGCGGTCTGCGGCTGCATGGCGCAGCAGGAGCACGTGGCCGAGAAGCTGAAAAAGTCCTACCGCATCGTTGACCTCGTCTTCGGACCGCACGAGCTGTGGCGCTTCCCGGAGCTGCTGCGCAGCGTCTGCACCGAGCACCGGCGCGTGTTCGCCATCGACCCGGCGGACGGCAGCGTCGCCGAGGGCATCCCGCGGCAGCGCGACGGCAGCGTCAAGGCGTGGCTGTCGATCATGTACGGGTGCAACAACTTCTGCACCTACTGCATCGTGCCGTATGTGCGCGGGCGCGAGCGCTCCCGCCACCCGGAGGAGATCGTGCAAGAGGCGCGCGAGCTCGTTGCGGCGGGATACAAGGACATCACGCTGCTGGGGCAGAATGTCGATTCCTACGGCCGCGACCTCGACGAGGACGTGGACTTTGCCGACCTCATCCGCAGCATCAACGCCGTTCCGGGCGACTTTGTCATCCGCTTCATGAGCAGCCACCCGAAGGACGCGACGGAAAAGCTCTTTCGCGCCATGGCCGAGTGCGAAAAGTGCGCGCACCAGATGCACCTGCCCGTGCAGAGCGGCAACGACCGCGTCCTGCACGCGATGAACCGCGGCTACACGCGCGAGAAATATCTGGCGCAGGTGGCGCTTGCGCGGCAGTATATGCCCGACCTTGTGCTCACGACGGACATCATCGTGGGCTTTCCCGGCGAGACGGACGAAGAGTTTCAGGACACGCTCTCGCTCGTCGAGACCGTGCGCTATGACGCGATGTTCACCTTCATCTATTCGCCGCGCGTCGGCACACCGGCGGCAAAGATGCCCGACCCTTACACCCGCGCGCAGAAGCAGGTGCGCTTTGACGCGCTCGTCGCGTCGGCCAACGCCATCTCCGAGCAAAAGCACCGCGCCTATGAGGGCAGCGTGCAGCGCGTGCTCGTCGACGGGGCGGACGGCCGGGGCGACTATCCGCTCACGGCGCGCACGAAGGGCGGCCGGCTGGTGCATATGCGCGGCGACGAGGCGCTCGTCGGGCAGTTCGTGGATGTGAAGATCACCGGCAGCAACACCTGGGCGCTCTACGGCGAGGAGGCGTGACATGGCGGAACTGACGCCGATGAAGCGGCAATATTACGAGATCAAGCAGCGCAATCCCGACTGCCTGCTGTTTTTCCGGCTGGGCGATTTTTATGAGATGTTCGACGACGATGCGCGCCTGGCCGCGCGCGAGCTCGACCTCACGCTCACGACGCGCGACCGCAACGTCGAAGACCCCGCCGAGCGCACGCCCATGTGCGGCGTGCCGTACCACTCGGCCGAGGCGTACATCGGCCGCCTGATCGCCAAGGGCTACAAGGTGGCCATCTGTGAGCAGATGGAGGATCCCGCGCTTGCCAAGGGGCTGGTCGAGCGGGACATCATCCGCATCATCACGCCCGGCACGGTCACGGAGTCCTCGATGCTCGAGGAGAACAAGTCGAACTATCTCGGCGCGGTGTATCTGAGCGCACAGTCCGGCGGCACGGCGTTCTGCGACCTCTCGACGGGGGAATTCTGCGCCGCGAGCTACCCGGCCGACGCCGTGAGCCACATCCTCAACGAGCTCGGGCGCTTTGCCCCGCGCGAGGCCGTATGCGCCGACGCGGCGGCGGAAAATGACGACATCCGCACCTTCCTCACCAAGCGCCTCGGCAGTCTGGTCGAGGCGGGCGGCGACCGGTTTGAATACATGGCGGCGGCTGCGCGCGTGTGCGAGCAGTTCGGCGTGCAGAGCACGGACGAGCTCGGCCTCGGCGAGGCGCCGGCGGCCGTGTGCGCGGCCGGCGCGCTGCTGGCCTATCTGCACGAGACGCAAAAGTGCGACCTCGGCCACATCCGGCGGCTGGAGCTGCTGGGCGACGACCACTACATGGAGCTCGACTACACCACGCGCCGCAATCTGGAGCTGACGGAAAACCTCCGCTCCGGCGAAAAGCGCGGCAGCCTCCTCTGGGTGCTCGACAAGACGAAAACGCCCATGGGCGGCCGCCTGCTGCGCACCTGGGTCGAGCGCCCGCTGCTGAGTCCCGTGCAGATCCGCCGCCGCCTCGGCGCGGTGGAGGAGCTGGTGGGCGACAATGTCCTGCGCAGCGAGCTGATCTGCTGCCTGCGGGAGATCGGCGATATGCAGCGCCTTGTCTCGCGCGCGGTGTACGGCTCGGCCAACGGGCGCGACCTGCACGCGCTGGCGCTCTGCTGCGCGCAGCTGCCGCAGCTGACGGCGCTGCTGCAGAACGTGCACAGCGCGGCGCTGCGCGACATCGCGCAGATGGACACGCTCGCCGACCTCTGCGCGCGCATCGACCGCGCGATCTGCGACGAGCCGCCGTTTTCCGTGCGCGAGGGCGGTATCCTCCGCACCGGCTACAGCGAGGAGGTCGACCGCCTGCGCAACGTGCGCGACCACGGCGCGCAGACCGTTGCCGAACTCGAGCAGCGCGAGCGTGAGCGCACGGGCGCAAAGAAGCTCAAGGTCGGCTATAACAAGGTTTTCGGTTATTATATCGACATTCCCAACAGCGCGGGCATCACCGAGCTGCCGGAGGACTATATCCGCAAGCAGACACTGGTGTCGAGCGAGCGGTATTTCACGCACGAGCTCAAGGAGCTCGAGAACACGCTCCTGACGGCGCGCGAGCGCATCGCGGAGCTGGAATACCAGCTCTTCAACGAGGTGCGCCAGCTCGTCGCCGACGAGGTCGCGCGCGTGCAGGCGGCGGCGGACGCCGTGGCGCGGCTCGACGCGCTGTGCTCGCTGGCTGAGACCGCCGTGAAGAACAATTACGTCTGCCCCGAGGTGGACCTGTCGCGCACGCTCGACATCCGCGAGGGGCGTCACCCCGTCGTCGAGCAGGCGCAGAAGGACAGCCTCTTCGTCCCGAACGATACGTTTCTCAACGATGCCGATGACCGCGTCGCCATCGTGACCGGACCGAACATGGCCGGCAAATCCACCTATATGCGTCAGACCGCGCTCATCGTGCTCATGGCGCAGATGGGCTCGTTCGTCCCGGCGAAAAGCGCCGTCATCGGCGTGGTCGACCGCGTGTTCACGCGCATCGGCGCGTCTGATGACCTCGCCGCCGGACAGAGCACGTTCATGGTCGAGATGAGCGAGATGGCCAACATCCTCCGCCACGCCACGGCGCAGAGCCTGCTCATCCTCGATGAGATCGGCCGCGGCACGTCGACGTATGACGGCATGGCCATCGCGCGCGCGGTGCTCGAATACTGTGCAGATCCCCGCCGCCTCGGCGCCAAGACCATGTTCGCCACGCACTACCATGAGCTGACCGCGCTCGAGCAGACGCTGCCCGGCGTGCGCAACTACAACATCACGGCCAAAAAGCAGGGCGGCACGCTGCTGTTCCTGCGCAAGATCGTCGCGGGCGCGGCCGACGACAGCTACGGCATCGAGGTCGCAAAGCTCGCCGGCGTGCCGGACACGATCATCACGAAGGCCAAGACCTACCTGCGCGAGCTGGAGTCCGGCGCGGCGCAGCCCGCCGCCCCCGCGCACCCGGCGCAGGACGATGCGCAGATGACGCTCGGCGACGCCGCCGGAGACGTCATCGCCGAGCAGCTGCGCGCCATCGACCTCAACACCATCACGCCGCTCGAGGCCATGCGCCTGCTCTTTGAGCTGCAGCAGAAAGCGAGGGGCTGATATGCGCAGAGCCAAAGCAGAGTGGAGCGATCCCATGCCCCGCGGCGCGCGCATCGCGGGCTGGGTCTATTTCCCCATCCACGTGGCCGTGCTGCCGCTGACGATCGGCGTGCTCCTCATGGCGGTGCTCGGCAAGCTGCCGTCGGACGTGATGTGCAACGTTCTGTATTACCTCATCGGCCTCGTGTTCACGCTCGCCGTCATGTGGCGCTTTTTGCACCGCAGCTATGACACGATGGCCGGCAGCATCCTGCGCTGCATCGGCATGATGCTCGCCGCCTACGGCATCGACGTGCTGCTCTCTCTCGTGCTGCAGCTCGGCACGGGGCTCATCGGCGAGCTGCCCGTGCCGAACAACGACGCCGTGACCGGCCTTGCCAAAGTGGACTACAAGCGCATGATCGCCGTCGCGGTGCTCATGGCACCGCTCGTGGAGGAGTGCCTGTTTCGCGGCGTGGTTTTCGGCACCATCCGGCCGCACAGCCGCTTCTGGGCGTATGCCGTGTCGATCGCGCTCTTTTCGCTCTACCACGTCTGGCAGTATGTCATCGTGTACAGTGATCCGAAGCTGCTGCTCTCGGCGCTGGCGTATGTGCCGGTGTCGGCCGCGCTCACGTTCTGCTATGAGCAGACGCGCTCGATCTGGCCGCCGGTGTTTTTCCACATGTGCATCAACGCGCTCTCGCTCGCGGTACTCGCCGGGTGAGCGCAGAAAAGATCCGCCGCTTTCCGACTCCGGAAAGCGGCGGATCTTTATGCTTCGATTTTCTCGTACACGCAAAACTGATAGCCCACGCCGTCATGCTCGGCGCGCGGCTCGGCGGACACGCAGCGCCACGCGGGGTCAGCGTCCAGGTCCGGAAAAAACACGTCCGAGTGGGGCGCGGCGTCGATTTTTGTGACGTATACGCGCGTCATGTGGGGGAACATCTGTCGGAACACACTGTCTCCGCCGATGACGAAGCAGCGCGCGTGCTGCGCGGCGGCAGCCACGGCCTCGTCCGGGGAATGCACCACCTGCGCGCCGTCGATCGTGATGTTCCGGCGCGAGAGCACAAAGTTTTCGCGGCCGGGCAGCGGCTTTCCGCCCGGAAAATCCTCCAGCGTGCGCCGCCCGACGATCACGGCGGCGCCCATCGTCAGCTCGCGGAAGCGGCGGCGGTCGGCGGGGATCACGAGCGGCTGTGTGCCCTTGGCGCCGATGCCCCAGTCGGCATAGACGGCAACGATTGCATCCATGGCAGCCCCTCCTTACACCGCGATGGGGATCTTCCCCGTGAACTCGCTGTATTCGTAGCCCTCGACCTGGAAGCTGTCGCGGGTGAAGGCGTAAAAATCGTTGACGGACGGGTCGATGACAAACTTCGGCGCGGCCTTGGGTTCGTTTTGGATGATCTGCTCGATGACCGGCACGTGGCGGTCATAGATGTGCGCGTCGGCAATGACGTGCACCAGCTCGCCCACCTGCAGGCCGGACACCTGCGCAAACATATGCACGAGCACGGCGTACTGCACGACGTTCCAGTTGTTCGCCGCGAGCATATCCTGACTGCGCTGGTTGAGGATGGCGTTGAGGGTGTTGCCCGAGACGTTGAAGGTCATCGAATATGCGCAGGGGTAGAGCGCCATCTCGTGCAGATCCTCGAACGTGTAGATATTCGTCAGGATGCGGCGGGAGGCGGGGTTGTGCTTCAGGTCATAGAGCACGCGGTCCACCTGGTCGAATTCGCCCTCGGGATACTGGTGCTTTACGCCGAGCTGATAGCCGTAGGCCTTGCCGATCGAGCCGGTCTCGTCGGCCCACTGATCCCAGATATGGCCGCGCAGGTCGTGGATGTTGTTTGACTTCTGCTGCCAGATCCACAGCAGCTCGTCCACGGCGGTCTTCCAATAGGTGCGCCGCAGCGTCAGCAGCGGAAACTCCTTGGACAGGTCGTAGCGGTTGACGATGCCGAACTTCTTGACCGTGTGCGCCGGAGCGCCGTCGTCCTCCCAGTGGGGGCGCACGGTCCGGTCGGTATCCCAGACGCCGTTTTCCAGTATGTCGCGGCAGTTGCGGATGAATACCTCGTCTGCGTAGCTCATGATTCGGCTCCTTTCGAAAAAACAATGACACATCAGTTTATCACACGGACGGCAGGGTTGTAAATGGCGAAAGCCGAAAACGCGCCGCACCGCGGTTATTTTACGAAAGGCATAAAAATGCAGGGTAAATTTGGTCAAAATGCCACGGAGATTTGACACGTTTTTTGCACACAGACCGTCCCGTTTTCGGCTGCGGGATGCTATAATCAAAGAAGCGATACCCTAAATCATGAAACGGAGGATATCACATGAAGCACATGAAGAAATTGCTTTCTCTGCTGCTGGTGCTTTGCCTTGTGCTGAGCCTGAGCTGCACGGCATTTGCGGCCGGAGCGGAAAAGCCGCTGGACGGAAAGACCGTCATCCTGCACTCGAACGACGTGCACGGTGCGATCGATCTGTACGCGGCCATGGCAGCCCTGAAGGCGGACTATGAGGCGCAGGGCGCGGAGGTCATCCTTGCCGACGCCGGCGACTACAGTCAGGGCACCGTCTATGTCAGCGTCAACAAGGGCGCGGACGCGGTGACCATGATGAACGCGACCGGCTATGACGTTGTCACCCTCGGCAACCACGAGTTTGACTACGGCTATGCGCAGCTGGTGGAGAACATGAAGGCCGCCAAGTTCCAGGTCCTGTGTGCCGACGTGCTCGGTGCCGACGGCAAGACCATCTTTGATGCCAACACCATCATCGAAAAGGGCGGCGTGAAGATCGGCTTCTTCGGTCTCGAGACGCCTGAGGCGCAGACCAAGGCCAACCCCAAGCTCATTCAGGGCCTGAAGTTCCTCGCCGGAGCGGACGGCAAGGAGCTCTATAACTGCGCGGCCGCACAGGTCGCGGACCTGAAGGCGAAGGGCGCAGACCTCGTCGTCTGCCTCGCGCATCTGGGCGTGGACGAGAGCTCCGAGCCCTACACCTCCTATGATCTGGCCAAGAACGTGCAGGGCATCGATTTCATCATCGACGGCCACTCCCACTCCGTCATGACCGAAGGCCCGAACGGTGAGCCCATCCAGTCGACCGGCACGGCCTTTAAGAACATCGGCGTCATCACCATCGACAACGCCACGAAGAAGATCCTGGGCAACGACCTGATCAAGGTTGCTGATTACGAAAAGCGCGACGAAAAGGTCGCCGCGGCCGCCAAGGCCATCATCGACCCCATCGACAAGGCTTACGGCGAGAAGTTCGCCGTGAGCGAGGTGGCGCTCAACGGCGCGAAGGCGCCCAACGGCAACCGTGACTCCGAGACCAACCTCGGCGACCTGATCACGGATGCCATGCTCTGGAAGGTGCTTGCCGACGCGGAGATCACCGTTCCGGAGGAGAACGTGGTCGCCATCACCAACGGCGGCGGCATCCGCGCGAGCATCGGCGTGGGCGACGTCACGAAGAAGGACATCAACACCGTGCTGCCGTTCGGCAACACGCTCGCCGTGGTCTACGTGAAGGGCTCCGAGCTGCTCGAGGCGCTCGAGGCCAGCACGTACTGCACGCCGGAATCCATCGGCGGCTTCCCGCAGGTGGCGGGCATGCAGTTCACGGTCGCGACGTATGAAACGTACGACAAGAACGACGAATCCTATCCGAACTCCACGTACTACGGCCCCAAGACCATCAACCGCGTGACCATCGGCTCGATCAACGGCAAGGACTTTGACCCCGAGGCCACCTATGCCGTCATCACGAACAACTTCGTGGCCGGCGGCGGCGACACGTACTATGCGTTTGCCGCAGCCACCAACCAGTTCGACACCGGCCTGCCGCTGGACGAGGTGGTCATGGAATACATCACCAAGGAGCTCAAGGGCGTGATCGGCGAGACCTATGCCGAGCCTGCCGGCCGCATCGTGGTCGATCAGGGCGTCGCCCCGGCGATCGCCGATGTGCAGAGCATGGTCATGGGCGAGGCTTCCTACACGGCCGAGAGCTATAAGGCCTATGCCGCCGTCGAGGCCAAGCTGGCCGCCGCCGAGACCGAGGCCGAGCGCGTGGCGCTGTGCGCCGAGCTGCGCGCCGCGGTTTCCGGTCTGAAGGTTGTTGAAAACACGTTTGACGACGCAACGAGCGGCTGGTATAAGCCCGCCGTCGACTTTGCGCAGGCGTCCGGCCTGATGTCCGGCATGGGCGACAACAAGTTCGCCCCCGACGTCACGACGACCCGCGCCATGGTCGCGCAGGTGATGTATGAGCTCGCCGACGAGCCCGACGTGTCCGGCCTGACCTGCCCGCTGAGCGATGTCGACTCCACCGCGTGGTACGCGGATGCGGTCATCTGGGCCTACAACGCCGGCGTGGTCAGCGGCTATGAGGACGGCACGTTCCGCCCGGGCCGCGCCATCACCCGTCAGGAGATGGCCGTCATGTTCTACGGCATGCTCTTCGGCACGGATTCCATCCTCGCCGAGGATGACATCAAGCTCGCCCTCAGCGCGTTCAAGGACGGCGACACGGTCGCTTCCTGGGCACGCGAGGCGGTCGCTGTCTGCTACATCAGCGGGATCATGGTCGGCGACAACGGTTCCTTCAAGCCGACCGACCTGCTCAGCCGCGCGCAGCTCGCGCAGGTGTTCCGCAGCTTCTACGAGACGCAGCTGACCTTTGCGCTCGACGAGCTTCCGGCCGCGCCCGACCAGCCGAGCACGCCTGTGCAGCCCAGCACGCCTGTGCAGCCGAGCACGCCCGAGCAGCCCAGCATGCCCACCGCAGCGTAATTGCAATCCCCCCCGCCCGCACGGAGACCCGTGCGGGCGGTCTCCTTTTTGTGCGTTTTGCGCATGGGATCGTGCTTGACAATTCCGGAAAACCTTTTACAATATAGGGCGAACCGATCCGAAGAGTCTACAAGGAGGTTTTTGATATGAATCTGAACAAATATCTGGACATCGCACCCGAGGTGCAGCAGGCGCTCGCAGACGGCCGCCCGGTCGTCGCGCTCGAGAGCACGATCATCTCCCACGGCATGCCCTATCCGAAAAATGTGGAAACGGCGCTGCTCGTCGAGCAGACCCTGCGCGACAACGGTGCAGTGCCCGCCACCATCGCCATCCTCGGCGGCCGCCTGAAGGCCGGCCTGTCCAAGGAGGAGATCACCTACCTCGGCAAGAGCGGGCGCAAGGTCGCCAAGGTCTCGCGTCGTGACCTGCCGGTCATCTGCGCGCGCGGCATGGACGGCGCCACCACCGTCACCACGACGATGATGATCGCCCACATGGCGGGCATCTCCGTCTTTGCCACCGGCGGCATCGGCGGCGTGCACCGCGGCGCCGAGACGACCATGGACATCTCCGCCGACCTCGAGGAGCTGGCGCAGACGCCGGTCATGGTCGTGTGCGCGGGCGCGAAGGCCATCCTCGACCTCGGCCTGACGCTGGAGTATCTGGAGACGAAGGGCGTGCCCGTGCTCGGCTACGGCACGGACGAGCTGCCCGCGTTCTACACCCGCGAGAGCGGCCTCGGCGTCGACGCACGCGTCGACACGCCGGAGGATCTGGCTGCGATCTTCCAGGCGCAGCGTGACCTCGGCCTCAAGACCGGCATGCTCGTCACGAATCCGATCCCGGAGCAGTATGCCATGGACAAGGCCGTCATCGACAAGGCCATCGATCAGGCGCTCGCCGAGAGCCATGAACAGGGCATCCACGGCAAGGAGACCACGCCGTTTCTGCTTGCGCGCGTGGCGGAGCTCACCGGCGGCGACAGCCTCGAGAGCAACATCCAGCTCGTGCTCAACAACGCCCGCGTTGCAGCCAAGACCGCTGTCGCCCTCTGCAAATGAAGGGCGGCGCGTGGCTCGTGCTCGCCGTGTCCATGCTGATGGGGCTCGGCCTCACCATCGGGGCGATCGCCTCACGCAGGCAGATGCGCACCGCCGTCGTGGTGGTGCTGTGTCTGGTCGGCATCGGCATCGTGCTTGCCGGTGCGGCGCTGAGCATCGGCATCGGCATTTTGTGAGCGCGTGAAACTGCATAGGCAAAAAACACCGCAGACCAACCGGTCTGCGGTGTTTTTTGTCAGCGGGGCTTATTCGCTGCCGGGCTGCGGCTTCGCAACGCGGAAGATCATGCGCGGGGTCTCGGTGCTGGCCTTCGTGTTCGGGGCGATGGACTCGGTGATGAACGAGTTGCCGCCGATGACGGAGTTTGCGCCGATGACGGTCTTGCCGCCGAGAATGGACGCGCCGGAGTAGATCGTGGCGTTGTCGCCGACGGTCGGGTGGCGCTTGCCGGTCACGGCGTGCCCGTGGCGCGGACTGAGCGCGCCGAGCGTCACGCCCTGATAGAGCTTGACGTGGTCGCCGATGACCGTCGTCTCGCCGACGACGATGCCGGTGCCGTGGTCGATGAAGAAGT
>CDZB01048904.1_pt1 | contig 25120 bp, 26 predicted proteins | sample 554961 | NCBI WGS metagenome assembly CDZB01 (sample SAMEA3182106, study PRJEB8094) | gut metagenome | biome: human; feature: gut; material: Stool; isolation source: human stools | place: Canada | collected 2013-02-26
GGCCTTCAGGCGCGGCTCATGTCGCAGGCGCTCCGCAAGCTGACGGGCAACATCAATAAATCCAAATCCTGCGTCGTTTTCATCAACCAGCTGCGCGAAAAAGTCGGCGTCATGTTCGGCAACCCCGAAACGACCCCCGGCGGCAAGGCCCTGAAATTTTATGCCAGCGTGCGCATTGACGTGCGCAAAGCGGACGCGCTCAAAGACAGCGACGGCATCATGGGCAACAAGACGCGCGCAAAGATCGTCAAAAACAAACTCGCGCCTCCTTTCAAGACCGCGGAGTTCGATATCCTTTACGGGGAAGGTATTTCGCAGGAAGGGTGCATCATCGACCTCGGCTCGAACGTCGGCGTGATCGGCAAGAGCGGTTCGTGGTTCTCTTATGAAGGGGAAAAGGTCGCCCAGGGCCGCGAGAAAATGCGCGAATGGCTGAAATCCAATCCCGAAAAGGCAAAGGAGATCGAAGAGAAGATCCGCGCTGCGTACAAGGGCAAACCTGCGGGAGAAGAGCAGGCGGAAGCGGGCGAAGAAGCGGACGGAGAATAATATTCTGCGATGAAACACGGTTTTGTCAAAGTTGCCGCGGCGACGCCCGAATTGCGCGTCGCCGACGTGCTTTTTAATTGTAAAAAGATCGCCGAAACGATCGCGAAAGCGGACAAAGAGGGCGTGCAGCTCCTCGTCTTTCCCGAACTTTCGCTGTGCGGCTATACCTGCGGCGACCTGTTCGGCCAAAAAGTGTTGCTGGACGGCTGTATGCAGGCGCTCCGCGAGGTCGCGGGGGAGACGAAGGGCGGAAAACTGCTCGTATTCGTCGGCGTGCCCGTCCGCCTCGGCGGCGTTCTGTATAACTGTGCCGCCGCGGTTTGTGACGGAAAGGTTCTTGCTTTCGTCCCCAAAACGCATCTGCCCAATTATGCGGAATTTTACGAAAAGCGCAATTTTCAGCCGTATACGGGAGAGAATGCGCAGGTGGAGTTTTTCGGCGAAAAAATCCCGTTCGGGAATAAGATCATATTCGCCGACGAAAACGAAAAAGATTTTACCGTCGCGGCGGAACTTTGCGAAGACCTTTGGGTTCCGAACCCGCCTTCGGCCGCGCACGCGCATGCGGGGGCGAACATAATCGTAAACCTGTCCGCTTCGGACGAAACGGCGGGCAAGGCGGAATACCGCCGCCTGCTCGTGCGGGCGCAGTCCGCAAAGACGGTCAGCGGTTATGTCTACGCGGATGCGGGCGACGGCGAATCGACGACGGACATGGCTTTTTCCGGGCATAACATCATAGCCGAAAACGGCGAGATACTCAAAGAGAGCGTGCTTTTCGAAAACGGCATGATCGTATCCGAGATCGACGCGGAAAAACTTTCTTTCGAGCGCCGCCGCATCAACACCTTTTACGACGGGAGAGATCTTGCGGGGTACTGTGTTTTGTCTTTCCGTGCGGGAAGGGGCGGCGAAAAGCTCACGCGCCCCGTGGCGCGGCTTCCCTTCGTGCCGCAGGGCGGCGCGCTGGACGAGCGCGCGGAACTCATTCTTTCCATACAGTCAGCCGGGCTGAAAAAAAGGCTCGCGCACACGGGCGCAAAGACCGCCGTACTCGGCATATCCGGCGGGTTGGACAGCTCCCTCGCGCTCCTCGTCACCGTGCGCGCCTTCCGGAAACTGGGTAAAGATCTCAAAGACGTCGTGGCGGTCACGATGCCATGTTTCGGCACGACGGACAAGACCTTCAATAATTCGCTCGCACTCATGCGCGAGCTCGGCGTGACGAGCAGGACGGTGAACATCGCCGATTCGGTGCGCGCGCATTTTAAGGATATCGGGCACGACGAGAGCGTAAAGAACGCCGCGTATGAAAACGCGCAGGCGAGGATGCGCACCATGGTGCTCATGGATATCGCCAACGATACGGGCGGGCTCGTCGTCGGGACGGGGGATTTAAGCGAACTTGCGCTCGGCTGGGCGACGTACAACGGCGATCATATGTCCATGTACGGCGTGAACGCGTCCGTTCCGAAAACGCTCGTCAAATACCTCATCGCGTACGAGGCGGACAGGCTCGGCGGAAAGCTGAAAGAAACGCTTTACGATATTCTGAATACCGAGATCAGCCCCGAACTTCTTCCCCCCGAGGACGGAAAGATCGCGCAAAAGACGGAAGAACTCGTCGGCCCTTACGAGCTGCACGATTTTTACCTGTATTATGCGATCCGCTGGGGCTTTTCCCCGAAGAAAGTACTGTTCCTCGCGGAAAAGGCGTTCAGCGGCGTTTACGACGGCGAAACGATCAAAAAATGGCTCGTCCGCTTTTACAGACGCTTCTTCTCGCAGCAGTTCAAGCGTTCGTGCCTGCCCGACGGCGTCAAAGTCGGTTCGGTCAGCCTTTCCCCGAGGGGAGACTGGCGCATGCCTTCGGACGCTTCCGCCGAAAGCTGGCTGAAAGAACTCGAATAAAATTGTATTCCCCGCGCCTGTGCTCGGGGAATTTTTTTAGCGCGCGGGAAGGATAATTCGGAAATAATATTGACTTTTGTATAAATATAAGTTATAATAAAAAAGGTATGAATTATAAAGGGCCTGTTCGGCATTTTTGATAAAAATTTGCCGCAGTCATGAGCTTTTTATCCGTTTATACACAATTTCATTTAACTTACAGGAGGCTAACAAAGTGTTTGAACAAACCGGAAGCTCCCTGTTTCTGGCAAGTACGATACCTGCGTGGGTCGCGATCGTGCTTGCCGTCGCTATTGTAGTTGTCGGTGCGGCAGCATTCTTGGTAGGGCGTTTTCTTTATGTGAAAATGTTCAAAAAGAAGATCGGCGAAGCCGAGCAAACGATCAAAATAATGCGCGAGGAAGCGGAAAACGAGTGCCGCGCATTAAAAAAAGAGGCTATTTTAGAGGCTAAGGAACAGGACTTAAAGTTAAGAAACGAATTTGAACGCGAAAGCAGAGAGAAAAAAGCGGAGCTTGCCAAAGCGGAGCAGAGGCTGATGCAAAAAGAGGACGTTCTCGACAAAAAAGAGGATTCCCTCATGAAAAAGTCCGACGCTCTCGAACAGCAGCAGAAAAATCTCGCCCGCCAGGAAGGCGAGATCAAAAAGATGCAGGAAAAGGTCAATCATCAGCACGATCTGATGATTCAGGAGCTTGAAAAGGTCGCCCAGCTCACGAGGGAAGAGGCGAAAAAGCTCTTGACCGAAAACATACTCGACGAAGCCCGCCACGACGCGGCGGTGCAGGTCAGGAATATCGAGCAGGAAGCAAAGGACGAAGCGGACGCCGAGGCGAAAAAGATCATCAGCCTCGCCATTCAGCGCTGTGCGTCCGACCACGCGTCGGAGATCACCGTTTCCGTCGTACCGCTTCCCAACGACGATATGAAGGCGCGCATCATCGGCCGCGAAGGAAGAAATATCCGCGCTCTCGAAAACGCGACGGGCATCGAATTGATCATCGACGATACGCCCGAAGTCGTCATCCTTTCGGGATTCGATCCCGTGCGCAGGGAAGTCGCGCGGCTCTCCCTCGAAAAGCTCATCAGCGACGGCAGGATCCATCCCGCCCGCATCGAAGAGACGGTCGAAAAAGTCAGGAAGGAGCTCGACCAGCAGATCAAGGAAAACGGCGAAGCCGCGATGTTCGAAGTGGGCATCTTCGGGCTTCATCCCGAGATCATCAAACTGCTCGGCAGGCTCAAATACAGAACGAGTTACGGGCAGAACGTTTACAAGCATTCCATCGAAGTCGCGCAGCTTGCCGGCATGATGGCGGCTGAACTGGGGCTGGACGTCAACCTTGCCAAGAGGGCGGGGCTTTTGCACGACATCGGCAAGGCTGTCGACCACGAGCAGGAAGGCACGCATATCCAGATCGGCGCGGACATCGCGAAAAAGTACAAGGAAAACGCGAACGTCGTCAACGCCATTATGGCGCACCACGGCGACGTAGAGCCGAAAACGGTCGAAGCCGTGCTCGTACAGGCTGCAGACGCGATTTCGGGCGCACGCCCCGGCGCAAGGCGCGAAACGAGCACCAACTACGTAAAACGCCTTGAACAGCTCGAACAGATCGCCGCTTCTTTCAAAGGCGTCGAAAAGAGTTACGCCATCCAGGCGGGCAGGGAAGTCCGTGTTATCGTCAAGCCCGAACAGATCGACGACGCGCAGACGCTGTTCCTCGCGAAGGACATCGCCAAAAAGATCGAGTCCGAACTCGAATATCCCGGGCAGATCAAGGTCAACGTCATCCGCGAGTTCAGAAGCGTGGAATACGCGAAATAATTCCCCGAAAATGCGGCGGGGCGGCATGCTGCCGCCCCGCTTACATTTTAGTATATGTCAATCTATCTATATCAACGAAAATTATTTGGACGAGATCCCCAACTTCGGGAAATAAATTTTATGAACGGGTATTCCCGCCGCAAAATTGCGGCGGGAATTTTTTTGCCTTTCGCATATTCGGGACAAGTCCTTTCATAGAATATACGGAAAACGGAGGGGACAAGTATGCTGGAATTTTTGACCGAGGAACTGCGCGCCGCGCTCATGCACGTGAATATCAATCTCGTCTACGAACTCCGCGTGCGTGCGGGGAAACCGGCGCTCGTCAATTACAAGGGAAATTACGCCCTTTTGGGGCGGCGCGGGATCGCGGACAAAATTTCAGACGCGATCCGCTGTTCGTATTCCGACATTGAATCGATCGTCTATAAAGTCAGCGAATATTCCGTCTATTCCGTTACCGAACAGATGAAGCAAGGATTTCTGACGGGCGCGTGCGGCGAGCGGATCGGCCTGGCGGGCTCGTTCGTATACGAAAACGGCGCTCCCGCCGCGGTAAAGGAGGTCACGTCGCTCAACATACGCATCCCGCACGAAGTGAAAGGTTCGGCGTCTTTCATTTTCGAACAGCGTTTTTTGCAGGGCGTGGAAAGTTGTCTGATCTTATCTCCGCCGGGGCGGGGCAAAACGACCATCCTGCGCGATCTGACACGGCTCATTGCGTCGAAATACCTCATCAACATCCTCGTCAACGACGAGCGGAACGAGATCGCCGCGGCGTATAAGGACTTTTCGCTGGACATCGGCCCGTTTTGCGATGTAATACGTTACGCATACAAGCGCGACGCGCTCGCCGCCGCCGTCCGTACGATGCGGCCCGATCTTATCGTCATGGACGAACTTGCGGGTGCGGAAGAGGTCGGCCTTTGCACGGCGTGCATACGCAGCGGCGTCAACGTCGTCGCGAGCGCGCACTTTAAGGATTTCGAGAGCATGAAGCATTCGCCCGCCTTTTCAGCCGCGCTGAAAGAGGGCGCGTTTGCGAGTTATATCGTATTGGATCACGCGTCCGTCGGACGGGTTTCATATATTTACGACGGCGCGGGCAGGTGCGTGTTCGGGCAATGATCAAATTGTTTTTGAGCGTTCTGCTCGTAGCCCTGTGCAGCGCGTTCGGCTGGCTTCTGACGCGGAAATATAAACAGCGCAAAACCTTTTTTTACGAATTAGACCTGTTCAATTCGCGGCTCATCAACGAAGTCAGTTATACGAAAATGCCGCTGTCCGCGTTTATCGATAAATATTCGTTCGGCGGGGATTTCGGTAAACTCCTCGAAGAAAAAAAGAACAGCGGGTTCGTTTCGGACGGCTGCGGGATCGCCTATCTCACGGAAGACGAAAAAAATTTCGTGCGCGATTATTTCCTCATGGTCGGCAGGAGCGATTCCGCGTCGCAGAAAGAGTATCTGCGTTCGGTACAGGGCGAAACGGAGCGGATGCGCGCGGAAAGCGGGGCAGATTATAAAAAACATTTCGACCTCTACGTAAAGTTGGGTTTTTTATTCGGGCTGATCGTCGCGATCATACTCGCCTGAAAGGAAGGGGCTTATGCAGATCGACATCATTTTTAAGATCGCGGCGGTGGGGATCATCGTCACCATCGTCTGCCAGATACTCAAAAAATCGGACAGGGACGACATCGCGACGATCGTCAGCCTTGCGGGGCTCATCATCGTACTGACCGTCGTGCTGGACATGATCGCCGATCTGTTCGATTCCGTGCGGAATATTTTCGACTTGTTTTAGCGTATGGAACTTGTCAAGATCATCGGCGTAGCGCTGGTGACTGCGTTTGCGGCGCTCTTTCTGCGCGGAACGAAGCCCGAGCTTTCCTTTGCCGTGACGATCGCGGGTGCGGTCATAATTCTGTTGTTTATCGTCGACATGCTCGCTTCGTCTTTTCAGATTTTCGGAGAAATTGCCGAAAAGACGGGGATAGACGATTCTCTCGTCAAAATCGTCGTCAAGATCGTGGCGATCGGTTACCTCGTCGAATTCAGCGCGGGCGTCATCGAGGACTTCGGGAGTAAGAGCATCGCGGACAAGCTCATTCTTGCGGGTAAAGTGATCATTTTTGCCGTGTCGGTGCCGATCATCCGCAGTATGCTCGAACTGATAGGGGGATTTTTGGAACTGTTATGACGCCGTGTTTACCGCGGGCGCGCCGCACCTGTTTTTTACGCGGCGCCGCGCTCGCTTTGATCGTTTTGTTCGCGGCGCTGTCCGCGGTGTTCTTTTTATCCCCGACGGCGCATGCCGAAGAAGCGGAGAGCGGCGTTTCGTCGGAAGAGGAGATGTGGAACAATATCCGCGATCTGTTGGAAAAGCTGGACGTGGAAGGATTGCAGGATTATCTCGACGCGCTTTCCGAAGAGCAAAAAGAGATTTTCGGTCAGGGAAACATGAAAGACAGGATCTTGTCCCTGATCAGCGGAGATTTCGGGGCGGATTATTCCAACGTGTTTTCTGCGATCCTGGCTTCCGTTTTCGACGGGCTGAACGGAATGATCCCCGCATTCTGCGCGATCGCTGCGGTCACGATACTGTGCGGCATATTGACGCAGTTCCGGAGTTCGTTTTCGGAAAAGAGTACGGCGCGGCTCATCTTTTTTGTGGGATATTCTGCGATGCTCGTGCTGATTTTGTCCTCGCTCACGGATATCGTTGCCTCCTCGTTTTCGACGGTCGGTTCGTTGCAGAAACAGATGCAGGCGGCGTTTCCCGTGCTTTTGACGCTGATCGCAACGAGCGGCGGCAGCGTATCCGTCGCCGTCTATCAACCCGCGGTGCTGTTTTTGAGCGAGATCATCGTAAAGATCGTTTCGGGGGTCGTTTTTCCGCTGGCTGTGCTCATCTGCGTACTGGATATGGTAGGCAACATGAGTGACGAGATCAAACTCAAAAATTTCAGCGCGCTTGCAAAGAGTATCATCAAGTGGGTTCTCGGCATTTCTTTGACTGTATTTACTGTGTTTCTGACGGTGCAGGGGATCACTTCGGCAACGTATGACGGATTTTCCTTCCGAGCGGCAAAATATGCGATCGGCAACACCGTGCCGATCGTCGGCGGATTTCTGAGCGGCGGGCTGGATCTGCTCATTGCGGGAAGCGTGCTCATCAAAAATTCGCTGGGTTCGTGCTGCATCCTGCTCTTTTTTTCGGTCATGGCGGTGCCGCTGATACAGCTTGCCGTCTCCAATCTCTTTTTGAAACTTACCGCGGCGGTGACGGAGCCCGTCGGCGACAACAAGATCACCGGTTTTTTGTCATCGCTCTCTTCCACGGTCAATTATTTTACGGCAGGATTATTGTGTGTGGGGTTCATGTATTTTATGACGCTGCTCCTTCTGATCTGTTCGTCCAATTCTCTCTTCTGATATGAATGCGTATATTCTCGGCGTGTGCGGCGCGGTCATCATATCGGCGCTGGCGGCCATTCTTTTACCCGAGGGGAAAACGGGTAAATTCATAAACGGGATACTCAAACTTTTCTGCCTGCTCGTCATGCTGATACCGTTGTTTGCGTTCCTGCGCGACTACCGCGTGCCCGATTCGGGCGATACTGCGTCAGACATAGTACTTGACGAAGGATTTATTGATTACTTTTACGGTCAGTTGGCGGAGGAAGAGGCGGCTGTACTCGATGAAAAGCTGGAAGAGGAATTCGAGGTCGCTCTCGATGTGCGGATCGAGTGGAACATCGTCGAATATGCGTATGAAGTGTCGAAAGTGACGATTGAAATTGAAAATTTCGGAATGTACGGCGACGACGAGCATATATTAGTTATAAGTGAGATCGAAGCGCGTGCGGCCGAATGGATGAATGTTTCTTCGGAGGCGGTGGAGGTCTATGAACGACAATAAGCAGGAAAAAGGTTTCAAAAAACTCAAATCGGGCAGGCTGCTCGAGATCATGGTCGTCGTCATCATCGTGGTCATCGTTGCGATCGTCCTGTATAACTTCCTGACCAAACAAAAGGCCGAAAGCGAAAGCGTTTCCGCCGATTACGAGACAGCTCTTGAAGCGCAATTGGGTGCGGTGCTTTCGGACATCGAAGGCGCGGGCGAAGTGTCCGTCATGATCAGTTTTTCGGACGAGGGCGAAACGGTGATCGCAACGGAAACAAAGGTGCTCGAGGACGGGACGGTCGTGACCGCGCCCGTATTGGTGGACGGAGAGGTCGTCGTGCTGGAAGTAAAAAAGCCGGAAATTTCGGGCGTTCTGATCGTTGCGGAGGGTGCGGACGATTTGTCGGTCCGCTTTGATTTGCTCTCCGCGGCGGCGTCCGTTTTAGATATCAACCAAAGCCTGATCAAGGTATACGCAAGAGGATAAATTCGATAAATGAAAGGAGAGACGGATATGTCCAAAACCAAAAAAATCATCATCATGTCGGGGTTGGTGCTGCTGCTTGCGGTAACGGCGGTATTTAACTTTGTGCTTGCGGGGGCGGCTTCCGATCCCGGCGAGGACGTAACGACGGCGAACTATTTCACTGCTTACCGCAACGAGCGCAATACCACGCGCAACGAAGAACTTTTACAGCTCGATTCCATACTGGAAAACACCGAAGCGGGTTCCGAGGCGTATGAAGAGGCGATGGCGCTCAAATTGCAGATAGTCGGCATGATGGAGCGCGAACTGCTTTTGGAAACGTACATCAAGTCGATCGGCTATGCGGATGCGGTCGTCAGCATCGGTTTGGATTCCGACAACGTGAACGTTTTCGTGAACGCGACGGAACTTGCGTACAACGACTTCCTCGCGATCTACAACATTCTGACGGAAGAAGCGGGCTGTGATCCCGCGAACGTAAATATTATGCCGATAAATTCGGAAAATTCGTAAAAACACTACCCAACTTCGAAAAAATATGGTATAATGATGCCATAGAAGTTTTGGAGATGTGTTTGTATGGCGCTTTTCAAAAAAGTACCTTCCGACGGGCATAAAGGCAAAGTCTCGTACAACGCGGGCATCGTCAGCGGCATCGTCAGCCTCGCCGTGTCCGAGGTGGAGGGGGTGGAACTTCTCCCGGGGAAGAAAAAAGGTCTGAAACTGTATTTTGAAAAGGACGGGATCTATGCGGATATTTCCGTGAAAGTGGACTACGGCTATACCGTTCCCGAGGTCGCGTTCAAAATACAGCAGACGGTCAAACACAACGTCGAGGCGATGACCAAGTATAAGGTGGCCAAGGTAGACGTGTACGTCGTCGGCGTGGAATTTTCCGAAGAGCACGCCGCGGAACAAAACTGAACGATAAAGACCGTTCCCCTCGGTTTTTCGAGGGGAATATTTGGGTTTACAGAGGACTTATATGAGAAGCAAAGCGAGAGAGTGCGCCTTTAAAGTGATTTTCGCTTCCGAATTCGGGGGCGGCGAGAGCCGCCGCGCGGTTTACAGGGCGGAAGAACTTGACGAAGAGGAAAAGGAATATGCTGACAGGCTGGTCGGGATCGTCGGGGAACATCGCAAGGAGTTTTCCGAAATCCTGGACAAGTATTCGATCGGCTTTTCGGAAAAGCGGATGTTCCCTGCGGACAGGAGCGTCCTGTTAACGGCGCTTGCGGAGATTTATTATGTAGAGGACGTCCCTGCCGTCGTCAGTATCGACGAGGCTGTGGGGCTTGCAAAAAAATATTCGACCGAAAAGAGCGCCGGATTCGTAAACGGCATTCTCGCTTCGGTCATCTCGGGAGACGGTAATGAGCACAATCATTGACGGAAAGGCGCTCGCGGCAAAGCTGCGCGGCGAACTCAAAGAAAAAGTAGCGGCGTTTAAGAGCGAAAAGGGAGATATCGGCCTTGCGGTCGTTCTCGTGGGGGAAGACCCCGCGTCTCAGGTATACGTCCGCAATAAGATCAAGGCGTGCGAAGAGGTCGGGATACGCTCCTTTTCCTATCATTTGCCCGCGGAAAGCTCTCAGGAAGAAGTGGAGGCGCTCGTGGACGAGCTTGTCGTCTCCGAAAAGGTGCACGGCATTCTCGTGCAGTTGCCCCTTCCCAAACATCTGGACGAAAAGAGGATCTTGAAGCGCATTCCCGCTTCGAAAGACGTGGACGGCTTCTGTGCGGAAAATGTCGGCAATCTCGCGATGAACCGCGAAACGATCGTTGCCTGTACGCCGTTCGGCGTCATGAAGATGCTGGAGGAGTACGGCATCGACCCCAAAGGCAAGTCCGCGGTCGTGCTGGGGCGCTCCAACATCGTGGGCAAGCCGATGGCGATGCTTCTGGTCAACGCCGACGCGACCGTCACGGTGTGCCACAGCAAGACGAAAGACCTGAAAGACGTTTGCGCCGCGGCGGATATCCTCGTCGTTGCGATCGGCAGGGCGAAATTCGTCACCGTCGATATGGTCAAGCAAGGCGCGGTCGTCATCGACGTCGGCATGGACAGGGACGAAAACGGCAAACTCTGCGGCGACGTCGATTATGAAAACGTGAAAGAAAAGGCGTCCTTTATTACGCCCGTGCCGGGAGGCGTAGGGCCGATGACCATAACGATGCTGCTGTACAATACCTATATCGCGGCGTCAAGGAGATAAATTTTGACTGATTTCAAGGAAAAATTCGATTCGTACAGAGTAGCTTTCGAAAACGCTTTGGACGAATATCTCGCTTCGGTCTCGCTTAAACCCCAAATATTGGACGAAAGTTTCCGCTATTCCCTCAAACTCGGAGGAAAGCGCGTGCGGCCCGTGCTGATGTTTGCGTGTGCGCAGATGTTCGGCGGAAAAATTTCCGACGTCGCTTCTCTTGCGGTCGCGCTCGAAATGATCCATACCTATTCGCTCATACACGATGACCTGCCCGCGATGGACAACGACGATTTCCGCAGAGGGCAGCCTTCGTCGCACAAAAAATTCGGCGAAGGGCAGGCGATCCTTGCGGGAGACGCTTTGCTGAACCAGGCTTTTTCGGTGTGCGTGGAAGAGTGCAAAAAGGGCAGGACGTACGTCAACGCCGCCGCGCTGATCGCAAAGAATGCGGGCGCTTGCGGTATGATCGCGGGGCAGGCGGCGGATCTTTATTTTCAGGGAAGAGACGACGCGAGCGAGGCCGATTACGAATTTATCGTGCGCAACAAGACGTCCAAGATGTTCATGAGCGCGGTCGCCGTGCCCGCGTATGTATACGACGCCGACGAAAACATTGCCGCTTTGATGCTCGAATTCGGCAAGAATCTCGGATATCTTTTTCAGATCACCGACGACATGCTCGACGTTTCGGGCGATTTCGAAAAGCTCGGCAAGACGGTCGGCAAAGACGCGGAAGAAGATAAACTCTCTGCGGTCAGGGTGTACGGCATGGAGGAATGTTCGCAAAAAGCAGACCGCCTGTGCGAACTTTGCCTGAAACTGCTGTCGCAATTGCCGTATGAATGCGGGTTTTTGGAAGAATTTACGCGTTATGTGCGCGGCAGGGAGCAATGATGCGTTTGGACAAATATCTCGCGCTCAACGGTTTTTCCTCGCGCACGAAAGCGGCGCGGGCGATCTCCGAAGGGCGTGTGAAGGTAAACGGAAAATGCGTTTCCGCATCGGCGGAGATCCGCGAGGGCGATCTTGTCGAAGTGCAAAAAGAAGAAGTCTCCTTTGTGTCAGAAGGGGGCTTCAAACTTTATAAAGCGCTCTCCGAGTTTGGCGAAAGCGTCGAAGGCTTCGTTTTCGCGGATATAGGCGCAAGCACGGGCGGTTTTACGGACTGCCTTCTGCAGGGCGGCGCGCGGCGCGTCTACGCCGTGGACGTTGGTGAAAGCCAACTCGAAGGAGCGTTGGCCGCCGACGCGCGCGTCCGCGTCATGGACAACGTAAACGCGCGGTATCTCAAAAAGGAAGACTTCCCCGAAGAGATCGGCGGTATTACCGCGGACGTGAGTTTCATCTCGCTTACGTTGATCCTGCCGGCCGTTTCGGATATCCTTTCCGAAAAAGGGAAAGCCTTTCTGCTCGTGAAGCCGCAATTCGAATGCGGCAGGGCGGCGCTTGACAAACACGGCATCGTAAAAGACGAAAAGGAAAGATGTAAGGCGCTCCTTGCGGTGTGTTTCGCGGCGGAAGAGAACGGACTGTATGTAAAAAAAATTGCGAACGCGCCGCTGAAAGCGCGCAAAAACGTCGAATACGTCGTACTTTTCGAAAAAGACAAAAGAGGCGCTCTGACGCCGGATAAAATCGGGGAACTTGCCCGCACGCTCACGTGAGGCGCAAAAGGGGGAGAATGTATGCGCAGGATATTGGTGATCGGAAACGGCGGCGCGGGGAAAAGCACGCTTTCGCGCGCGGTCGGACAAATGTTGTCGCTGCCCGTGGTGCATTTAGATCGGTTGTGGTGGCTTCCCGGCTGGATAAACAGGACGGCGGAAGAGTTCGACGCATTGCTGTCAAAAGAACTGGCAAAGCCGGCTTGGATCATGGACGGCAACTATCACAGAACTTTTTCATGGCGGCTGCGATATGCGGATTTTTGCGCCGTGCTCGACGTGGATGATGAGACTTGTCTGTGCAACGCGAAAGAGCGGGCGGAAAAATATGCGGGCAGATCCCGCCCGGATATGGCCGACGGCTGTATCGAACGGGTCGCGGACGATTTCGTGGAATGGATCGGGCAATACCGTGAGAAAGTTTTACCGGAAATGCTGGATATTCTAAAGGAGAGCGGCGTTCCGTACCGCGTTTTTTCCTCGTCCGCGCAGGCGGAAAAGTGGTTTGCGGAAACTTGTGAAAAATGACCGAACGGCCGCGGTGTTTTGCACGGACATTGTAAAAAAGAAAACCCCCGCCGATCGGCGGGGGGTTTTGATTATTGTCTGTTGCTGTTGTAATTGTAAAAGATCGCAAAGAGAGGAATGTTGAACGCAAAAATGACCGGCAGGATCGCATATTTGAGGATATGTACGAAATTTACGGGTGCGTTTATGCTGTCGATGATAAAGTAGGCGATCAGTACGATGACGATGATCAAATCGACGAAAATGATCAGGCTTGCCGAAAGGTAAGACCGCGATTGCGTCTTACGGCTGTTTTTGCCGTAGCCGCGCAGGTATAAAAAGAGAAATACGCCGAACATCACGAAAGTCGCGACGAAGGGAATGATCACGTAAGCTGCGTTGGAATCGATCGCGCCGCGGATGCACAGATTGATGATGCTTTCCGCGAGTGCGACGATAAACACGTACAGCGCGCTCATGAAAAGCGCTTTTCCCTTATCGAAAACGTTCCCTGCGTTTTTTGCGGCGGTCGTGCGGTTTCTTGCGCCGTTGGACGTCGTGATGCGTATGCCGTCGTTTTCCGCTTGCTCCTGTATGTCGTAAAATTCTACGTTGCTTGCCGAAGATGCGTTGCTCGGAGGGGCTTGTTCGGGCGGCGCGGTTTGGTATTGATCCGCGGGGGGGACGGGCTCGGGCTGAGGCAATTCCTCGTATTGCGGTTGAGCGGGCGCCTGCGGTTCTTCTTCGGCATAGTAATCTTCGGGTTCGGGCTGTGCGTTGTCGTACAGGCGCGAAAGAAGATCTTTATAATTTCTCTCCGCGGGAGACCTGTTCGAATAAAGTATTTCCGAAGAAATTGCCCGGTTCTCGTCGTAAGGTTCGTCGTAATAGTTCGCTTGGGGCGGTTCTTCGTAAGCCTCCGTCTGTTCCCGGACGGTGTCCTCCGAATAAAACACGGAATCGGGTTCGGGGGAGACCGGTTCCTCGACCTGCGCCTGGCGGGCCGCTTGTTCTCTGTTGTTGCGGGCTACCTGCGCATAATAATAAGACGTGGCGTCTTCTTCGTCGCCGACGAGATTCCTGTAATTTTCGTGCTGGATACGGCGCTGTTCCTCGTCTATCCAGACATCGTGTTCGGCTTGGGCGGATGACGCCGCTTCCTGCGTGCTGCTCGTATCCTGCGCATAGCTTTCGGTATAAGCATAGCTGCTGCGCGCCGCGGCAGCCTGCTCCGCGTTTTGACGCGCTTCCGTTTCCGCTTCGGGCTCCTGATCTTCGGCCGGCTGCTCGTCTACCGTCTGCGGGCCGATCGCTTCAGCGGCGGCGGGCTCGGCATCGTTCGTCTCTTGCGACGCGGCGCTTTCCTCGGGCGTATCCTCGTGCGCATGCTCCTCTTCGATCGATTCGGAGGGGGTGTCTGCGGCAGGGGAGAGGTTTTCCTCGGTTTTGTCTTCTTTTTTGTCCGCCGGGCCGCCCTCGGGGCTTTCAAAGACGGTAAGGTCGATATCGTCGTGGCCGAGGTCTCCGCCCGCCGTCGAGATCCGCGTCGTAGATTTTTTCAGGAGAGAAAAATCGACCGCGGAAGGCGGGGGATTGTTGAAATCGTAATCTTTTTCCGAAATCAGGCTGTCGATGACCGTGCGGGAATATTCCCATTCCGCGAGGTTTTGCTCGACGATTTTTTTGCCTTTGTCGGTTATCTGAAAATACTTCCTGCGTCCGCCGTTGGAAACGCCGCCCCAGTAAGAGGTGACGTAGTCCATGCTTTCCAGTCGCTTGAGCGCGCTGTAAAGGGTAGGCTGTTTCAGGGAGTACTGTCCTTTGCTCTTTTCTTCGATTTCGTTGATGATTTCATAGCCGTATTTGTCGCCGTCGTACAGCGTACGCAATATGATCGTGTTGATATGGCCGCGTATCAGATCGCTGCTGATCGCTGAGGAGTTTTCATTGGTAGGATCCATTTGATTTTCTTCGCCTCCTTATGACACTATTATACAATATTTGACAATATGTGTCAAGAGAAATTGCAAATTCATTAAAACATTTATCCGTATGCAAAGTACTATGCGTAATATAATCGAATTTGAAAGGCGGGCGGCGTTCTGCGGGAAATATTTACAAAAGGTTGGACTTTTTATTTTTTTTATAGTAAAATAAAAGACGCAAGACAGAAAACTCGAGCAAGGAGATAAAGGCATGAATTTTGATACGATGACGCAGGAAAGCGTTATTAAAAATTATGAATCGGATTTTCTTCAGCGGATCAAACCGTCTGCGATACTCGGGCTGTTCCAGGAGATCGCGGCGGAACATGCGGAAGTTCTCGGGTTCGGCGATTCCGTGCTGCGCGGTCAGGGAATGTTCTGGGTTTTGTCCAAAATTTATGTTGAAATTACCGAAAGACCCGTTTATATGCAAAAAATCAAAGTCGATACATGGCCGCACGCGCCGAACAAAGCGATCTTCGAAAGAAGTTTTTCGGTTGAGGACGGGGCGGGCAAACGGCTTGTTTCCGCCTTTTCTCGGTGGTGCGTGCTGAACGCGCAGGGAAGGGTCGTGCCCGCGTCTCGCATTTCCTGTAAGATAGGCTCTTTCCGCGAAGATAAGAGCGTTTTGTTTGAGGACTGGCTCGTTCCGGCGCCCGAAAAACGCGTTCCGGCGTTTTCTCTTCGCATCGCCAATTCGGAATACGATCTGAATTATCATGTAAACAATATTAAATATGCCGACTATATTTTTAACTGTTTTTCGGTCAAGGAGTTGGAAGCGCGCAAACTGAAAAATTTCCAGATCCATTACGTAAAGCAGAGTCATGAAGGGGACGTGCTCGATTTTTACAGGCAGGAAATCGGAACGGGCGTGTTTGCGGTGGAGGGCGTCAAAAACGGCGGCGAGACGGTCGTGACGGCAAAAATCTGTTTTGAATGAATTTCGGTATACGCTCGTTCGGAGCCGCCGAAGAACGGTATCTCTCATCGTTCGGGACGGAGTTTTGGAAGTGCGCGCGCCTTCGGCCATGCCTGCGGAAAAGATCGACGCCTTCGTTTCGGAACACGCGGGGTGGATACGGAAGCAGTTTACGGCTTACGAGCGGCGCGCGGAGCGTTTTTCCTCGGTTCGGGAGGGGCAAACGATCTTGCTCGACGGGAAGGAATACCCGTTGGTCTGCGGCACTGCGAAAAATTCGGAAAAAGGCGGCACGGTCTGTTTGAAAAACATGCGGGGCGCGCAGGCGTTTTTCATAAAGACGCGCGCGTTTTTGCTGGTCGAAAAGACGGCCGCGCTTTCGCGCCGCGCCGGGCTGTATCCCGAGGACGTGTCTGTCCGCGATTTCAAGGCGCGGTGGGGCAGCTGCGACGCGCAAAAGCGGATCAAGCTGAATTGGCGTCTTCTGATGCTTCCGCCCGAACTGCAGGAATACGTCATCGCGCACGAACTGTGCCATATAGCGCACCTCGATCATTCTCCCGCGTTTTGGGCGGAGGTCGCGAAAATCATTCCCGATTTCGCAAAGAGAAAACGCGCGCTCAAAGAGTATTCTTTTCTGACGCTTCTTTATCGGTAAGGGCCGTCCCCGCGGTTTCGGGAAACGGAAAGCTGTTTGCCGACGCGAAAAAACGTCGGGCTTTTCCGCCCGTTTCCGGTATGGACGCGCGGGTGTGCCGCATAATTATGCAAGTTTTTTCGAATATTCATCAAAATGCGTATTTTTATGCATAAATATAAACAATATGCAAAAATAAAGGGATTTTTTTGAATATTTTAATTTTACGCCGTGCAAACGCTTGACTTACGGCGAGAATCATTGTATAATTTTCACAGTTTTATAAAAAGGAAAGAACGCAAATGGAAAAGAAGATCAAAAAAGTCGTCCTTGCATATTCGGGCGGGCTGGATACGTCCATCATCATTCCCTGGCTCAAAGAGAATTATGACAACTGCGAAGTCATCGCCGTTTCCGCCGACGTGGGGCAGGAAAGCGAACTCGAAGGGCTGGAAGAAAAGGCGCTCAAAACGGGCGCGTCCAAACTTTACATCGAAGACCTCCGCAAGGAATTCATCGAGGATTATATCTATCCGACGATGAAGGCCGGCGCGGTGTATGAAAACAAATATCTGCTCGGCACGTCTTTTGCCCGTCCCGTCATCGCAAAGCGCATCGTCGAGATCGCCAAAAAAGAGGGCGCCGACGCGATCTGCCACGGCTGCACGGGCAAGGGTAACGATCAGGTGCGCTTTGAACTGACGATCAAGGCGTTCGCCCCCGAAATGACCATCATCGCCCCTTGGCGTATATGGAACATTAAAAGCCGCGACGAAGAGATCGATTACGCGGAAGCGCATAAGATCCCGCTCAAAATCACGCGCGAGACCAATTATTCAAAAGATAAAAACCTGTGGCACCTTTCCCACGAGGGGATGGATCTGGAAGATCCCGCCAACGAGCCGATGTACGACAAAATACTCGAGCTCGGCGTGTCTCCCGAAAAGGCGCCCGACAAGCCGACTTATGTGACGCTGGCTTTCGAAAAGGGTATCCCCGTCGCCGTGGACGGCAAAAAAATGGGCTCGGTGGAGCTGATCGAAACGCTCAACAAGATCGGCGGGGCGAACGGCGTCGGCATTGCGGATCTCGTGGAAAACCGTCTTGTGGGCATGAAGAGCCGCGGGGTATACGAAACGCCGGGCGGCACGATCCTCTATGCCGCGCACGACATATTGGAGAGCATTTGCCTCGACAAGGAGACCCAGCATTTCAAACAGCACGTTGCGATCAAATTTGCCGATCTCGTATATAACGGCCAGTGGTTTACGCCCCTGCGCGAAGCGCTTTCCGCATTCGTTGACAAAACGCAGGAAAACGTCAGCGGCGAGGTCAAACTCAAAGTTTATAAGGGCAACGTCATCAATGCGGGCGTAAAGAGCGAACATTCCCTGTACAGCGAGGAGATCGCGACGTTCGGCGAAGAGGACGTTTATAACCAGCACGACGCGGAAGGCTTTATCAACTTGTTCGGGCTTCCGATCAAGGTCAAGGCGCTGCTCGATCAGAAAAAACTCAAGTAAAAACAATAATAAGGAATTGCGGCGGCGCTCCGTTCTCGGGGCGCTTGCTGACTGTTACGATTGGGATGTATAAAGTTTTTATCGACGGAAAAGAGGGGACGACGGGCCTGAAAATATTCGAACGCATGGCAAAGCGCACGGACGTTCGGGTCGAAACGCTCCCCGAGGAATTACGCAAAGACGCCGGGGCGCGGAAAGAGTGCATCAACCGTGCAGACATCGTCTTTTTGTGCCTTCCGGATGCGGCGGCAAAAGAGTCGGTATCGCTGATCGAAAATAAAGGCGTGCGCGTCATCGACGCGTCCACCGCGCACCGTACTTCGCCCGACTGGGCATACGGCTTCCCCGAACTTTCCGGGGAACATCGGCGGAGGATCGCGGGGGCGGATCGCGTTGCCGTGCCCGGCTGTCATGCGAGCGGATTCATCTCGCTCGTATATCCGCTGATCGCGGGCGGTTTTGCCGGCAGGGATTATCCGTTCGTCTGTCATTCCGTTACGGGCTACAGCGGAGGCGGAAAAAAGATGATCGCGGAATACGAGGCGGAAGGGCGCCCTCTTGAATTTGACAGCCCGCGCCAGTACGGGCTTTCGCAGAATCATAAGCACCTGCCTGAAATGCAATATGTCTGCGGGCTGGATCACAAGCCGATCTTCAATCCGATCGTGTCCGATTTTTACAGCGGAATGTGCGTGACCGTTCCCGTTTATACGCGCCTGTTGAAGAAAAAAATCGACGTCGACGGATTGAAAAGGTATTATGCGGAGTATTATGCGTCGCATAATTTCGTTAAAGTGGCGCAGGAAAACAAGAGTTATCTGCCGGCGAACACGCTTGTCGGCACGAACAACATGGAAATTTATATCGACGGAAACGAAGAGCGCATCGTGCTCGCGTCGGTATTCGACAATTTGGGCAAGGGCGCGTCGGGTGCGGCCGTTCAGTGCATGAACGTCATGCTCGGCTTGGACGAAAGGACGTCGCTGGTCTGACGGGCGGCATTATACATGAGGTGATCGTATGAAAAAAATTACGGGCGGCGTGTGCGCGGCGCAGGGATTCAAGGCGAACGGCGTACACTGCGGTATCAGAAAGAATAAAACCAAGCGCGACCTGTCGCTCATCGTCAGCGACGTGCGCGCGGCGGCTGCCTGCGTATATACGCAGAACCTGGTCAAGGGTGCGCCTATCCTCGTCACGAAAAAGCACGTCGCGGACGGCTATGCGCAGGCGATCGTCTGCAACAGCGGCAACGCGAACACCTGTAACGCGGACGGCGTCGAGATCGCGGAGGGGATGTGTTCGCTCGTGGAAAAATATACGGGTATCCCCGCAAACGACGTGGTGGTCGCTTCGACCGGCGTCATCGGCCAGCCTCTCTCCCTCGAGCCGATCGCGGGCGGCATGGAGTCGCTCGTGAAGGGGCTCGGCGAAAACAGCGATTTCGCGGCGCAGGGGATCATGACGACGGACACCGTCGAAAAGCAGGTCGCGTACACTTTCGAGCTCGGCGGCAAAGAGTGCCGCATCGGCGCGATCGGCAAGGGCGTGGGCATGATCAATCCCAACATGGCGACCATGCTCATCTTTGTAACGACGGACGCGGCGATCTCTCCCGAAATGCTGCAAAAGGCGCTTTCGGCGGACGTGAAAGATTCCTTTAATATGGTCAGCGTGGACGGCGACACTTCCACCAACGACATGGTCTGCGTGCTGGCGAACGGGCTTGCGGGCAACGACAGGATCGAAGAGAACGGCAAAGACTTTACCTCTTTCCGCAAGGCGCTTTCCAAAGTCACGACCAACCTTTGCAGGAAGATCGCAAAGGACGGCGAGGGTGCTACCAAACTGCTCGAATGCAAGGTGACGGGCGCGAAGAGCAAAAAGGCCGCGAAAATCGTCGCGAAATCCGTCATTCAGTCCTCTTTATTTAAAGCGGCGATGTTCGGGGCCGACGCGAACTGGGGCAGGGTGCTCTGCGCGGTCGGCTATTCGGGCGCGGACATGGATATCGGCAGGGTTGACGTGTCCTTTAAAAGCAAGGCGGGCGTCGTGGAAGTCTGCAAGGACGGCAGCGGCATTCCCTTTTCGGAAGAAGAAGCGAAAAAAGTGCTTTCCGCGGACGAGATCGAAGTGCTGATTTCTCTGGGCGACGGCAGCGGCAGGGCGACGGCATGGGGGTGCGACCTCACGTACGATTACGTCAAGATCAACGGCGATTACCGCACCTGACCCGGGCGGCAGCCGGCTTCGACGCATAAGCCGCCGCACATAAAATATCGAGGATGACGAGAGATGGAAAACATTAACGACAAACAGCTGCGCGCGCATATCCTTGCGGAGGCGCTTCCTTATATACAGGATTATAACGGAAAGATCGTCGTTGTAAAATACGGCGGCAACGCGATGATCAACGAAGAACTGAAAAACTCGGTCATGCGCGACATCGTTCTGCTCAATCTCATCGGCGTGAAAGTCGTGCTCGTGCACGGGGGCGGGCCGGAGATTTCGGATATGCTCAAAAAGACGGGCAAGGAATCCAAATTCATCGACGGGCTTCGCTATACCGATAAAGAGACGGCGGAGATCGTCCGCATGGTGCTCGCGGGCAAGATCAATAAAGCGCTCGTCGACCGCATCGAGCATTTCGGGGGGCGGAGCGTCGGGCTCTGCGGCATGGACGGGCACATGATGAAGTGCGAAATGCAGGACGAAAAGCTCGGCTATGTGGGCAAGATCGTGCATATCGACACGAAAGTCATCGCCGACGCGCTCGCTCTCGGTTATATCCCCGTCATTTCCACGATCGGCTACGACGACGGGGGCAACGTTTACAACGTGAACGCGGACACCGCCGCGGCGGTCATCGCGGGCGCGCTGAATGCGCAGAGCCTCATCCTCATGACGGATACGAAAGGCGTGCTGCGCGACAAGGACGACGAGAGCAGCCTCATATCCAAAATATACGTGAGCGATATTCCTTCGCTCGTCAAGCAGGGCATCATTTCGGGCGGAATGATCCCGAAAATAGATTGTTGCAAAGAGGCGATCCGCCGCGGCGTGAAAAAAGTGTTCATCATCGACGGCAGGGTTTCGCATTCCATTTTGGTGGAAACTCTTTCCGACAGCGGCATCGGAACGATGTTCGTGAACGGCGACTAAACGTAAGGGGACTGATTTTTAAAATCGGTCTCTTTTTTTGGGGAAAACTTCTTCCAAAAAATCTCCGCAAAAAATTGCTTTTGAGCGCGATTTATGATAGAATAGATAAAATAGGTGCAATATGGATTTTAAGGAACTCAAAGAAAAGGACAATGCGTACATTGCCGGCACGTACAGCCGTTTCTCTGCGGAGATCTACGACGGCGACGGCGCGACGCTCCGTTCGGAAGACGGAAAAACGTACATCGACTTCGGCAGCGGCATCGCGGTCAACTCGTTCGGCGTGAACGACAAAGCCTGGAAAGAAGCGGTGACCGCGCAGATCAATAAAGTTCAGCACGCTTCCAACCTCTATTATACCCGTCCGCAGGCGGAACTTGCGGAACTGCTTTGCAAAAAGACGGGCGCGAAGAAGGTGTTTTTCTCCAATTCGGGCGCGGAAGCGAACGAATGCGCGATCAAAGCCGCGCGCAAATATTCTTTCGACAAATACGGAGAAGGGCGCTTTCATATCGTAACGCTGAAAAACTCCTTTCACGGCAGGACGATGGCGACGCTGTCCGCCACCGGGCAGGACTCCCTGCACAAATACTTCATGCCGTTCCTCGACGGGTTTTCTTACGCTTCTCCCGATTTCGCGGGCGTGAAAAAGGAGTGCGGCGACGGCACGTGCGCCGTGATGCTCGAGCTCGTGCAGGGCGAAAGCGGCGTGAACGCGCTCGACCCCGAGGAAGTCAAAAAGATCGAAAAATTCTGTAAAGAGAAGGACATCCTGCTCGTCGTCGACGAGGTGCAGACGGGCAACGGCAGGACGGGAAGCCTGTACGCATATATGCAGTACGGCATAACGCCCGATATCGTCACGACGGCCAAAGGGCTCGCGGGCGGGCTTCCGCTCGGCGCTACGATGTTCTTTGAAAAGACGAAGAATACGCTCGCGGCGGGCGACCACGGTTCGACGTTCGGCGGCAACCCCGTCGCGTGTGCGGGCGCGGTGAGCATCCTTTCCCGTATCGACAAAGACCTGCTTTTGGAGGTGCAGGGCAAGAGCGCGTACATGAGGACGCACCTCGGCCGCATGCCGAGCGTCCTCGGCGTGAGCGGGCTGGGCCTGATGATCGGGCTGGAACTGAAAGATAAAAACGCGCGCGAAGTCGCCGAAAAGTGTCTTGAAAAGGGGCTTATCGTGCTGACGGCGAAAAACAGGCTGCGCCTTCTGCCTCCCCTCACCGTGAGCAAAGGGGAAATGGATGAAGGCCTTAAAATTTTGAACGAGGTGTTGTCCGAATGAAACATTTGCTGAAACTTGCGGATCTCTCATCCGAAGAGATCCTTTCCGTACTCAATCTTGCCGATCAGCTCAAATATGAGAGGAAGAACGGCATAGAGCATCCGTATCTGAAAGGCAAAAAGCTCGGCATGATCTTTGCGAAATCCTCCACGCGCACGCGCGTCAGCTTTGAAGTCGGCATGATCGAACTCGGCGGCAGCGCTCTTTTCCTTTCCGAGCGCGATATCCAGCTCGGCAGGGGCGAACCGATCAAAGATACGGTGCGCGTGCTTTCGCGTTATCTCGACGGCATTATGATCCGCACCTTCAAACAGTCGGACGTCGAGGAACTTGCCGAATACGGCTCGATCCCGATCATCAACGGACTGACCGATTACTGCCATCCCTGCCAGGTGCTCGCGGATCTTATGACGATCCGCGAATATAAGGGGAGTTTCAAAGGGTTGAAACTTTGCTTTATCGGCGACGGGAACAACATGGCAAACTCGCTCATCGTCGGCGGCGTCAAAATGGGAATGGAAGTCGCGGTCGCCTGCCCCGACGGATACCGCCCCGACAAAGAGATCTGTTCCTGGGCGGAAAAGAACGGCAAACTTCTCGTAACGGACGATATTGCCGCAGCGGCGAAGGATGCCGACGCGGTGTATACCGACGTGTGGGCTTCCATGGGACAGGAAGCGGAAAAGGCCGAAAGGGAAAAAGTGTTCAAAAACTTCTGTGTGAGCAAAGAAGTCATGGCGCTCGCCAAGCCCGACGCGCTCGTCTTGCACTGCCTGCCCGCGCACCGCGGCGAGGAGATCGAAGACGGGGTGTTCGAAGCGCATGCGCAGGAAATATTCGACGAAGCGGAAAACAGGCTGCACGCACAGAAAGCGGTGCTCGTAAAACTGATGAAATAAATTTTTACGGACGGGGTTGCATATGAAGGAAGAAAAAGTATACCTGACCTTGCAGAACGGGCAGGTTTTTGAGGGCAAGCGATTCGGCGCGAAGGGCGACGTGCTCGGCGAGCTCGTGTTCACCACGGGCATGACGGGTTATATCGAGACGCTCACCGACCCGAGTTATTACGGGCAGATCGTCATTCAGACGTTTCCGCTGATCGGCAATTACGGCATGATACTTTCCGACAGGGAGAGCAAAAAACCATATCTTTCCGCATATATCGTGCGGGAATATTGCGAAAAACCGTCCAATTTCCGTTGCGAGGGAACGGTGGAAGAGTATCTGAAAGCGAACAACGTCGTCGGCGTATACGGCGTGGATACGCGCGAACTGACAAAGACCGTCCGCGAAGCGGGCGTTATGAACGCGGTCATCTCCTCCCGCCCCGTTTCGGACGTGGCGGCGATCGGGAAATATATCATACGCGACGCGGTCAAAAACTGCACTTGCCCGGAACGCATCGATTACAGGGCGGATAACGCGAAAAGGAAAGTCGTGCTGTGGGATTTCGGCGCGAAGGAAAACATCGCGCGCGAACTCGTCAAACGCGGCTGCGACGTGATCCGCGTGCCTTCGTGGTATACGGCGGAACAGATCCTCGCGCTGAAAGCGGACGGGCTCATGCTGACCAACGGCCCGGGCGACCCCGCGGAAAACACGGAGGTCATCGCCAATATAGCCAAACTCGCGGGGAAACTTCCTATATTCGGCATCTGCCTCGGGCATCAGCTTTTTGCGCTCGCCATGGGCGGAAAGACCAAAAAGATGAAATACGGCCACCGCGGCGCGAATCAGCCGGTGAAGGAACTTGCAACGGGGACGGTATATATTTCCAGCCAGAACCACGGTTACGAAGTCCTTGCCGATTCGATCAAAGACGTGGGGACGCTCAGCTTTATAAACGCCAACGACAACACCTGCGAAGGGGTCGAATACCCGGAACTGAACGCTTTTACGGTACAGTTCCACCCCGAAGCGTGTGCCGGCCCGCTCGATGCGCGCGATCTGTTCGACAGGTTCATGAAGATGATGGACGGAGGAAAGAAGAATGCCTAAAAGAAGCGATATCAAAAAAGTACTCGTCATCGGTTCGGGGCCGATCGTCATCGGACAGGCGGCGGAATTCGACTATGCGGGCGCGCAGGCGTGCCGCGTGCTCAAAGACGCGGGCGTGAACGTCGTCCTTTGCAACTCCAACCCCGCGACCATCATGACGGATAAAGCGCTCGCGGACGAGATCTATCTCGAACCGCTCACGCTCGAATCCATAAAGCGCATCATCAAAAAGGAGCGGCCGGACAGCCTGCTCGCCTCCCTCGGCGGACAGACGGGCCTCACGATCGGATGCCAGCTCGCGAAGGAAGGATTTCTCGATCAATGGGGGGTAAAACTGATCGGCACGAACGTCGACGCGATCGACAGGGCGGAGGACAGGGAGCTGTTCAAAGAGACCATGCAGAAGATCGGCCAGCCCGTCGTGCCTTCCGACATCGCCTATACGGTGGAAGAGTGCGTCGCGGTGGCGGACAAGATCGGCTATCCCGTCATCATCCGCCCGGCGTTCACGCTCGGCGGCGCGGGCGGCGGCGT
>CDZB01062765.1_pt1 | contig 25065 bp, 20 predicted proteins | sample 554961 | NCBI WGS metagenome assembly CDZB01 (sample SAMEA3182106, study PRJEB8094) | gut metagenome | biome: human; feature: gut; material: Stool; isolation source: human stools | place: Canada | collected 2013-02-26
TCCTTTGACAGAGGGCATGGCAGATTAGAAGAAAGGAAATGTATAGTGGTGAGTTATGGCAGCACTACTCAAAAAATGTTCAAGAACAAATTTGAAGGGCTAAAATCTATTGTTGGCATTCTGTCACGAAGAACTATCGTTTCTACAGGTGAAACTTCCGAGGAAAACAGGTACTACGTAACTTCCATAGGAAATGAAAGGCCTGAGGAAATCGCCAATGCAATAAGAAAGCACTGGGGAATAGAGAATAATTTGCACTGGCAATTAGACTTTACCTTTAGAGAAGACGAAAGTAGAAAGGTGAAAAATGCAGCAAGGAACTTCTCTACTATTACTAAGATTGCTTTGTCCATCCTTAAAAAGGATAAAACGATCAAGGGAAGTCTCAACTTAAAAAGAATGAAAGCTGGCTGGGACGAAAATTACCTGTCAAAACTTTTGGAGGCGAACGCATTTTGATGCGTCCGCCCTGCTGCAATAGAATGAACAAATCATAACTAACAGAAACAATTTGTATCGTATTGAAGTAACAACTCACGACTATATGAGTGTTGAGTAGTTATAAACTGAACTGGGTAATATCCTTTAAAGCTCTTGAAAGTTTATACTTTGAGGAAATGTTCCTCGAGTTTTTCCTTTGGCATGTCGGCAGTATTGTGATAGTGCAGATGGTGGTTCACGCAGGCGATGTGCTTCACATTGTGCAGCACTTCGGCAATGTCGTGGCTTACGATGATGATGGCGCATTCCTTGTTGATTTGCTCCAGCATCTCGTACATCTGTTTCTGGAATCGCCGGTCGATGTAAGTGTTGGGCTCGTCGAGTATCACGACGTCTGGTTTTGACACGATGGCGCGTGCCAAGAGAACACGCTGAAGTTGTCCTCCGCTCAAGGCTCCGATGTGACGGTCTTTCAAGTCGGACAGCTGCATACGATTCAAGGTATCGGCTACGAGCTGGTGATGCTCCTTGTTGAAACGGGCAAAGAGACTCTTCGACTTGTTGAGTCCGGATAGCACCACTTCGTATACAGAGATGGGAAACTGCTTGTCGAGGTCGTTGTATTGTGGCAGGTATCCCATGGTGATTTCCTTCACCGGCTTGCCGTCCTTATAGTAGCTGATGCTCCCCTCGGTGGGGTTCATCAGTCCGAGAATAAGACGCATGAGGGTTGTCTTTCCGCCGCCATTGGGTCCGATAATACCCAGATAGTCGTCCTGATAGATGGTGAGGTTGACGTCGTGGAGTACTTCCTTGCCTTCGTAGCCTGCTGCCAGGTGCTCGATTTTTATGATTGGATTCATGTTGTTCTGTGTTTATAGTCTTGAGGCGACACTCTTACTTGTCAGCCACAATCAGTTGCTTGCCTTGTATTGCCAATGATGCTTCTTGCATCGCCATGTTCCATTCGCCTTGCAAGGGGTTGATCTCCATCGCATGGGTGTGGGTCTCCTTGATGAATACCGACGTGTTGCGGTTGGCAAACTCTGTCTGTATGAGGCAGTATTTTATCTTCTCTTTCTTGGCTCTCTCGATGAGGCTCTTGAGTTGGGCGACACTCGGTTCCCTGCCTTCCTCCTCGATGGCGAGCTGTTCCAACTTGTAATCACGGGCGAAGTAGGTGAGGATGGGGTGGTAAATCACAAACTTGCGTACCATCTCAGGGTTCTTCTGGAAGCTCATTCTGATGGTGCTGTCTCTCCGGTCGATGATGCGGAGCAGCGACTGATAGTTCTTCTCAAAGAAAGCCTTGTGCTTGGGTTCGAGATTGCAGAGCGCCTTGAGGATGTTGGCGGAGATAATTCGGGCGTTGCTGCAACTCATCCATACATGTGGGTCGATATTGCCGCCGGGTGTCTTGGCAGGTGAGATGCCCACGGAGGTGTCGACCACCTTCATGTGAGGAGCATTGTCGTGAAGCTTCTGCATCCAGGTCTGCTCGAAACCGATGTTTCCTACCTTGAGATAGAGGGCACTCTTAGAGAGTTCCACCATCTGCTGGGCAGTGGGTTCGTAAGTCTCGGGATTGCCGCCGGCAGGAACCATCACGTTGACACCCACCTTGTCCTGGGCTATCTTATCGACGAAATACTGGTAGGGAGGTATGGTGACGGTTACCATTGGCTTGCCATCGCTCTCAGCGAGGGTAGTCTTCTGTTGATTGCCCTTGCAGCCCACCAACAGAGTGCATATTATAATAAGGTATATAAATCTCTTCATACTTTAAAAAATAAAACTCAATCCATAGACTAACAATATGTATCTGAGCACCTTGCCGATGGTGATGCTGAGGATGGAAATAGGAATGTTGGCTCTTGTCAATCCCAATACGATGGTGATGGCACTACCCAACAGGGGCAGAAAAGCGAAGAATCCCATCCAGGCACCTCGTCCAGCCATGAAGCGCTCTGCCTTGTCGAGGCTCTCTTTCTTCACGTGCAGGTATTGCTCTATCCATTCCATCTTGCCCAAACGTCCCACACCATAGTTGAACATTGAGCCCAGGACATTGCCGATGCTGCCATAGATGATGAGCGGGACGGGGTCAAGACCTGCAGCCTGCAGTCCTGCCATGACCGCCTCGCTGCTGAAGGGGAAGAAGCTGCCGGCAAGGAATGCTGCCACGAGCATGCCCCAGTAGCCCCATTCTACCAGGAACGAAATAAGCCAGGCTATCATAACAGCATGACGGGGGAAAATAGGAGGTTGTACAACAGTAGCAGTACAGCCATCACAAGGATGGTGATGAAGGTGATGTTGCACAACTTACCCTTGGTGAAGGTAATGAAATGGGCGAAGAGGGGTGCCGTACAGACTATCATGATGCCCTCGAGTTCGTATTCATGCTGAGGCTGGAGTACGAGGAAGAGGAAGCTGACGATGTCGAGCATGATGAACGACTCGTAGATCATGCGAGTGCGAATCTTGTCGGCGTAGCTGGTGCGCAGGAAGTGGACTGCTCCGATGACCGCCAGCAGGGTGATGAAGCTGAGGTTCACCAACTGATGCACGGTTATCATGGAATAGTCGAACAGCGTGTGGAAGTCGATGAAACTGGCAAAATGAGCGATGAGGTAGTCGATGTTGTTGGTATAGACAAAGAATCCGGCCGCAAACCAGTAGGGGATGATGACTCCCAGGATGGAGGCTGCAAAGTTGCGGAGACTGAAGGAGTTGGTGAAGAACATCATCATCGCCCACAGTATGGGCAGATAATAGAGTATCTGTACAAACTCCATCGAGGCTATGCCCAAACAGGCGAAGGCATAGAAGGTGCGGCCCGTGGATTGCCGGTCCTGATAGCCGTTCCAGATGAGCAGGGTGAAGGCAATGAAACAGAGGGTCACCACGTTGGCATGGAGCGACGGCTCGGGGAGTGAGGTGACCGACAGGAGTGTCAGGAAACTGCACGACACCATGCGGCTGTAGGTACGCATCAGGGCATTGCGGTTGTTGAGCTCTACCATGAGAAGGGTAGAGGCGAGTGCAAACGCCAGCTCATTCCAGATGTCACCCTGTACTAAACCTACAGCAACCCATATCATGGCGATAAGGGTTGCTGTTACTGGTAACGAGAAGCGGCTTACCGCTATCTTGTTCTGAAAGGTCTTATGTCTTAACATCTATTTGGTTTAATGTTTGATATTGGGGGAGAATTTTTAGGAGTTAAGGAGTTAAAGGAGTTAAGACAAATGCTTTAGTGGACTTATAATTAAGCATTGAATATTCCCTCATGACTATTGTCTTAACTCCTTAACTCCTTAATTCTTTTACATTAAAAAACTACAGGTCCTGTCCGATGTCGGAACGGAAGTATTTGTCGGTGAACTGAATCTTCTGAGCCTCGGCGAAGCTCTTCTTCAGTGCCTCTTCTTTGTCCTTGCCATAGCTGCTCACGCAGATGACACGTCCGCCATTGGTTACTACCTGACCGTCTTTGAGAGCAGTACCGGAATGGAACACAACGGAGCCTTCTACCTGGTCGATGCCCTTGATGGGGTAACCCTTCTTGTAAGCCTCAGGATAACCGCCGCTGACGAGCATCACGCAGACTGCCGCACGCTCGTCGAACTCGATGCTGCGCTCGTCGAGATTGCCTTCAGCCACACCTTCGAAGAGGTCTACGATGTCGCTCTTCAGACGGAGCATCACACTCTCGGTCTCTGGATCGCCCATACGGCAGTTGTACTCGATGACCATGGGTTCGCCCTTTACATTGATCAGACCGAAGAAGATGAAACCCTTGTAGTCGATGTTCTCCTCGGCAAGACCCTCTACGGTAGGACGGATGATGCGCTCGTCAACCTTCTGCATCCACTCCTTGGTGGCAAAAGGTACAGGTGTGACGCTTCCCATACCGCCTGTGTTGAGGCCTGTGTCGTGCTCACCGATACGCTTGTAGTCTTTGGCTTCGGGCAGGATCTTGTAGTTCTTGCCGTCGGTAAGTACAAATACCGAGCACTCGATGCCGCTGAGGAACTCCTCGATGACCACACGGGCAGAGGCGTTGCCGAACATACCGCCGAGCATCTCACGGAACTCTTTCTTGGCCTCCTCGAGGGTAGGAAGGATGAGGACACCCTTTCCGGCACAGAGTCCGTCAGCCTTCAGTACGTAAGGAGCCTTCAGGGTCTCGAGAAATTTCAAGCCTTCCTCGACGGTGGTGCCGTCGAAGGTCTCGTATTTGGCTGTAGGGATGTTGTGGCGTTTCATGAACTGCTTGGCGAAATCCTTGCTTCCCTCAAGCACGGCACCAGCCTTTGATGGACCGATGACAGGGATGTTCTTGGTACGTGGGTCAGCCTTGAAATCATCGTACACACCCTTTACCAATGGGTCTTCAGGACCTACTATCACCATGTCGATACCCTTTTCTGCGGCGAAATTCTTAAGTGCCTCGAAGTCGTCGGCCTTGATGTCTACGTTCTCACCGACATTCATCGTACCGGCATTGCCTGGTGCGATATAGAGTTTGTCACACTTCTCGCTCTGGGCGATCTTCCATGCTAAGGCGTGCTCACGGCCACCGCCTCCCAACAATAAAATTTTCATTTGCTGTAAGTTATTGTTTGTTATTATTTTTATTTCGTATGTCTGTCAGGAGTTATAACTCCTGGAACACCTCTCCTGTTTTACTCTTTTTCGGCTGCAAAGTTACTAAAAAAGGGTGAAAAGGCAAGCGTTATTTGCCGAAATATTGTTTGTAGATGCCATAATAGATGTTGAGCCAACCCCTGATGGCTGTCTGGTCGAGCTTTTTGTAGAGTTGTGGGTGATGGTTGATGAGGTTACTAAAAAAGCAAAAACATAAAACCTGCAGTCATGTTTTCCTGCTTTTTCCTTGCAGGTTGATTGTCGGTTTTATGTTTTTGCTATAGTGTGTCAGCAGATAGCTTCTCTTACTTCAGATAGTCGAAGAAATACTGGCTGATGCGCTCGTGCAGATGCGTGCTCTGATGTCCTCGCATATTGTGAGGCTCGCCAGGGTAGACAAAGAAGTCGGGCTGTGTGCCGGCTGCAATGCATGCCTTGAGGAAGGTGAGGCAATGCTGTGGCACTACTGTCACATCGTTCAAGCCCTGTATGATCTGCAGCTTGCCCTTGAGGTTCTTGGCCTGGTAGAGCAAGGAGGTTTTCTTGTAGCCTTCAGGGTTGGTCTGTGGTGTGTCCATATAGCGTTCGCCATACATCACCTCATACCAGTGCCAGTCGATAACAGGTCCTCCTGCCACACCTGCCTTGAAGACCTCAGGATAGTTGGTCATCAGCGATATGGTCATGAATCCTCCGAAACTCCATCCGTGAACGCCTATTCTGTCAGCATCCACATAGGGAAGGGTCTTGAGATATTCCACACCCTTCATCTGGTCCTGCATCTCTATCTGTCCGAGTTGACGGAAGGTGGCCTGTTCGAAAGCTTTGCCACGGTTCTCGCTTCCACGGTTGTCGAGGATGAAGAGCAGATAGCCCTTCTCTGCCATGTAGGTCTCCCACCCACGGCTGCTGTAGTTCCAGCGGGCGTCTACGTTGTGGGCATGAGGTCCACCGTATACATATATAATGGTGGGATATTTCTTGGCAGGGTCGAAGTTGGTGGGTTTCACCATGCGCCAGTAGAGATCGGTCTCACCATCGGCCGCCTTGACAGTGCCGCAGCTGTATTCCGGTACATTGTAGCCCTTCCATGGGTTTTCGGCTGTGAAGTATGCAGTGCGCTTGCCGTTCTCTGTATTCACGATGGCTATCTTGCGAGGCACATCAGGAGTAGAGTAGTTGTCATAGACAAACTGACCGCTCTCGCTCAGGGTGGCATTGTGCCATCCCTTGCCACAGTCGTCCATCATGGTGCGCTTGCCAGTCTGAGTGTCTACTAAGAAGATGTTTCTCTGAATAGGTGAGCACTCGTTGCTGGCTATGATGATGCTCTTGCGCTTTCTGTTGAAACCGAGCACTTCCATCACTTCCCACTTGCCAGAAGTCAGCTGACGGATGTCGAGCGACTCGGTGTTGCTTGCCATGCGACTGCCATGCTTGCCCAATGTGCAGAGATAAAGATGATTGTAGCCATCCTTGCGGCTCTGCATGATGAAACGGTTGCTGTCCCAAGGCAGGAACATGATAGGATGGAGTGGTTCTACATATTTCTCATCGGTCTCGCGATAGAGCTCGCCAGTCTTCTCGCCGGTTTCTGCATCATAGGCAGTAAGGCGGCTGTCGTTTTGGTCGCGGTTGACCTCGAACATATAGACGGTCTTGCTGTCGGGGCTCCATGCTATGTTGGTGAAGTAACGGTCGGTAGGGTCGCCAGCCTTCAGATAGATGGTCTTTCCTGTAAGACAGTCGAACACACCCACGGTGACCTGATGAGAGGTCTCGCCAGCCATAGGATATTTGTCGGGAGCGGGAGTAGCGATGCAACTCTGTGTCTCGGGATGTTCGAATCCTATCTCAGGTATATTGACCTGAGGATAATCGGTCACCATGCTTTGGTCCATGCGATAGAAAGCCAGCCTTTCACCATTGGGACTCCAGAAGGTGCCTTTCGATATGCCGAACTCATCGCGGTGAACGCTTTGCCCGTATACGATCTCGCGGCTTCCATCAGCAGAGAGTTGGAAATCGTGCGATTTCTTCTCCTTGGTCATCGCGTTCTCGGGTGCCGCATTGAAGGTACGTACATACAGGTTGCTGCCTTTCAGGTAAGCGAAGGCGTTCTGCTGAGTGTTGGCTTCGAGGAGATCTTCGCCCTCTTGAAACTCCAACTCGCTGATCAGACGGTGCTTCCTGAAGTCGACGGTATAGGTCTTGCTGCCGTTGCTTACCATAACGATGCTCTTGCCTGCAAAGGGGAATCTGGCATTGTAAAGAGCCCTTACCTTTACGTCCTTGGTAGGAGCAATCCACTGATTGATGTCGTTGATGCCGAAGAGTTTAGTTTCCTTGCCATTGGTTTTGTTTACCAGATAGCATGCATCTACATCCTGACGTACAAGCTGGTCGCCCCACCAGGTGCACCAGCGGTTCTTTGCCACCATATTGCGATAATTGTTGCCGCCGAAGTTCAGGTCTTCGAGTGTAAATGTCTTATCGCCCTTCTGTGCAGGAACTACGCCCTGTGCCTGTGTGTTGACTGCAGATATAGCCATTATAGTAACCAGTGAAACTTGGTATAGAGATTTTCTAAAATTCATGATTCTTTGTTTGTTCTTTACTTTTTAGTCCTCATCGCCGAAGTTATCGAAGCCACGTTTTCCTCCACGCTTGAAGTCCTTGCCTCCTCTTTTGAAGTCGCCACCTCTTTTGAAGTCGCCTCCACGCTTGAAGTCTTTTCCTCCACGCTTGAAGTCACGGTCGCCTCCCTTGAAGTTGCGGTCGCCTCCCTTGAAACTTTTGCCAGAGCGTCTGTCATCGTTGTCGTCGTTGCGGCGTCCTGCCGAACGTGTCTTGTTGCCACGACGGATGTCCTCGCGGTTTTTCTCGAAGTCGGCAAAGCGGTTGGTATGGAACTTGAATGAGCGAATATCGTCTTCTTCGTTCTCTGTCTCCTCGGTGATGCGCTTCTTGAACTCACGCTCCTTCTTGAAACGGTGCTTTTGTGCCATCTCTCGCTTCTCGCTGTCGGTCTTCACGATGCCGCCTTCGGAGCGGAAGTCCTTCATCTTGCCGTCAAACATGACATATTTGCGGAACTCGCACTCCAAGCTTCCATTGAATACAGGAATCTTGATACTTGGCTTCAAGCCGATCTGCTCAAAGCATTCCTCGCGATAGCTCAGTACCCAGGCCTCGTTGCCGGCAAAGGCCTTCTTGAAGCGTTCACCAATCATCTTGTATGTGCCCAAGAGGTTAGGGGTAGAGATGCGCTCGCCGTATGGAGGATTCATCACGATGATGCTCTTCTCGGCAGGCTGCTCGAAATCCTTGAAGTCTTTCTGTGCGATGGTGATGTCTTTGGTCATACCAGCTGCACGTACATTGAGAGCCGCTGTGTTGACAGCCTTCATGTCTATATCATAGCCATAGATGTGGTGCTCGAACTCACGTTCCTGTGAATCGTCGTTATAGATACGGTCGAAGAGCTCCTGATCGAAGTCGTTCCACTTCTCGAAGGCGAATTCTTTACGGAATACTCCTGGCGAGATGTTGCGGGCAATGAGGGCAGCCTCGATGGCGATGGTTCCAGAACCACACATAGGGTCGATGAGGTCGCACTCGCCCTTCCAGCCTGTCATGAGAATCATACCGGCAGCAAGTACCTCGTTGAGAGGTGCCTCCACCTGCTCCTGTCTGTAGCCACGACGATGCAGACTCTCACCACTTGAGTCGAGACTCAGGGTAGCCTTGTCTTCAGCAATGTGAATGTTGAGGCGGATGTCTGGATTGGAAACGCTGATATTAGGTCGTGTGCCGAGTTTCTCGCGGAACCAGTCCACGATGGCATCCTTTACCTTATAAGTAACGAAGCGTGAGTTGCGGAACTCCTCCGAGTAGACCACAGAGTCGACCGAGAATGTCTTCTTCACGTCGAGAATGTCGTCCCATTTAATCTTCTGCACCTCGTCGTACACTTCTTCGGCAGAGCGAGCCTTGAAGTGCTTGATGGGTTTGAGTACTCGGATGGCAGTGTGCAACTGGAAGTTGGCACGATACATCATTTCCTTGTCGCCTGTGAAGGAAACCATACGGCGACCTATCTGTACATTGTTGGCACCCAACTGGGTGAGCTCCTCAGCCAAGACGGGCTCTAAGCCCATGAAGGTCTTGGCAATGAGTTCAAATTCCTGTTCCATTATTGAATTCTATGTCTAATAAACTTGTTTTTTCTTTCTTGTATTTCTTTGTCTTTGGCTGCATATCCTTGGTGACCCATACGTTGGCTCCCACGACGCATCCCTTGCCAATGGTGATTCGCCCTAAGATGGTGGCATTGGCGTACACGATGACGTCATCCTCAAGGATAGGATGGCGTGGAATGCCCTTGATAGGATTGCCGTCCTTGTCGAGTGGGAAGCTCTTGGCCCCGAGGGTTACTCCCTGGTAGAGTTTCACATTGTTGCCAATGATACAGGTGGCGCCTATTACCACACCCGTTCCGTGGTCGATGGTAAAATGTTTGCCGATCGTTGCTTCGGGATGAATGTCGATACCCGTCTCAGAGTGTGCCAGCTCGGTCATCATTCTGGGGATGAGTGGCACGCCAAGTTCGAAGAGTACATGGGCTATACGGTAATTGGTGAGGGCCTTGATCACAGGATAGCAGGAGATGATTTCTCCCTGGCTTACAGCAGCAGGGTCGCCTTCGTAGGCCGCCTCCACGTCGGTGGCAAGAATCTTTCTGAGTCGGGGAAACTCCATGATGGCTTTGGCTGCTATGACGCCGGCTTTGGCTCTCTGTCGCAGCAGTTCTTGTGAGGTCTCGCTTTCGCAGTCGTTGGCAAAGCAGAGGCCTGCGAGAATCTGTTCTGTCAGTTTCTCGTAGAGTTTCTCCACTCTTACTCCGATGTGGTATTTGATAGTGGATATGTTGACCGATGAGTTACCATAATATCCGGGGAAAAGGATGGAGCGGGATAAATTGATGATTTCTTCGAGCGCCTTGCCCGAAGGAAGCGGGTTCCCGTCCCTGTGCTGATGAAACAGACCTTTCAGCGACTTGGGGCATGAAAGCTCTTCGATGGTTTCTGTCAGCTGATGAGTTAGCTTGTCTTTGCTCATTTCTCAATTGTGTCAGTAAAAATCCGTTGCAAAGTTACGATTTTTTTCTTATTTCCCAAAAGTTTGTGGTGTTTTTTGTTTTTCTGCCTGTTCTTTCTTCATATCACGGAAGGCACTCCAGGCAATGGGAGCCGCCAGGGCAAAGGAGCAAACGTCGGCACATGCCTGGCACATCTCGACACCAAGAAGTCCGAAACAATGGGGCAGGATGATGATGAGCGGGATGAAGAAAAGACCGCTTCTGGCGGCGGCTACCAGGTTGGCGCGTATGGGCTTTCTAATGGTCTGCGTGAGCATATTAGTCAATACGATGAAGGCCACGAGTGGAAAGCTGAGTACCTGCCAGCGCAGGGCTGCTGTTCCCACACTCACCACTTCGTTCTCGTCTCTGAAGAGAGTGATGATGGATTCGGCAGAGACAAATCCTGCTACAGCGCAGACGGTAAGGAAGATCGTGCCGCACTTGATACAGAAGGTGAAGGCTTCTTTTACACGACTGTAGAGACGTGCACCATAACAGAATCCGCAAAGTGGCTGGAATCCCTGTCCCAAACCGATGACGATGGCATAGGTGAAGAAGGCTATTCGGGTGACAATACTCATGCCGGCGATGGCTTCGTCTCCGTATGAGCCTGCTGCCACGTTGAGCATCAAGGTGGAAATACTGCCTAATCCTTGTCTCGAGAGCGAGGGTGTTCCTCCTGCTATGATTTCCTTCAGGAATGCCTTCGAAGGTGTGAAAAGTCGTGGCTCGATACGAATGTTCTGTCCCTTGGTTGTCATTAGAAGAAGCATGAGGCATCCGAAGCATTGACTGATTAGTGTGGCAATGGCGGCTCCCGTGATTCCTAAACAGAAATAAAGGATGAGTGTTGGAGCCAACACGAGGTTGAGTAACACACCCGACAGAATACCTTTCATGGCATACATCGTGTTGCCCTGAAAGCGCATCTGGTTGTTGAGAGTCAGCGACATGGTCATTATCGGAGCCCCGAGCAGGATAATGCCCAAGTAGCGTTCTGTATAGGGAAGAATGGTAGGGGTGGAACCGAGCAGCAGAGAGAGTGGTGTAAGAAATGACAGTCCGAGGATGGTGATGCAGAGTCCTGAAATGAAACTGAGCACGACTCCGGTAGCAGCCATCTTGCGTGCGCTGTCAGTGTCCTTGGCTCCCAAACGTCGGGAGATATAGTTGCCAGATCCATGTCCGAAGAAGAATCCTACAGCCTGTATGACAGCCATCATACAGAAGGAGATGCCCACGGCTGCCACACTCTGTGTGTTGATACTGCTCACAAAATAGGTGTCAGCAAGATTGTACATACTTGTAGAAAGCATGCTTACAATGGTAGGCACAGCCATTGTGAATATCACTTTATGTACTGGGGCATGGGTGAGGAATGTGTAATTGTCGGTCTCTCTTTTCATGCGTGCAAAAGTACTGCTTTTTTCCGACAAAGCCAAGGCTTGTGTGGTGTAATGTATCTAAATCAGTGTTAATTTTTCAGAACACATTTCAAACCTAAAATTTGCATATTTTGAAATATCTTTGTAACTTTGCGGCATGAAAGAAACAATGCTACAAGGCAATCAGATAGAAATCAAGAAGGTGATCAGTAAGAAAGACATGGATGCTTTTATCGGTTTTTACTGCGATCTTTATAAAGATAATGAGTATGCTGTTCCATTCATCCGATTCGATGAGGAGAACACTTTGTCGAAGGAACGAAATTCTTCCTTCGAGTTCTGTGAGGCGGAGTATTACCTGGCCTTGAAAGGAGGAAAGGTGGTGGGACGTGTGGCTGCCATCATCAATCATCGTGCCAACGAGGAGTGGCAGAAGAAGCAGGTTCGCTTCGGATGGTTCGACTTCATTGACGACCCTGATGTGTCGCGTGCTTTGTTGGAGACGGTGGAGCAGTATGGCCGTGAACATGGAATGACAGAAATGGTAGGACCACTTGGTTTTACCGATATGGATCGTGAGGGAATGCTTATCGAAGGCTTCGACCGTCTTGCCACAGCCTATGTTATCTACAACTATCCTTATTATCCTCAGCACATCGAGGCTTTGGGAGGATTCGAGAAAGATAACGACTGGATGGAATATCGCATCAAGGTGCCTGAGGTGACACCCGAGAAGTTTGCCAAGACGGCACAGATGATAGAACGAAGATACAACCTGCATCCTTACCGCTTCAGCCGCAGTCAGTTGGTGAAGAAAGGTATGGGACATCGCATCTTCGAGATACTGAACGAGACTTATGCCAACCTGTACGACTTCCAGCAGTTGTCTGAGAAGCAAATCAACCAGTTGATAGACCAGTACATCAAGATGGCTGACCTCGATCTGGTGGTTGGCGTGGTTGACCGAAGTGTGACAGCAGCTGATGACGAGCAGGGTGTTTCGCAGGAAGAGATAGATGAACTGGGTGGAAAGTTGGTAGGCTTTGGCGTTTCCTTCCCCTCTTTTGCCAGAGCCTTGCAGAAGACACGCAACGGCAAGCTTCTGCCTTGGGGATGGTGGCATCTGCTGAAGGTGCTCAAGTGGCATAAGACAGATACTGTAGATCTGTTGCTCATCGGTGTGTTGCCTGCCTACCGTGTCAAGGGTGCCAATGCCATCATTTTTGCCCATCTCATAGAGCAGTATCATAAGTATGGTTTCAAGTGGGCAGAGGCAATGCCGCAGATGGAGTCGAACACGGGCGTAAGAAACCAGTGGCAATATTTGGAGAGCGAACAGCATCGACGCCGTCGCTGTTTCAAAAAGGTGCTTGCCTGAACTGTGGCTTCTTCAACCCGTGTGAGGTGTTAATTTACTTCTTGGCTATTCCTGTTCAGGAATCTTTTGAAAACCACTTTCTCCATGAGCAGGATGCCAATGATTGCGGTCATGATGCCAAGCAGTACATCGATGATGTAGTGATGACCCGAGTAGACTGCTGTCCACCAAATGCCCATACAGATGATGGCGAAGGCTGCAGTGGTAAACCAATGCTGGTGACTCTTGGCTGCATAGAAGGTGGTGATCAACATATAGGCTGCATGCAGACTGGGTACGGCAGCAAATACATTGGCATTGTGACAATAGATGGAGTGGAAGACAGGATAGCCCACTAACTCGTCAAAGCGTGCCAGACCTGCCACATTGCCCGGTGTGCCCAAGATGGGGGAGAACCCATGCTCCATCACATACCAGGGTGGTGAGGCTGGATGAATGTAATAGCCTACAAAGCCTATGAGGTTGACCGCAAGGAATGTCCATGAGAAACGCACAAACCAACGATATTCTTTCTTCGAGAACAGATAGAGCGCAAAGCCTACTGGAACAGGAACCCAGCAGAGGTAGAAGAATCCTGCCATAAGGTCGGGCAGGGCTGCATGGTGCACACTGAAGTATTCGCCTGGAATCATCATCTGCGAATGGTCGGCAATGGCCTGAAACTCTGTTGGAGTCTGTGCTGCTATGCCGAAAAGAGACTTCTCGGCTTCGTAAAGTCCACGTACATCGATGCTGCCTACCATATAATTAGGGTAGAAGCGCATGGAGTCGTATGTCACGGCAAAGATGAGCCATGGCAGGAAATAAAGTGCAAACTTGCGGGTCTTCTGCCATGCTATGAGCAGGGCGAAGACGGCGATGAGATACAAACTTGTCATTCTGCCTCCTTTTTATTCATCACGATGTAGCAATGTGCTATGCGCCAGAAAGCTGTGATGTTGGCGAGTACGGCTATGAGAATCATACCGCCGGCAAGCCACCATATATCTGCCATGCAACCAGTGAGCATGGCTGTGACAGCTGTCACTACAACTCGTTCGGGGCGTTGCATCAGTCCAACCTTGCACTCGATGTCCAGTCCCTCGGCTCGGGCACGTACGTAGCTCACCATTACTGAGCCTATCATGGCTGCAAAGGTGACGATGCCCATCCAAAAGCCCATCTCGTCTTGCATGCGTAAGAAGTAAAGGCAGATGCCGAAGAGGCTTACCAGTTCGCTATAGCGGTCGAGTGTCGAGTCCCATAATGCTCCAAAAAGGCTGCTTTTTCCACTCATTCGTGCCAGACGGCCGTCCATCATGTCGAAGAGTCCTGCAGCAAGGATGATGAGTCCTCCCCATCCCAAGAGTTCCAGACTCTGTGTGAGAGCTGCCTCAACGAAGAAACCAGCTGCCACGATATTGCCTATGAAACCGATGAAGGTAACAATGTTGGGGGTGATGTGCAAACGGATCATCGCCTTGATGATAGGATTGATGATCACATAGATGACTTTCTGTAAGAAATCTCTGTAGTTCATATTTTTTGAATTGTTATTGATTCTGAATGTTTTGGTCAACTTCTTTGACTTCTGAACTTGTGAAAGCTCAATGTCTTAATTTTCTTCGGTAGACTTCTGTTTGGCAGGCTTGAATACAAACTTGCGCTGGGCAGGATAGTTGAACAACAGGGCAACGAGGATGCTTACCACACTCTTGGGTATGAGATAGTGAATATCGAGGCGCTCGTGACTGTTGATAAACTCGGTAAGTGCGATGGTGCCTCCCGAATTGAGTAACCAACTGATGGCCCATACGATGAAATATCGCCATGCCACACTTCTTTTCCTGCGATTGGAATCGCCGAAAACGTAACGGTAGTTCAGACAACAGTTGGTCACGCCACCTGCCGCCACGCCCAAGGCATTTGCCAGACCATAATAGATTCCTACGATGTCGGACAGCATGAATGCCAGACCGAAGTCTACCGCGGAGCCCATCGAAGCCGTAACCTCTGCCTTGCCGAAAGTATATAGTTCATGTTTTATCTTACCCATGCCCATGCTATTTTGATAATAACCATCGTGATTGCCGCATAGACACCTCCAAGGATGTCATCGGCCATCACGTAGAAAGCACCTCTCATGCGGTCAAGGCGCTTGATGCCAAGAGGCTTTGCCATATCATAGAAGCGGAAAAGCACTAATGCAATCACAGCCCACCAGAGTGAGTCGGCTTTGTGACCAGCTTCTTCGAAAGGTATGATAAGCGACAGTGGAATCCATACTCCCACAATCTCATCGATAACCACGCGGCTTGGATCTTCGCCCCAGTAGGGCTGGAGTTGTGCGGTGGCCCATGTGCCCAATATGGTGAATACTACGGTCAACAGCAACATGGTGGTCTGCAATGTTGTTCCGTCCAATCCTGCAAATAATGCTATCACGGCCCATATCAGCGTGCCCAATACTGAGCCGGCAGTTCCTGGACCCCAAGGCCAGAAACCGCTGCCTAAGCCTGTTCCTATAATCGTTGGCAGCAGGGGTGGACGTTTGTCTGTCAGGTTGCCTTTATCGTTCATATCTTGGTTTCTGTTTTTTTGCTATTTCTTTTAGTCTTTTTTCTTTTGCCCTTACACCTTATTATATATAGACCTCAAGTTTTATATATAGACCTTAAGTTTTATATATAGACCTCAAGTTTTGCAGGTAAGTTCCACACGCCCAGAAAGGGCAGAAGCTCATGCAAGCAGCACGCCCTGAAAGGGCAGAAGCTCTTAGCCCAGGGCAGCGCCCTGGGTAATCATGGACGCAAGTTTGTCGCCCTGTAAGGGCAAAAGCTTTCAAATATCTGGCAATATACAAAGCTTTTGCCCTTACAGGGCGCCTTGTTGACTGCCATTATACCCAGGGCGCTGCCCTGGGCTAAGAGCTTCTGCCCCTTCAAGGCGTGCTGCTTGCGTCCATTGCCCTGAGCTATGAGCTTTTGGGCCTTCAGCCCGTACTTGAACCGCATGCGATACTTGAGTATAAGAGTTCGCCATTTGGCTTAACGAAAACGTTCGCTTGCGCGCACCTTTTCTCGCCATGGCAGAGTGAAAGCCAGCTTTCTCTGCCCATTTGGCTTAACGAAAACGTTCAGTTTGCAAAATTACGCCAAAAACCTTAAATAACCAAATAGTTTTTTCCAATATTCGACAAATATGCCAAAAATAAGGTAAAAAACAAAATTTATTAAAAAGTTTTCCTCTCTTTTCAGATAATATTTATAACTTTGCAATCAAAATCAGTTAAGGGGAGAGTGTGCCCTGATAAAGACAGAAAGAATTACAAGAAAGAGAAGAGTTATAAAAAACAAAAAGGTATTTAGGACATGAAGATTAAACTCCGCATATATATGATGGTTGTACTGCTTGTTGCTTTGACGCAGCAGATGATGGCACAACAGAAAATATCAGGTCGCGTCATCGACGTTGACGGATTTGCTGTACCTTATGCCAGTGTGCAGTACCGAGGACACAGAATAGCTGTGTCGAGCGATGGCGAAGGCCGCTTCTCCATAGAAAAGCATGAAGGTTGGATGCTTACCGTGAGTGCCTTGAGTTACAAGACGCAGACGGTGAAGGTGGACGCCAACACCAACTTCCTTGAGATAAAACTAAAGGATGACAGCCGTAGGCTCAATGAAGTGGTGGTGAAGTCGAAACGGGGTAAGTACAAGCGCAAGGACAATCCTGCTGTGGAGCTGATGCGCCGCGTTATCGCAGCCAAGAAGAAAACCGATCTGGCCAACCATCCATACTATCAGTATGACAAATATCAGAAGATAACCCTTGCCCTGAACGACCTTTCGAAAGAACAGCTTGAAGGCAAGTTTTTCAGTAAACGACAATATCTGCTCGACCAGGTGGAGAAATCGCCCTATAATGGTAAACTCACTCTCCCTGTGAGTGTCGACGAGACGGTATCGCAGCATATCTATCGCAAAGATCCCAAGAGCGAGAAAGATATCATCAAGGGACAGCAGACTAATGGTATTGGTCAGGTGATACAGACGGGTGAGATTCTGAGTACCACGATGAAAGACGTGTTTACCGATGTGGATATCTATGATGACTATGTGCGCCTGTTGCAGTATCCCTTCCCGTCGCCTATCGGCAGAACGGCTATTTCCTTTTATCATTATTATATAGAGGACACGGTCTATGTGGAGCGCGACCTCTGCTATCATCTGCAGTTTATTCCTGCCAACTCGCAGGACTTCGGTTTCCGTGGCGAACTGTATGTGACAGCCGACAGTACGCTGCATGTCAAGAAATGCAATCTCTATATGCCTCACAACAGCGATGTGAACTGGGTGAAGGATATGAAGATAGAGCAGGAATTCACACGTTTGGACAATGGTGAATGGGTGCTTTCCAAGGATGATATGGTGGCGGAAATACATACCAACAAGGTGCTGCAAGACTTGCTCGTGGTGCGCAACACCCGTCTTACCGACTATTCCTTCGACGAACTGCCCAAGGTGCTTTTCAAGGGCAAGGCTAAAGTGCGGCATGACATAGATGCCATGAACCGCGATGAGGCTTACTGGAACAAGTACCGGCAGGTGGATCTGACCAAGAGTGAATCGTCGATGGACAGTTTCATCCACCGCATGGAGAATTCCAAAGGTTTCAAGTGGATCATCCTGGGTGTAAAGGCTCTCATGGAGAACTATGTGGAGATAGGAAGTGGTCCGGGCGGAAAGAAAAGTAAGTTCGACCTCGGTCCTGTCAACACCTATCTGTCGAAAAACTATGTAGACGGCATACGTCTTCGTCTGGCTGGTCGTACCATGGCTGCGCTCAATCCCCATTTCTTCTGGAACGGCTATGCGGCCTATGGTACGAAGAGTAACGAATGGTATACAGGACATGTGTTGACCTACTCGCTCAACAAGAAGAAAAACAGTCCCTTCGAGTTCCCGATGCGGAATGTTACCTTTGAGGTGTCCCGTGACATCATGTCGCCTTCCGATGACAACCTGCAGCACAACAAGGACAATATCTTCATGACCTTCCGTGCGGCAACGCAGGACGAGATGTTCCTCTATCATCGACAGCGGCTCGCCTTTACTTACGAGACCGATTGGGGACTGCGTTTTAATACTGGTATACGCTGGCAGAGCAACCGTACTGCAGGCAATCTGCACTACTTCACACTGGATGGAAACGAGGTGAAGAAAATCAGAATGACCGACATCAATGTGGGCATCAATTACAATCCTGGAGTCACCTATGTCAACACCAAGCAGCAACGACTGCCTATCAACCTCGACAGTCCAGAGATAGGAATCTCGCATACCATGGGCTTTAAAGGCTTTATGGGCGGACAGTATCACAGCAACATCACGAAAGTGAGTATCTATAAGCGTCAGTGGCTTGGCAGTTTCGGTTATCTCGACTTCCATGCTGTGGGACAGGCTCAATGGAACAAGGTGCCATTCCCGATGCTCATCCTGCCGCCTGTCAACCTCTCGTACTTTGAGTCTGAATCGAGTGTGAGCCTGGTGAGAGACTGGGAGTTTCTCAACGATCGTCAGGTGTTTGCGTCTCTGTCGTGGGATATGAACGGCAAGTTGCTCAACCGTATTCCGCTCATCAAGAAGCTGAAGTGGCGTGAATATTTCGCCGTGAAAGGCGTATGGGGAAACCTCACCGATAAGAACAATCCTTATTTGGAGAAAAACCAAGGGGATACGGAGCTGTTTAAGTTCCCAAGCAAATCGCACGTGATGAACAATACACCCTACTGGGAGTGTGTGGCTGGTGTACACAACATATTCAAGTTCTTTGCTGTAGAGTATGTGCGCCGACTCACCTATCTGAATAATGAGGACATCAGCAAGTGGGGCATACGTTTCGGATTCTCGATGACATTCTAAATGGGAGAATGTGTGAAAGAGTATAGGCAGAAAATATCAACATAAAAACAAGCATGCGATGAGAATATTACTGGCAGACAGACAGGACATTACCCGTATGGGACTGGTTCACATCATTCAGCAGATGAATGTTGGCGATAAGGAGGAAATGCCTGGAATTGAGTGGAAGTACGTAGAGGACAAGGCAGAATTGATGCTTGCCCTGAAGGATGACGACGATGCGGTGGTAGTGCTTGACTATACGCTCTTCGATATCAACGATGCCGATGAGCTGCTCATCCTGCACCAGCGATTCACCCACACCCGATGGTTGCTCTTCAGCGAAGACCTGAGTGTGGACTTTGTACGTGTGCTCATAGCAAGTAGTACGCAGTTCAGTATCTTGACCAAAGATAGTCAGCTGTCGGAAATCAAGGCTGCCATTCTGTATTGTGTGCAAGGCAATCGCTTTATCTGTCAGCACATGACGGAGGTGCTTCTTGCACCGCCACCTGCCAAGACTGAGGAAAAAGTGAAACTCACCAAGACAGAGACTGAGATTCTGATAGACATCGCTCTCGGTATGACGACCAAGGAAATAGCCGAAAAACGTTTCTCCAGCTTTCATACTGTCAACACTCATCGCAAGAACATCTTCAGAAAGCTCGATGTCAACAATGCTCATGAAGCGACCAAGTATGCCTTGAGAGCAGGACTCATCGACTCGGCAGAATATTATATCTAACTTCAATAAATTCCCACACCCTGCGATAGTTGAGTGATATAATGGCACGACAGGTGCAGTGCCTTTAAGTAAGCGCACAAAAAAAGCTTAGAAATGTCTCACGACATCACTAAGCTCCCATTTTCTAACTAACTTATTATCAACTATTCATTACTTTTCTGAATGCAAAATTACAAGAAAAAATGAAACCTTAATATGTTTTTCATTAAAAAATGCACGTAAACGTTTTCGATTCACGAAAAAATGATGTATCTTTGCAGAAGATTGGCGGCACTCGGCAATTTGAAAGCAAGTTTTCATTGCGCTCGTTTGCACAATCTTTGCAGAAGATTGGCGGCACTCGGCAATTTGAAAGCAAGTTTTCATTGCGCTTGCTTGCTTTATCTCTGTACAAAAAAGGCAGCAAGATGCCATGTTGAAATTAATATATAGCATAAACTTATTTACCACACATGAAGCCACGCAGAACATCACTCAAAGATCTCGCCGACCATCTGGGCGTGAGCATAGCTACTGTATCAAGAGCTTTGCGAAACAGCCATGAGGTGGGAGAGGAGATGACACGAAAAGTGAAAGAGCTTGCCAAGCAGTTGAACTACCGTCCCAATCCCTTTGCGCAAAGCCTTCGCAAGGAAGCGCCAAGGGTCATTGGAGTTATCGTTCCCAACTTGGTAACCCATTACTATGCAGCTGTGCTTGATGGTATAGAAGATTATGCCTCCAAACAGGGCTACTCTGTTATCAGTGCCAACAGTCATGAGGACCATACCCGCGAAGAGCGTGCCCTCGACAACTTCCTTAATATGCATGTGGAAGGCATCATCGCCTGTCTGGCACAGGATACTGTGGATTATTCCCATTTCGAACAACTCCATGACATGAGCATTCCGCTCGTGTTCTTTGCCCGATGCTGTCTCGAAGACAAGTTCTCGCAGGTGGTGGCTAATGGAGATGTTGCAGCACAGGAAGCCACTCAGCACATGATAGAGACGGGCTCCAAGAGGATAGCCTTCATCGGAGGACCCAATAATCTGGATATGGTACGCCGACGCAAACATGGTTATCTCGAGGCTTTGCGTGAAAACCGTATCACGATAGACCGAGACCTTGTGGTGTGCGACAAGATAGACTTCGAGGTGGCTCGCAACAATACCCTCCGACTGCTTGAGGGCCCCAATCCGCCAGATGCCATTCTTGCCTTTAATGACATCATCACCTATGCTGCCTTTGATGCCATCAAGGCCAAGGGACTTCGCATACCTGAAGATGTGGCCATCATCGGTTTCACCGATGGTGCTGCTGCTGCCTTTGTTACTCCTCGTCTCACTGCCATTATGGACAAGGCGCACGAGCAGGGTGCAAAAGCCTGCGAACTGCTCATGAGAAATATCAATGGAGATAATAAGATATATAAGGAGGTGGTTCCGATGATTCTAAAGATACGCGAAAGTTCTGAGAAGCTTTAAATACCCCACCTGCCTGCTACCGAATAAACCTAATAACGACATCAAAAACCTGATGCTCATGACGCTAAAAACAAATTGTCTTGAAGGGAAAGGGTACTCTAACTGCCAAGGCGGTAGATCTGCAACAGGCGCAAATCCAGCTTTAGCAGATTAAGCTATCTATGATGAAGGAATTGCGATTCATGTAAACATAAAAAACTCGCAAGATTCAGTAGAGTCTTGCGAGTTTTTTTATGTTTGTCTTACCAGTTGTCCGAATCGAATGGGTCTTCTTCTTTCTTGAATGTACCTTCTCCCTTGTCCCAGATGATTTCTCCCCAGCTGGATGGCTCATCTGATTCATCGGGGTTTTGCTTTGGGTATTCTGCCCATTTGGGAGGAGAGCCTGCGCAGATGTTGCAAGTCTCAGCCATGATGGTTGCGGTCATAGGACACATATATTTTTTTTTCATCGTCTGTCGATTTTGAGTGTTTAACTAATTGTTTTGTTAGTCCTGGCTTTCTTGCTCAAGACTTGTAGCTCCCGATTATCTCTTGATAACTTTCTTGCCGTTCAGAATGTAGATTCCACTTGGAAGTCCGTCCAAGGAACTGCTGTTGCTGATGAGTTGACCGTTCAGGCTATAGATACCATGGGCGAATCTGTCAATTCTGCTTTCTTCTTCGCCATAGATGATGGGGTTGATGCCTGTGGTCTTGTCCAAGGATACACCATCAAGGAAAACGTTGGCAGGTTTGGCAGGGTTGCCGTCGGAAGCATTTTTGGGTGCGAACCATACGCTGAAGCCTCGCAAGCCTCTTGCTCTTGTAGCAGAAGAATACATCTTACCATTGGAGAAGAAGTAGCAACCCTTCAGGTCGCTGCGACCCTCTATGATGGTTGACTTGTTCTCGATGGTCCATTTGCCGTAATTATCATCATTCTTGTTTGTATTCTGTGTGCCTGTTCCGAAGGTTCTGGCAAATGTTCCGAAGGCTGTCATGCCGTTGCCTGTGACGAATGAAGTGCCTGGACCGTCAACGTCAATACTGCTGTTGGTTGTCCAGTTCGTTGTATTCATTTTGGTGAGGTCGTTCTCGTTTTTATCGTCAACAGCGAATGTGACATTGGGAATGTCGATATGGTTCTTGCCGATGCTCACCGATACATCCTTCGCCTGGCCGTTGCCTATCGAACTCAGCAATGCCGTGTAGGCTGGAGTCTGTTCCTGTTCGGCATGCTTGGTAGGGAAAATGATGTAAGGTACGTAGGCTTGCATTGCTATCCCGTCGTTTCCAACCGTGCTCATGTCTATGCTGACAAACTGTATCTCATTGCTGGTCAACTTGTCGAGCTTTGCCAGTTTCACGTTAGGACCGAATGCCTGCGTGAGTTGGTCCTTGGTAAGGCTTACGGGCAAGACGAATCCATTCCACTTGTCCTTGTCGAAGGTCTTGTTGAGGTGTAGTGTCACGCTCTTGTAGGTGTTGGAGCAATCCTTCAGATAATTCAGGTTGTCTCTGTCCTGATCGAGAACCAAGTCGCCATCAGTTGTCCTGCTTGTATAGAGGAGTCGGAAGTCATCGAATACCGTCCACTCATTCTCTGCTTTCACAGGCTCTGTGTCATTCCGTGTACCGATTTCGATACCGAACCGGATCGTTCCGCCACCTTCTGGCACCTGTACCAGCACACTGTTGAAATATTTGTGACTGCCGTAGAATTCCTTGGCAGCATAGTCCATATTCTGCTTTTCGATATGTAGCGCTGCCTTTTCCTGTGCAGACATGTAATTAGTCTGTCCCAGAATGGTGGCATGCATCGTCTTTGGGTCTGGTTTGTTGTCGTTCACCAAGCAGGCATAGAGCTTTGCCTTAGTGGTAGTGGAGAATCCCTTGCACTCGATGACGTATGTACCGCCATGACTTACTTTGACATCCTGGTAGATGGTGCCTCGGAATTTCTTGGCATCAGCGCAATAATACTTACCGCAATGACGCTCGTAATTGTCGTTTTTCGTGAACGTGATAGCGCCATCGGGAAATGTGTAGCTGAAGCCATTTCTGAAATCTGATGTATATGACTTGCTAATCTCAATATTGCTGCCGGCTGTTGTGCCATTGCTGTTTTTAACGAAAGGTTTGTAATAATGCTCCAAGCCTAATCTGATTTGTCCACTTCCTCCATATTGATAAGCCTTCCAGTTGTGCATAGCCGCATTCTCACGAGAGAAGCCTGGGCATTGCAGACGGAAGGTCAGGTCGATGGACGAGATGATGTTGTCGGTGTTCTTGTCCTGGAGATCTAATATCTGTTGGTAAGACAGGAATCTCCATTCGTCGTTGCCTTTGGCTATGTCTGCGCTTCCTGCTTCCACGGCATAGCAGTTCTTGTCCACATCGCCTTGTGTCTTGGCTGCGATGAGGTAATACTTGGTCTCGTCAAATTTAGGTGATATGTTTGGAAAAGATGAGGTGTTATTGTGCGTGTATAGCCTGTAGGTGTTGGTCTTGCCAGAAACAGCCTCCAGTTCCCAACCTCTCTTGACGATCTTTTCCGATATGAGTCCTTTATAAATATATGCTCTGTCAATATACACACCATTGTCTTCTATAGAATCATTCCCAGTCTCGTATTCCAGGTAGTTGCCCTCTTCTTTCGATTCCTTCGAGTCAAACTTCTGAGCAAGGTGAATCCACTTGTCTTTGTCGATATGTATCCATAGCGGCATTCCGTATTCTTTCAAAGAGACATGAGTTCCCCAATAGCCTCCTGCATTGAGCAACAGACCCGTCTTGACATTGTAGAGGAAGAAGATTTTGCTTTTGTCATCTTCAGGAAAAGTGTAGTCGTTGATGTTAGCAGCTCTTACCTGATCCTCGCTGCAACCTGTCAGCGATTCGATGCCCGCGATGGGGGTTCCATTCGTATTGGTAACCTGGGCTTGTACTTGGAGACTTCCTCCAATGACGAATAGAAGCACGACAAGGAGAGCAATGAATGTGGTGAATCTCTTTTGTGCTGCTTCGTTGTTCTGTTGTTGTAGCTTTTTTCTCATTTCATTTCAATTTAGAAAAGTCTTTGTGTAAGTTTTACTCATACTATTTCCGACGCTCAGTTCTTGGTGATGAATAGTTGGAGCGCCAGTTTTAAACATTTGCAAAGATAGTGGAAACTTTGTAGTGAATACTTTTACGCACAGAAAGTACGTATTTTTTATAAGTGATTGAGAATGAGATAAGTTTTTATTTCATAAAAAGAAGAGGTTACGAATTAGAAATAAACAGAATGTAGCATCCTGCTGTGATTTGCATAACCATCCAAAGAACTCTTTCGGTTGCAAAGGTACGATATTTAATCGTGGATAAAGAATGTTTTAAGATTTTTTATCCTCGATTTTTTACTTGGATAAATCTGTTTTCATTAAACCATATTCTTCTCTATTCTTTGCTATATCCATTTCAATCCATTCAAACTTATGTGGCAATGGTTCCTGTTTTTTGAATGGTCTATTTCGTTTGCATATTCTCATCCTTTCGTGTGTTTTGTATAAAAGTCAGCCGTCGTCGCAGAAAGACAGTCCTCGTACCTCAGACTAACTTCCTCCGACTATGGCACGGCAAGAAAAATCCTTGGCTGTATGCCTTGAAATACTTCAAGACTATACTGCCAAGGACTTTTCTTTGTTTGCCGTGCTGACAACGGCTGACTTTTATAGCCACAACTCACAGTTCCATTTTTTATCGCACAATCCAAACGACATGAAACAGTGGCACGCCACCCTTTCATGTCTTAGTAGTACGGCATGAGGAAAAGTGTTTCTTTTTGTCGGTTGCAGGCTAACCGATCAAAAGAGACACCATTCCGTGATTTGCCGTACAATTTTGTTTGCATACTCCACCGCAAGAAAGAAGTCATTGATGTAAACCTCAACGACCACTTCCATGCTTGGCTGCACAGTCTTGGAGAAAACCCGATGCAAGAAGCATGGA
>CDZB01069581.1_pt1 | contig 24884 bp, 16 predicted proteins | sample 554961 | NCBI WGS metagenome assembly CDZB01 (sample SAMEA3182106, study PRJEB8094) | gut metagenome | biome: human; feature: gut; material: Stool; isolation source: human stools | place: Canada | collected 2013-02-26
ACTGCTCATCTCTCACCTCGCTAGATGTTACTCATTTCAATACCGCGAAGGTGACGAATATGAACAGTATGTTCGAATGCTGCTCATCTCTCACCTCGCTAGATGTTACTTATTTCAATACCGCGAATGTGACGGGTATGAACAATATGTTCTATAGCTGCTCCGCTCTCACAACCATCTACGCCAGCGATAATTTTGTTACGGACAAGGTTGAATATAGTTATAATATGTTCTATGATTGCACCTCGCTCAAAGGCACAACATTAGAGTATGTTGCCAGCAAGACCGACCACAACTATGCCAACTGCGGCACGGATGGTTACTTTACTCCTGGATGTGGGTATGCCGAGTTTGACAATGCTACTGGAACTCTTACATTCCGTTACAAGGGAGTCAAGCCCGAAGGAGCTTATGACCTAAATGTGGGGATTACTGATCCAGGGTGGCGTACGCATAAAAATGAAATCAAGAAGGTGGTCTTCGATGCTTCGTTTGCCAATGCAAGACCAACAAGCTGTTATTACTGGTTCTATGAATGCAAAAATCTGGTCAATATAGAAGGCATCGAGAATCTTAATACCGAGAAGGTGACGAATATGGCCCTCATGTTTGCGAGCTGCTCAGATCTCACCTCGCTCGACGTCACTAAGTTCAATACAGCGAATGTGACGACTCTTATGTCTATGTTCTCAAACTGCTCTAGTCTCAAATCTCTAGATGTTACTAATTTCGACACCAGAAATGTGACGAATATGTTCTATATGTTCAATAACTGCTCAGGTCTCACCTCGCTCGACGTCACTAAGTTCAATACAGCGAAAGTAAGGAATATGTACTCTATGTTCATGAAATGCTCTGGTCTCAAATCTCTTGATGTTACTAATTTCGACACCGGAAATGTGATTTCTATGGCCTATATGTTCTATGGATGCTCCGCTCTCACCTCGCTCGACCTCACTAACTTTAACACAGCGAAAGTGATGGATATGTGCTTTATGTTCAAAAAATGCTCAGGTCTCACCTCGCTCAACCTCACAAAGTTCAACACAGCGGAAGTGACGGATATGAGTCAGATGTTCAATGAGTGCTCCGCTCTCACAACCATCTACGCCAGCGATGAGTTTGTAACGACCAACGTAGAAACAGGTTCTAATATGTTCTTTAATTGTATAAAACTCAAAGGTTTTATAGAGTATAACAAGAACACAGACAAAGAGAATTACAAATACGCAAACTACAAGACTGGCTACTTCACCAAGCTGGTAGGCAAGAATGGCGATGAGAAGATAGGAGCAACGGGAGAAACTCTTGCTACGGATAATCTCGTACTTGATGACGATAAGGATTTCGTGGCTTACGAGCCATTCGCAGCTAAGGCTGCATCTTATAGCCGCACAATGAAGGAAGGCACTGCTTGGGCTACGCTCTGCCTGCCATTCGAGGTATCACTGCAGAATCAGAATTTCCGTGCCTTCAAGCTTCTTTCGGCTGATGATGTTACAGGAACCGTAGAACTCGAAGAGATTGAGGGAAGCATCGCTGCTGGTACTCCTGTTATCATCAAGATGAAGGATGGAGCAACAAAGCTCGACTTCACTGTAGCCAACAAGGAGATTGCAAAAGATGTTCAGACTGCAGAAACCGCTAATGGCAACTATCAGCTTCAGGGTCTCTATACCCAGAAGGAGTTCAGCAAGGATACTGACAACAACTGCTATATCGTGAAGGGCTCCAAGCTGATGAACCCAGCCAAACTGTTGGATAAAACAACAACAGAGTCTGTGGGCAGCAAGCCTTTCCGTGCTTACATGGCAGATAACTCTTCTGCTCCTGCAGCTGGTGCCAGAATGTTCAGCATCAGCGTCGGCGGCAGCACCACAGCCATCGAGCAGTTGGAGTCTACAGCAGATAGCAAGGCTGAATACTACGACCTCCAGGGCCGTCGCCTACAGAATTTGCAGAAGGGCATAAACATCGTGAAGCGTGGTGGCAAGACCATGAAGGTTATCATTAAGTAATAAAAAATAGTAATAAAAATAGATATGAAAAAGAAAAGATATATCAAGCCAGTGGTTAGCGTCATGGAAATGGAAACCACAGCCATCCTCGCCGGCTCTGTTATCCCGAAGGCGTCAGAAGAGGATTACAGCAATGAAAATGTGAAGGATTTCTGGGATACAAATAAGGGTATTTGGGCAGACTAGCCCCTGATTCTCTATCGTAGTCCCAGGCAGCACATCTGATGCCTGGGGCAAAATAAAAAGCCCCCGGAGCTATTACGCTTCGGGGGCTGTTTCTGCTTTCTAGGTATCATGTTGATAGGTAAGTTCATGAACATCCACAACATTTTTTCCAAAACTTTTCTCCTATTTTCTTTGCACTTTCAAAATAAAGTCGTAACTTTGCAATCAAGATAGGTTAAAAAAGGAGGTTGCGATGCCAAAGATATTTGAATACTTCGGATTTATCTTTCTGTTCTATTCGAATGAGCATGAACCGATACACGTTCATGTAATGAAGGATGGACATGAAGCTATTTTCGAGATAATATTAGAAAATGGTGAACTTGTTGAAATTCACAGAAGAACTTCTAGCAAGATACCACCTTTAAGTGAGAAGGATGCTGCTACAGCAGAGGCCTTTGTGAAGAAGTACTATAAGAATATAGTTGATAAATGGGTAAACTTCTTTATTTATAAGAAAAGAATACGTTCAACTAAAATAACGAAGAAATTATGAACTTAAGTATTGTTTCTGCAAAATATGTGGCACCATTAAAAGTTGAATTACACTTTAATGATGACACTGTTAAGACGATAGATGTTGGGGCTTTTATTAGAAATCACCCACATCCGCAATATAACTCTTACTTGAATGAAAACAAATTCAAAAAGTTCAAGATAGAGTTTGGAAATATCGTTTGGGGAAAAAATTGGGATTTGATATTCCCTATAGATAAGTTATATGCTGGCGTTTGCTGCTGAATAAAAAGCCCCCGGAGCTATTATGCTTCGGGAGCTTTTTCCGCTTTCTTTTCTTCCTTATACTTCCTTCCAATCTGCCAATCCCTTTCCCTTATCATCCAGTTCTATGGGGTCTTATGCTCCTCTTGAAATAAATGATGTAATAAAGTTGGTTAAAAATGTAGTAAATGCTTGTTTGCTTGTCGTTTTTTTAGTATCTTTGCGATGAAAAATAAAACTCAAGTGTGGAAAATGTGGAAAATTTCACAAAAGAAGTATCAGAAATGTGTAAACTTACACATTTTCCGCACTTTAACGATGGAGGTGCTAAAAAATGTTTAATAGAATAATTATTCAAGAATTAAAACAATGGAGAGCTAAAAAAGACCGTAAGCCATTGATTATGCTGGGCGCTCGACAAGTAGGAAAGACTTCTGTACTTCAGAAGTTCGGAGAAGAATATTTTGAGCATTGCGCATATTTTAGTCTCAATGAAGAAGAGGGAGTCTGCGATATCTTTCGTAAGACCAAGAACCCGCTGCAAATCATCGAGCAATTGTCATATCTTACTTCAGAACCTATTTTGCCTCAGAAGACTTTGCTTATTCTTGATGAGATACAAGACTGTCCGGAAGCCATTAGCGCAATGAAATATTTCTGCGAAAAGACGCCGGAATATGTTGTGGCTTGTGCTGGTTCTCTTTTGGGGTTGGCTTTTGGTCATCAAGGCTTTTCGTTTTTTTAAATAATTTTTAATGAGAAAAAAGATATATGGGTGAAGAGGGGTGAAGAGTGGGTGAATAGATAAAGAAAACTCTTCACCTCCCGAAACCCCGATAAACAGAGGGGTTACGGGCGAGAAGGTGAAGAGTGAAGAGATAAATCGGGATTGCTTACAACTGATAGAACTTGGTGAAAGCCTTCACGCAGTATTCATGGTCGATAACGCTACCGGTTTCGCGGCAACTGTGCATGGCGAGGATGGCATTGCCCATATCCACACCCTTCAATGGGAGGGAAGAGGCGAGGATATTGCCCAAGGTGCTGCCACCTGCTACATCGCTGTGGTTTACGAAACGCTGGCATGGTACACCGGCTGCATCGCAGATGTTGGCGAAGATGGCTGCTGATACAGCATCGCTCGCATACTTCTGGGCTGCATTGAACTTGATGACCGGACCACCGCCCAACTTAGGATGATTCGTAGGGTCGAATTTTTCGCTATAGTTAGGATGCCAGGCATGCGCATTATCGGCTGAAATCATGAAGGCACGCTCTACTGCCTGATAATAAGCCTCTTCTGTATGGCTCTGTGCCAGGGCGATACGCTGAAGCATATATGAAAGGAATGGACTTCCGGCTCCCTGTTTGGTCTGAGACCCCGTTTCTTCATTATCGAAGATGGCGAGAACCTGGGTGGTATCATTGGCATCAGATGCAATCATCGCCTCTACACCAGCCCAGCACATAGACAGGTCATCGAGTCTGCCTGAAGAGATAAACTCATCGTGTACACCGAAGGTGCAGGCTGGAGTGGCATCAGCCAGATAAAGATCGAAATCAAGAACATCCTCTTTCTGGATATTCAGTTCGCCGGTTATCACATTCATCAGGAGATTACCCTTCTCCAGTTCATCATTGATGATGCCGAGGATAGGAAGTACATCCTTCTGCTTGCTCAACTTCACACCATCATTCACCTGACGATTGAAGTGGATAGCGAGATTGCTGATCTGCAGCAATGGGCGCTTTACATGAAGAAGGAGCGTCTGGGGATTCATCGCATTCTCGCCCTTCACGATAACTCTACCTGCCAAAGTGAGCGGACGGTCGAACCAGGTTGACATGATAGGACCACCATAAACCTCGGTATTTAGTTTTACGATACCGCCCTCGCAAAGCATCTCAGCATTTGGCTTGATGCGGAAGGTAGGCGAATCGCAGTGGGCGCAGATCATGTGGAAACCGGCATCTGCCAAAGGCTTCTTTCCGATTTGGAAGGCGTAGATGGAAGAGTCGTTCTTGGTAACGAAGAACTTTTTACCCGCTTCAATCTTGCCCAAAGGCTCCTGTGGGTTCATACGTCGGAACCCGTTCTTCTCCAATTCCTCGGAGATATTCTTTACTGCCAGGAAATTCACTGGCGATGCGTCTAGAAAGGATAATAATCTTTTGATCATAGTCTATATCTTTATATTAATATCTTGCAAAGATAATAGATTTTTTTCATTTTATCTCATTATTCTATTTGTTTTTCATTTTTTTGTATTATCTTTGTCCCCAAATAAGATCAATGAATGAATTATGAAACGATATAAATCCTATACTCTCATTATATTACTGCTGTTGGCATCGGCTCTTCAGGCATATGCGCATATTTCCAGAAATATGTTCATGCTTTCCAATCTCAATGCTGACAATGGTCTTTCCAGCCCTCGAGTTTATTCTATTGTCGAGGCAGAGGATGGTGCCATGTGGATAAGTACTAAGCGTGGAGTTGACCGATATAATGGGCAACAAGTAACCAATTATACTTTATACACAGAGATGCCGTATAGTGATGCTAGTGGTAGATGTATTAAACTGACTAAGGATGCGCAACATCTGATTTACGCCTACGACAACAAGGGAAAGGTGTATATATATGATAAGAGGAAAGATGCATTTGTCTTGAAATGTAATCTTCAGAATATTTTAGGTGGAAGTATCGTGTTGAACGAACTGTTGGTAGACGAAAAGGGCAATTTCTGGTTAGCTATGGATAGAGGCATTTATTGCTTATCAGCAGCTACTGATGGAATGGAGATAGTTCGGGAGACAGCTAAGGGTAGGTTTGTATTGAAAAATACCTATATTAATCATATCCAATTTATAGGTCAGAAACTCTTGATAGGAACATTTAAAGATGTTTATTGCTATTCGATGTCTGCCCGGAAGTTAGAAAAGAAGATTAGTGGTAGTTCCGTAGTATCCTCTTATCATGATATTGTGGGACATCGTATCTGGCTGGGTACTTTTCACGAAGGAGTTAAAGTGATGGATGATCGTACTTGGAAACTGATAACATCTGCTGATTTCCAATCTTTGCAAAACATTCCTAAAATTCCCGTACGTTCAATCATTTTATATGATAAGCAGACTCTTCTGATGGCTGTAGATGGAGCAGGAATATATGCTTATGACAGTTCGAATAAACAAACAAAGCTCTTGCTTGATACAGATGGACGTTCGGGTAACGTGCTGAACGGTAATGGATTATATACCTTGTGCTGCGATCGTTTTGGCGATTTATGGGCAGGCTCTTACTCGGGAGGAGTAGATTTGGCAATACCGATGAAACATACATTGGAATATATCACACATGAATATCTCAACAATCAATCACTGATAGATAATTGTGTGAACGATGTTTTCCAAAGCCGTGATGGGAAAATATGGTATGCCACAGATAAAGGAGTAAGTGTTTATGATGCGCAGACTCGTCTTTGGCATCATGGATTATATAATAAGGTGGCGCTTACGATTTGTCAGACTGTAGACGGCAGAATTCTGGTTGGTACCTATGGTAATGGCGTATATCAGGTTCATGCTGATGGCACTAGTATGCCTGCTTATTCTGTGGAAACAGGAATGTTGAAGAGTGATTACGTATTCAGTCTTTTTACTGATAGCGATGGTAATATTTGGGTGGGATGTTTGGATGGAGATATGGCTTGTTTCCCTTCTGATAAATATAATTTGAATGGAACGGGAAAGTCGGTATTCTATCTGCCTGTCAACGAAGTGCAATGCATCACGGAATCACTGGATAAGCGTTTTATTGCTGTAGGAACTTCGCATGGAGGCTATTTGATTGATAAGCGCGAACCTTTGCATCCTCGTCGTTTCTTTTATCCTGAACAGTATCCCGGTAAAGACATTAATTTGTTTGTCAACAGTATGTCTTTTCAGGATTCCCGTCATATCTGGATTGGAACGGATGGAGGAGGACTCTATGATTATGATTTACTGGCAAAGAAGTTTAAGCGTTATACTAATCAGAACGCTTTGCCTTCTAATACAGTTTATGGACTTATAAGAGGTATTAATGGCAATTTGTGGATCAGTACGGATAAAGGATTGGCGTTCATGAAACAGGGGAAGATAGTAAACCTCAACATCTTTAAGGGAATGGAACGTGAGTATAACCGAATGTCTGTTGCGTGTACTTCAGATGGCAGGGTGCTTTTTGGCAGCAACGATGGAGTTGTCGCTTTGACTCCTATGTTTGCCAAAGGTTTGAATTATGCCGCTCCACTTCGTATTCATAGTGTTGAGGTTGAAGGTGTCGAACGTTCCGATTACTGGAATGAATGTCTCTTTGAAATGTTGAAGGAAGGCAAATTGAAACTTAGCCATAATGAGAATACGCTGGTTGTTTCTTTCGAGAGTATCAATTATCAATACCAGTATGATATTCAATATCAATATTATTTGGAAGGATACGACCGTAATTGGAGTAAACCATCTTCTAATCAGTTGGCACGATTTGTAAATTTGCCTTCGGGCAGCTATGTGCTTCATGTAAAGGCTATCTGCAGAAGTAATGGTAGAGAATTGGGAGAAACAACTTTGGAAATTCATATAGCCCAACCTTGGTGGAATACCTGGTGGGCATGGATTATCTATCTCTGTATTTTTGCTGCCATCTTATATTTTGTCTGGCAGTATTACAAAGAGCGTTTACAGCGAAAGTATTATGATGAGAAAATCAATTTCTTCGTTAATACAGCCCATAACATACGTACTCCTTTGAGTCTCGTGTTGGCTCCTCTTGATAATCTGGCTAATGATTCCAGCTTGAGTGAGAAAAGCCGTGGATTCTTGGATATGGCGCATCGCAACGGCAACAAACTGTTGAAGATGGTTACAGAATTGCTTGACTTCCAAAAGATAGAGCAGTCTGCCGAACAGATTCGCCTGCAAGATATAGAATTGCCGATGCTTTTACGTGTGCAGTTGGAAAAGTTTGTATTGGCAGCTCAGGAGAAGCATATTCAACTGTGTATTGAAACGTGTCCGCAGCAACAGATTCATTCTGATGTCAAAATGATGGATCTGATATTGGAAAATCTTCTCTCGAATGCTATCAAATATACACCTCAAGGTGGAAAGGTTACGTTGTCGGCTTCTGTTGAAGGCAAGATGGCTATGATTCATGTATGTGATACAGGTATAGGTATTCCAAAGGCCGAAATTAAGAGTATCTTCAAGACCTTCTTCAGGGCTTCTAATGCGATAAATTCTCAGGAAATGGGAAGTGGATTAGGACTGATGCTTACACGAAAGCTCGTAGAGAAATTAGGAGGAAAGCTTAGTTTCGTAAGTGAGGAAGGAAAGGGTACTACTTTCTGTGTGAAGATGCCATTAGGTCATGTAACAGATTCTGCTGTCCGGCTTGTTGGAGAAAAGAAAAATGTTGCAACTGAACCTTCTTTAGCTGAAGATAAGCATGATGAAACTTGCCAGACTGTGTCTTCTGCGGTTCAGCAGGATGCTGATGTTTCAACGGATACACTTCTTTTTGTCGATGACAATGAAGATCTTCGCAAATATATCAGAATGACTTTTGGTGATTCTTATCAAGTAGTTGATGTGGAAAGTGCAGAGGCTGCCTTGAAATATTTGAAAGAGGGCGGGGTATGTGATATCGTTGTTTCTGATGTCATGATGCCGGGAATGCACGGAGACGAGTTCTGTCGCAGCATCAAGGAAAATAAGGAAACATCATGGCTACCTGTTATCCTGCTGACTGCTAAGGCTGGTCGTGACTTTATGATAGAGGGACTCGGACTTGGTGCTGATGACTATATAGCCAAGCCATTCGATACTGCTATTCTTGCGAGCAAGGTTGCCAGTATTTTGAAGAATCGTCGCCGGTTGAGTCAGTATTATATGGACAGAAGCCTTGCTCTTGTTAGAGGAGAGGTTGCTTCTGAGTCTGCTTCTTCCGAGCAGATTGTGGGTTCTGATTCTTCCGATGAACACTTGGAACCTGCTGGAGCTTCTGAAGAGAAAAAGGATGATACTGTCTTGAATAAGCAAGGCCAGACATTTGAAAATGTGGCAGAAGCTGTTCTGGATCCGCAAGACCAGGCTTTTGTAGATAAAGCTACCCGTTTGGTGTTGACTCATCTGAGCGACACAGACTTTAATATCGACAGACTCTGTAGAGAGATGGCGATGAGCAGAACGCTTTTCTATGGTAGGCTGAAGACTCTTACGGGCCAAAGTCCGCAGGATTTTATGCGTTTGATACGTCTGGAGCAGGCTGCAATCTTCCTGAAACAGGGGGATAGTGTGCTGGATGTATCTGTGAAAGCCGGTTTTGTAAATGTGAAGTACTTTAGTACTGTATTTAAAAAGCACTTTGGGGTTTCTCCAAGTAAGTATCTGTAAATTAGAGCTTTAAATTCAAAGAAAAGGTTTCTGTTTAGACGATATGTCTGAATTGAAACCTTTTTTTGTTTGTTATCTAACCCTCTGAAAGTTCCTTTTCTTTATCTTTGCAACCAGATTCTGTTACGTAAGTTAAACAGTTATTTAAAAAACGAAACAATAACAATATAAACATAAAAATGAAAAGGAACTTTTTGAAAATTAGCCTCTTTTTAATAGGCGTCTTCACATGTTTCTCATGCGAAGCAAGTACATTGCCCTCATCCAGCAGTTCTGATGGCGTAGGCGAATCCATACCTACTGCCCAGCAATGGAATAAAGATGTTGTGGGGTGGAATCTTGGCAATGAATTCGAGTGCTCAGCTCCTGGACAGGATGGTGAGTCGATGCAGATTGGCAACCCTGATGGTTCTATCCATGCAGAGACAGCCTGGGGCAATCCCGTTGTTACCAAGAAGATGATACAAGCCGTGAAGAAGGCAGGTTTCAATGCCATCCGTATTCCAATCCGTTGGCAGTGCCACATTACCAACGCTCAGGCGATGAGCATCGACAAGGCTTGGATTGCTCGCATCAAGGAGGTAGTGGGCTGGTGTCTGGATAATGACCTCAAGGTTATCATCAATGTGCATCATGAAAAATGGCTCGAAGGTCGTCCTACCTATCAATATAAGGAAGAAAACTGCCAGAAGCTTGCGCTCCTCTGGATGAATATCGCTTCTGAGTTTGCCAATTATGATTATCGTCTTGCTTTCGCAGGAACTAACGAAGTGCATATCAAAGATAACTGGGGCAAGCCTACTGCCGAGAATCTCAAAGTGCAGAATGCTTACAATCAGATATTCGTGGATGTGGTTCGTGCCACAGGCGGCAACAATGCCAAGCGCCACCTCATCTTACAGACTTACGTTTGTAACCCTTGGTTTGGCATCGAGAATGGAGATTTCATCATTCCGAAGGATGCCGAAGGCAATGGCAACAACTATATGAGTGTGGAATTTCACTACTATCAGCCATGGAGCTACGCCGGCGATTGCACCTACGATTACTGGGGTGATGCCTACAAGGATGCTGGCAAGATACCTGCAGACAACGAGAAGACGATGACGGATTTCTTCGACAAGGTGGTGAATACCTGGAGCAACAAAGGACTGGGTATCGTAATAGGAGAGTGGGGAGTAACCGATCACTATAAGTCTAACTCAGAGAAAGTGCATGAAAACATGACCTACTACTGTAAGTTCTTGACTACGGAGGCTCGCAAACGAGGCTTCTCCACTTTTGTTTGGGACAACAACCACTTCGGCAACGGCTCTGAGAAGTATGGCATCTTCGACCGTTTCAAGAGTATGAAGGTGAATGCTCCTTGGATTCTTGAAGGAATCTTTGGGAAGAAATAAGTAATTATTAAACTAAAAACAAAATATCAATTATGAGAAAGAAAACTATGTTTCTCGGCCTGCTCGGTGCAGGTTTGATGTGGATGCCTGCTTCTGCCATTCTCGCTGCCCAGATGAACAATGCAGCGATGAGCGTTCAGCAGAACCAAGGCATCAAGGGTACAGTGGTGGATGCCACTGGCGAAACCTTGATTGGCGCTAGCGTGAAGGTGGCTGGTACAACCAACGGTGCCGTTACCGATATAGATGGTAACTTTACGTTGAACTGCAAGCCTGGAGCAACGCTCGAAGTGAGCTACATCGGTTACAAGACGATGACCGTGAAAGCTGCTAATGGCATGAAAATACAGATGCAAGAGGATGGTAAGGCCTTGAATGAGGTCGTTGTTACCGCCCTTGGTATCAAGCGCGACCGCAAGGCTCTCGGCTATGGCTTGGAGGAGGTTAAAGGGGAGGAACTTACCAAGGCGAAGGAAACCAACGTCATCAACTCTCTTTCAGGTAAGGTGGCTGGTCTCGTTGTGCAGAACACCGCTGGCGGTGCTTCTGGTTCTACCCGCGTGCTTCTTCGTGGTAATACAGAAATGGCAGGCAATAACCAGCCTCTCTACGTGGTGGATGGTGTGCCTTTGGATAATACCAACTTTGGCAGTGCTGGTGAAGCTGGTGGTTATGACCTCGGTGATGGTATCTCTGCCATCAATCCTGACGACATCGAGACGATGACCGTATTGAAAGGTCCTGCTGCCTCTGCCCTCTATGGTAGCCGTGCCTCTCATGGTGTTATCTTGATTACGACCAAGAAGGCGGAGAAGGATAAGATTGGTGTAGAGTACAATGGTTCTTTCACCATCGATACCCAGTTGGCTAAGTGGGATGATGTGCAGACAACTTATGGTATGGGCTACAATGGTGCCCTTCCTACATCCAGTACAGCTGGTACCAACTCCAGTTGGGGTCCTAAGGCTGATGATTTCGTCTTCAAGTATTTCGATGGCGAGGAGCGTCCATTCATGATGTATCCCAACAACGCCTCCGATTTCTTCCGTACAGGTTTCACCGCCCAGAACTCTGCCATCCTCTCAGTTAATTCCGGCAAGACAGGTATGCGTTTCTCTGTTACCGATATGCGCAATAAGGACATCTTGCCTAACACCAACATGAGTCGTGACAACTTCAACCTCCGTGTGAATACCTCAGCTGGTCCTGTTGACTTCGACTTTACCGCCAACTATACTCGTGAGAACGTGAAGAACCGTCCAGCCTTGGGTGATTCTCAGAGCAATGTAGGTAAGAACCTCATGACTTTGGCTGGTACCTACAACCAGGCTTGGTTGAAGCACTATGAGGATGCCGACGGCAACTACTCCAACTGGAATGCTAACGACCAGTATAACAAGAACCCATACTGGGATCTCTATAAGAATGGCAATACTTCTAAGAAAGATGTGTTCCGCTTGACAGGTAAGGCAATCTGGAACATCAACAAGCATTTGAAGTTGCAGGGTACCATCGGTACCGACATCAACAGCATGAACTTCGAGGACTTCATCGCCAAGACAACTCCAGGTACACCAGCAGGAAAGCTTACCGACCAAATCTTCAATAACAGAACACTGAACGCAGAGCTCCTTGCCCTCTACAACAACTCATGGGGCGATTTCGATGTCAATGCCACAGCGGGTGGCAACATCTTCAAGGTGAACAACAAGACCATCACCAATACCGGTCTTAACCAGCAGATGAATGGCATCCAGAACATCATGAACTATCAGGAGCAGAACACTCGTGAGAGTATGTACAAGAAGCAGATCAGTTCTCTTTATGCCAGCGCGAGCCTCGGCTACAAGCATACTTACTATTTGGAGGGAACCCTCCGTGGCGATAAGTCGTCTACGCTCCCTACAAATAACAATACATACGTATATCCATCTGTATCGGGTAGTTTGGTTTTCTCCGAGTTTATCAAGAACAAGAAGTTCATCAATTATGGTAAGATTCGCGCATCTTGGGCAAAGGTAGGTAGCGATACCGACCCTTACCAGCTTGCACTCAACTACTCCACAGGCAAGTATAGCTACTCGGGTTATACCATCGGTATGATAGCCAACTCAACACAGCCAAACAAGGATTTGAAGCCTACAATGACAGGTTCTTACGAGGTAGGTTTGGAGATGAAGTTCCTCAACGGACGCTTGGGCTTGGATGCCACCTATTACAACCAGAACTCCAAGAACCAGATTTTGAGTTTGGCTTCAACCACCACCTCTGGCTATGCTTACCGCCTCATCAATGCCGGTGAGATTCAGAACCAGGGTATCGAGATTGCCCTCAATGCCCGTGCCTTGCAGATCAAGGACTTCGCTTGGGACTTGGGTGTCAACTTCTCCAAGAATACCAACAAGGTGAAGTCGCTCGTAGATGGTATGGACTATTTTGAGCTTGCCAAGGCCACATGGTGCGGTGTATCAGTAGGTGCTCAGGTTGGCGAGAATTATGGTGCTATCCGTGGACACGATGTTGTTCGCAATGAGCAGGGACAAGTTGTCATCGATGCAGCCACAGGACTTCCAAAGGTTGACCAGAACGTGAAGACCATCGGCAACTCTTCTTGGGATTGGACTGGTGGTTTCTATACCACATTCTCTTACAAGAACTTCCGCCTCTCTGCATCTTTCGATGTGAAGGTGGGTGCTGATATCTACTCTATGTCTATGCGCTCTGCATACCAGACTGGTAAGGCAAAGGGAACATTGGCAGGCCGTGAGGAGTGGTACGCTTCTGAGGAGGCTCGTCAGGCAGCAGGTAAGGACATCTCGGCATGGCGTGAGTCTGGCAACTGCAAGGGACTCGTAGTGGATGGTGTTATCGACAATGGTGATGGTACTTATCGTAAGAACGACATCGCTGTGAGCCCAGAAGATTACTGGAAGCACATGGCTCAGAACGTACAGAGCGAGTTTGTATATGACAACTCTTACGTGAAGTGTCGTGAGATTACTTTCGGCTATACCTTCCCAGAGAGCATCCTGGGCAAGTATGTCAAGGGCTTGACCGTATCCTTCGTGGCTCGTAACCCATTCATTGTTTGGAAGAACATTCCTAACATCGACCCAGACTCCAGCTACAACACCTCAGGTCTCGGCCTGGAATATGGTTCCCTGCCATCTCGCAAGAGTTATGGTTTGAACGTGAATGTGAAGTTCTAGTCTCGAAAAAATGAATCAATTTCTTTAGAAGAGTTCTAATATATAATAAGGTAAGAAAATGAACAATATAATCAAGAAATATATAGGTAAGAGCAGCCTGATGATGGCTTTCGCCCTGATGGCAACCGGCACTGCGATGACTTCTTGCTCTGATGATACCTTGAGCAACATCAATACCGACAAGACCAAAGTGAACGAGCTCGATCCTAACGCACAGTTGACAACAGCTTTGTTGCAGACTTACGGTGACTTCAGTCTGATGGATACCTACCGTAACTATATAACTGGTTTTCCACAGTATTTCGCTGGTGGTTGGAATGTAACCAATTACGCTGGTTCTAATTCCAGAGAAGATGATATGACCCGTCGAGTTTGGGACCGCTATTATGAAATCGGTATCAAGAACCTTGTGGATGCCATCCACAATTCTGCAGACAAGGCAAACTTGAATGCGGCACTTCGTATCCATCGTGTCTATCTCACGGCAGTTTTGGCAGATATCTACGGTGACGTGCCTTGTTCGGAGGCAGGTCTGGGTTATATCTCAGGTATCTCCACCCCTAAGTATGATACCGTAGAGGAACTCTACAGCTGGTTCTTCAAGGAACTTGACGATTGCGAGAAGCAGCTTGGCACAGGTACCGACCACATTTCTGGTGATGTCACCAGCATGGGTGGTGATGTAGCTAAGTGGAAGAAGTATGCCAATGCACTCCGTATGCGCTATGCCATGCGCATTTCCGATGTTAATCCACAGAAGGCAAAGGAAGAGTTTGAGAAGGCTGTGGCTGCCGGTGCTATCGCCAGTGCAGCCGATGATGCTTATATCAAGTATGCTGATGCACCATTTACCTATTATGATGGAGCCAACGACTACGATTTCCGTGCCAATGCCTTGGGAGAGATACTCTATGGTCAGGATGCCACATCGCCTACCATGGTATGCTCTACCTTGTTCTATCAGTTGCAGAATACCAACGACCCTCGTCTCTATCGCATCTGTCGCCACTATTACAACATCAAGCGTAGTCAGGTGAAGCCAGACAAGGAGCAGAACATCGACTTGACCGATGAGGTGTTGGCTTACTTCCAGCGTCAAGGTATTGGTGAGGAGCCTTGTAATCCTGGTGCTGCTTGGTATAGCGACTGGATGAACGTGCCTGAGGTATCAGAATTTCCTACTCTCGCTAAGTTGGCTAAGCAGGATGCTAACAATTATGACAACTCAGATTTTCGTGCACGTATGATGCGTCCATGCTTGAACATCGACTTTGAGATGCCTTCTTGCCCTGGTATTCTGATTACCTCTGCCGAGGTGAAATTCCTCATGGCCGAGGCTAAGACCAAGGGTTGGAATGTAAGTGGTGACGCTGAGACTCTCTATGAGGAAGGTGTTCGTGCTTCTATGGAGATGCTCAACAACTATTATCTCACGTCCAACAAGATTTCTGAGGATGAGATCAATGAGTTCATTGCCAACAACAAGTTGGGTGACAATCCTAAGGCGACCATCAACACCCAGGCATGGATTCTCCACATGATGAACCCATCAGAGGGTTGGGCTAACTTGCGTCGCTCCGACTATCCTGCTATCCTGGACAGAAACCGACTAGGCATCTTTACCAATGGTTTCACTTATACCGATTCTAACATGGCTATGCCTACTCGCTTGCGTTATCCAGAGTTGGAAGGTCAGTATAACAGCGTCAACTATAAGGCTGCCATCGAGCGTATGGGTGGTACTGATGATTGGCACAAGCAGCTTTGGTGGGATAAGGCTAACGTCAACCTTCAGCCAGAATTCGCTCCTGCTAATGGTAAAGGATACATTAAGTAATTAAGAATTTAGAATGAACAATTAAGAATTGGCTAACGCCATAACTATTAATAATTATCAAGATGAAAAAGATAATGAATCAATATAAAGGTAATGTCTTGAAGGCAATGATGATGCTTTTCGCCATGAGCTTTGCGCTCGCAGGCACTGCTACACTGTCTTCTTGTTCCTCTGACGACGATCCTTTCTTCACCGTATCAGAAGATGACAATCCTCGTATCTTGAACACCGACTTGGCTGACAAGAAGTTGGATCGCAAGACCAAATTGAACTTGGAAATCAAGGTGACTCCAGTTCACTACACCACTGTGACATGGTTGCTTGATGGCAAACAGATTGCCGAAGGTACCACCTTCGACCAGACTTTGCCTTTAGGTGATCATGAACTGAAGATTGTGGCAACCACCACCAAGAATAAGACCACATCCCGTACCTTGAAAGTTACCGTGACTCCTGCTGCTGATGATCCAGCCTTGGGTACCAATGCCAGCGAGCTTTGGGTAGCTCCGGGAGAAACTACAACCATCCGCAACTGCAAGAACCTGGTGGATCACGTTCAGAAAGTACTCATCGCTGGTAAGGAGGCTGCCTTCGATGTCCTCGATGAGGGTAAGGCATTGAAAGTTACAGCTCCTTCTGACCTCGCCAATGGCGATTACGACATTACATTGGTAGATGGCAGTGGTGTAGAGTTCCCTTGCGGTAAAATCAAGGTAACTACAGAGCCACGTCCATCTATGGAGACTACCATCTGGGGAGAAGGAGAAGGAGAAGGTGAGTTTGCCGTGACATGGACAACACCGTTCGATAAATTGAAGGATACCTTCCTCTCAAAGGTGAAGGTTGGCACCATCCTCCGTGTCTATGTAGATGGAAAAGGTCAGGGTACCGCTACCACAGCTTCCTGGCAGAACATCCTTACTGGTAAGAAGGACGATGAGCGTGGCGACATCCCGGTGGATGGACCTGCTACATGGAAGTTTGAACTGACCGACTACTCTATCCAACTCTTGAAAGAGCAGTGGGGGCTCCTCCTCGTGGGTGATGGTTATACCGTAAAGAAAGTAACTATTGAATAATATATTAGAAAGATTTCCGCTTTTATCATAAAGCGTCAAACCTTTACTGTTTATGAAGAAAATTTTATTATCTATTTCATTATTGGCATTGGCTTATACAGCCAGTGCCAATGTTCCAGTTATCAAGAGCGACCCTAAGATTGAGGCTCAGGTAGAACAAACCCTGAAGAAACTCACCTTGGAGGAAAAGATAGGTCAGATGATGGAATTGGTGACCGACCTCTTTGGTGCCAACGACAAGAACGGTGTGTTCTATATCGACGAGCACAAGACCGATTCTATCCTTTCCCGCTATAAGATCGGCTCTATCCTCAACGCTCCAAATACCTGCGCACCAACCGCCAAGCAGTGGGAGAAGTACATCGCGCAAATCCAGAAGATCTCGATGAAGCGCATCGGTATCCCTTGTGTCTTCGGTCTCGACCAGAACCACGGTTCTACTTATACACAGGGCGGAACCCTCTTTCCGCAGAACATCAATGTGGCTGCCACCTTTAATCGTGAGATAGCTCGCCGTTCGGCTGAGGCTACCGCTTATGAGACTCGTGCAGTGAGCATCCCTTGGACTTACAGTCCTACCGTTGATCTCGGTCGTGATGCCCGTTGGCCTCGCATCTGGGAGAACTTTGGCGAGGATTGCTACCTCAGTTCAGAGATGGGCAAGGCGATGGTCTATGGTTTCCAGGGTGAGGACCCAAACAACATCGACCAGTATCACATTGCCACTTCAATGAAGCACTTCATGGGCTATGGTGTGCCTTGGACCGGTAAAGACCGTACGCCAGCCTATATCTCTCCAGCCGACTTGCGAGAGAAGCACTTCGCTCCTTTCCTGGCGGGTCTGCAGGCTGGAGCCTTGACCGTGATGGTCAATTCCGCTTCCGTCAATGGTATGCCGATGCATGCCAACAAGGACATCCTGACAGGATGGCTGAAGGAAGAGACTGGATGGGATGGTGTGCTTATCACCGACTGGGCAGACATCAACAATCTCTATACTCGTGAGATGGTGGCAAAGGACAAGAAGGATGCGCTCCGCATTGCCATCAATGCCGGTATCGACATGATTATGGAACCTTATTCTTGCGATGCTTGTGGCTATCTTGTAGAACTGGTGAAGGAAGGTAAGATTCCGATGAGTCGCATCGACGATGCCTGTCGCCGTGTGCTTCGCATGAAGTACCGTCTCGACCTCTTCAAGAACCCAACCCAGAAACTGAAGAATTATCCTAAGTTTGGTGGCGAGGAGTTTGCCAAGCTCGCCTTGGAGGGAGCTACCGAGAGTATGGTGCTCCTGAAGAACGAGGGTAATATCCTTCCTTTGCAGCATGGCAAGAAGATTCTCCTTACGGGTCCTAATGCCAATCAGATGCGCTGCCTGGACGGTGGATGGAGCTATACCTGGCAGGGACATCGTGCCGATGAGTTTGCCGGCAAGTACAATACCATCTATGAGGCATTCTGTAAAGAGTATGGCAAGGAGAATGTTATCTTGAACCAGGGTGTTACCTATAATGAGAAGGGAAAATACTGGGAGGAGAACGAACCTCAGATTCAGGGGGCAGTGGCTGCAGCGAAGGATGCCGACGTCATCGTGGCTTGCATTGGCGAGAACTCCTATACAGAGACTCCGGGCAACCTGACCGACCTTTGGCTCTCAGAGAACCAGCGCAATCTGGTCAAGGCTTTGGCTCAGACAGGCAAGCCTGTCATCTTGGTGCTGAATGAAGGTCGTCCTCGTCTCATTGCTGACATCGAACCATTGGCACAGGGCATTATCGACATCCTTATCCCTGGCAACATGGGCGGCGATGCCTTGGCAAACCTGGTATCGGGCAAGTCAAACTTCAGTGGCAAGATGCCTTACACCTATCCTAAGGAAATCAATTCGCTCGCCAACTATGACTTCAAGAAGAGTGAGGAGGTGGGTACGATGGAAGGTGCTTACGACTACAATGCGAAGATTACCCAGCAGTGGGGCTTCGGATATGGTTTGAGTTATACCACTTACAAATATAGCAACCTGAAGGTTTCTCAGTCTGATTTCCGCCACGGCGACATCATCAAGGTGAGCGTGGATGTGAAGAATACGGGAAAGGTGGCAGGCAAGGAGAGTGTTCTCCTGTTCAGTAGCGATCTCATCGCTAGTATGGTGCCTGATGGCCGTCGTCTCCGTGCCTTCGACAAGGTGGAACTTCAGCCTGGTGAGACCAAGACCATGATATTTGAATTGAAGGCAGACGATTTGGCCTTCGTAGGTTGGAATGGCAAATGGAGATTGGAGGAAGGCGACTTCAAGTTGATGATAGCCGACCAGAGTGCTGATATCCATTGCACTGATACTTATCAGTGGCCTACTGCCAACCGATAATGTATATTTAAAAGATGATTTAAAGAAAAGAGCGTGCCAAGAGTGGTGCGCTCTTTTTGTTTGCATAGTAAAATGCAGAAGAGTTAAATATCTACAAGAATCCCCCATGATGTTTGGTGTTATGTCTTGAAATGATTACTTTTGCAAATCATAATTTTTGCAGATTTACAGAATCATTCAAAACAAGGATAAATGGAAATAGTAATTGGAATCATCATAGGACTTGCCATCGGATTCTTCGTGGGGAAACTGATGGAAGCAAAAAGTGTGGGAGAGGAGAAAACCCAGCTCGTAGCGAAGGCTCAGGTGCTGGCGGCTAACATCGAACAGATAAAACTGCATCATGCTTCTGAGGTTCAATCAATGAAATCTCAAATGGAGAACGAGCGGCTGTATGCGGCGAAACTCAGAGCGGAAAGCGACCAGCAGTGGGCACAGAAACTCGAGAGTCTGAAGCAGGAAATGCAGCGAATGACGATAGAACAGCAGAAGGTGGCGGCTGAGCAGTTGGCTGCCAAGCAGTCGGCTCTGCAGGAAACCAACCGTCTGCAGATGGATGAACTCCTGAAACCTATCAAGGAACAGTTTGCTGATTTCAAGAAATCGGTAGAGGAGAGCAAAACCCAGAACGAGGTGAACAAGAAGGAACTGCAGAACACCTTCGAGGCAACGATGAAACTCTTCCAGCAGGAACAGCAGCAGGCTGTACTGAACCTGAAGGAGCAGACCGAGAAGATTGGCTCCGATGCTGCCAACCTGACCAAGGCATTGAAGGGCGACAGCAAGATGCAGGGCGACTGGGGTGAGATGGTACTGGAAACCATCCTGGAGAACAGCGGACTTCGTAAAGATGAGGAATTCTTCATTCAGGAGAATACGAAAGATGAAGAGGGAAAGAACTATCGTCCGGATGTCATCGTCCGATTCCCGGAAGGCAGAAGTGTGGTCATCGATTCCAAGGTTTCGCTTACCGCCTATTCCGATGCTCTGGCAGCTGAAGATGAGGCTGAACAGGAACGCCTGATGAAGGCACATGCGCTGAGCGTACGAAAGCACATCGATGAACTGGCAGCCAAAGACTATTCCAAACTGGTGGATGATGCCATCGGCTTCGTACTGATGTTCATCCCTAACGAGACCAGCTATATCGCAGCGATGAAGCAGCAGCCTGATCTCAGCCGTTATGCTTATCAGAAGAAAATTATCATCATCTCACCAAGCAATCTGCTCATGGCACTCCAGCTGGCCTATAATCTCTGGCAGTATGACCGGCAGAACAAGAATGTGGAGAAAATCGTGAAGACGGCTGCTGACCTGTATGATAAGGTGGCTGGCTTCGAAGATACCTTTATGAGTGTGGGTGATCTGATAACCCGCCTTTCGGGCACCTTCGACAAGGCAAGAAAGCAGCTTTACGATGGAAGTGGCAACGTGATGCGCAGGGTGGAAAGCTTGAAAGGTCTCGGCGTAACGCCGAAGAAGCAGATCAAATCGCTGGAGGAATCGTAACATTTTCTTTTCCTGGTCTTACCATATTGTTCAAAAGTATTTGTTAATCGTTCAATTTTTGAAATTAGTTCTCTAAAAATGAGCGGTTTTCGATTTTTCTTTGTACTTTTGCCACGCCTATTCGGAAAGATAGGCACATACATGGAACAATCAAAAAATAACATATAATCAAATCAAAAATACCGTATAATCATGAAACTGAACGAAATTCTTTCTGACAGCTTTAATGCTGCAGAATGGGAAGCTAAGGGTTATGAGCTTCCTAAGTATGACATCGCAGCCGTAGCTAAGAAGACTCACGACGAGCCTACTTGGGTTCACTTTGGTGCAGGTAACATCTTCCGTGCGTTCCCTGCCGCTATCCTCAACGATGCGCTCAACACCGGTAAGTACGACCGTGGTGTCATCGTAGCTGAAAGCTTCGACTACGAAATTATCGACAAGGCTTATCGCCCTTACAATAATCTCTCTCTTCTCGTCAGCCTCCAGAGCAACGGAACCATCGAGAAGAAGGTCATCGCTTCTATCACAGAAAGCCTCAAGGCTGACAAGCAGTTTGGTGAGGACTGGGCACGATTGGTCCAGATTTTCCAGGCACCAAGTCTGCAGATGGTAACTTTCACCATCACAGAGAAGGGATATTCTTATAATGATGCCGATTTGGCACGTGGTCTTGATGCAGTATTTGCTATGGGTAAGCTTACCGCTCTTCTCTATGAGCGTTATAAGGCTGGCAAGTTGCCACTTACTCTTCAGTCTACCGACAACTGTTCTCACAATGGCGACCATGTTAAGGCTGGCGTAAAGGCTTATGCTGAGCGTTGGGCACAGGATGGTATCGTAGAGGCTGGTTTCGTAGATTATATCAATGACAGCAGCAAGATTACCTATCCTTGGTCTATGATAGATAAGATTACTCCTCGTCCACACGAGAAGGTGCAGGCGATGCTTGCTGAGGATGGTTTCGAGGATAACAATACGATTATCACCGAGAAGCATACTTTCACCGCTCCTTTCGTAAATGCCGAGGAAGTGCAGTATCTCGTTTGCGAGGATACTTATACCAACGGTCGTCCGCCATTGGAGTTGGGCGGTGCGCTCTATACTTCCCGCAAGACTGTAGATGAGGTTGAGACCATGAAGGTAACCACCTGTCTGAACCCTCTCCATACAGCGATGTCAATCTATGGTTGCATGCTCGACTATACCTTGATTTCTGCCGAGATGGCTGATGAGGACCTTCGTGCCTTCATCCAGAAGATTGGTTATATTGAGGCGATGCCAGTAGTGACAGATCCAGGTGTATTGAACCCGTACGAGTTTATCGGCACCGTTATCAACAAGCGCCTGCCTAACCCGTTCATGCCAGATGCTCCTCAGCGTATCGCTACCGATACCAGCCAGAAACTCTCTATCCGTTTCGGTGAGACTATCAAGAAGTATATTGACCGTGGTCTCGACAAGAGCAATCTCGTGTTGATTCCTTTGGTATTGGCAGGTTACGCCCGTTATCTCAAGGCATTGGATGATAACCTGAAGCCATTCGAGCCATCTTCCGACCCATTGTTGGCAGAACTGCAGGCCATCGTAGCTCCTCTGGAGGTAGGCAAGGCTGATCAGGACTACTCTTGCCTGAAGAATCTCTATTCCCGCAAGGATGTATTCGGACTCGATCTCTACGAGGCTGGCTTCGGCGAGCAGATTGAGGGCATGGTGAAGGAACTCTTCGCCGGCAAGGGTGCCGTAAGACATACATTGCATAAATATGTTGCAGCAAGATAATTCATTTTTAAACTTATACATTATAATATATATATGGAAAGAACATGGCGCTGGTTTGGCAAGAAAGATAAGATTACACTTGCACAGTTGAAGCAGATTGGTGTTGAGGGCATTGTTACCGCATTGCACGATGTTCCTCTGGGCGAGGTTTGGACACGCGAGAAGATTCATGAACTCAAGGAGTACATCGAGTCTTACGGTATGAAATGGAGCGTGGTAGAGTCTTTGCCTGTGGTTGAAACCCTGAAATATGGTGGTCCTGACCGTGATCATCAGATTGAGGTTTACAAGGAGAGTCTCCGCAACCTGGGCGAGGAAGGCATCAAATGCATCTGCTACAACTTCATGCCTGTTTTAGACTGGGCACGTACCGATTTGGCACACGAGAATCCTAACGGAGCCAACAACCTCTATATGAACTGGGGCGAGTTTGCCTACTTTGATATCTATATCCTCCAGCGTGAAGGCGCTCGTGAGGATTGGGCTGAGTTCTCTAAGGAGCACAAGTGGGGCAGAAATCTCGTGGCTGAGGCTGATGAAATCAAGAAGACTTCTACACCAGAGCAGGATCATGCCTTGGTAGAGAACATCATCATCAAGACCCAGGGTTTCGTATCGGGTAACTTCAGCGAGGGCGATTCTGCTCCTGTGCAGAAGTTCCGCGACCTCTTGAAACTCTATGATGGCATCGACAAGAAGAAGTTGCAGGAGAACATGAAGTACTGGCTGGAGGCTATCATGCCTATCTGCGATGAGTACGATATCAATATGTGTGTTCACCCAGACGATCCTCCTTATCCTGTATTCGGTTTGCCAAGAATCATCGGTCGTGCCGAGGATATCCAGTGGATGCTCGATGCTGTGCCAAACAAGCACAATGGTCTGACTTTCTGTGCAGGTTCATTCTCTGCCGGCGAGCACAACGACTGTGTGGCAATGGCGAAGCAGTTTGCTGACCGCACTCACTTTGTTCATCTGCGCTCTTGCTACATCTTCCCTAACGGCAACTTTACAGAGGCTTCTCACTTGGGTGGTCGCGGCCATCTCATTGAACTTTGCCGCATCTTCGAGAAGGCTGAGCAGGAAGGCAAGTGCAATTCCGGCCGTCGTCTGCCAATGCGAGTAGACCATGGCATGACCTTCACCGATGAGCCAGGTGGCGTATTCGATGAGAGCAATCATGGTCACAATGCCGGTTACACTCTCCTCGGCCGTATGTTTGCCATGGGTCAGATTCAGGGTGTCATCGCAACAGTAGATGATGAGCTGGGCATAGAGTACAAGCAGCCGGGATTCTATGATTAGTTGATAGTTTATAGGCTATTAAGTGATTTGAAATTCAGGTTATATAAAATACGAAAAAGGCTAGCGTGCGTTTTTGCATGCTAGCTTTTTTTGTGCTGATTTTTTGGGTTATTGGCTAAAGCACCACCTCCTCAACATACTTCACCAGCGAATCCTTGCCGTTATGCAGATAGAAGTCTACACGAACCACGTGGTTGATGTCGGCATTGCCCTTCACCTTTATGTGTCGGGTCTTGCTGTACATCATCGTGTCGCGGCGTGAAGGATAGGATACGAGCTCGATGAGGTCTTTGGTAGAGTTGCTGCCCACATAATAGATGCCTACACTGTCTTTTCCGTTCTTGATGGCAGCAATCTTCGCCATCTTCTTGGCATGAGCCGCAGAGGTGTCTATCGGGTAAAACTCGCTGGCAGCTACCGTGTCGCCGTCATGCTGGTCGGGTGCAAACTTGCAGCTGGTACTGGTTGTTGTGATAGTGGCAGTGGCGGCGAGGGCTGCCGCAAAATATAATATCTTTTTCATTGTCTGTTATTTCCTTTCTTTTTGAGTTTTTGTTTGCTTTATGCCTTTTCGGCTGCAAAAGTACAAAAAATAGTTTGAACGAGGGTATGGATGGGGAAACATTTTTTGCCAAAAATGTAGAAAAGGGGGTGGAATGGGCGCGGAGGATAGAATTCGGTGCAAAGATACGAATTTTCTCTGATACTGCAAAAATTGGGGGTGTGATAAGGAAATGTTTGAACTATGCTTTCAGATTGAAAGTAGTTAAACTTCCTTACTCATAGTTTTGCGGGTGACAACTCATAGTTTTACGGGTAGCAACTCATAGCTTTGTTCTCTTAAAGTATAGAGTTAAACAGTAAATCAGGTGTTTATGATGGTTGTGATGTTTTTACTGCAATGACTCAGTTCCTCAGTTCCTCAGTTCCTCAGTTTTTCTCTGACCCTTCACTTTTTCCTTTATTTAGAAGTTTATTATATATATAATAT
>CDZB01072093.1_pt1 | contig 24841 bp, 22 predicted proteins | sample 554961 | NCBI WGS metagenome assembly CDZB01 (sample SAMEA3182106, study PRJEB8094) | gut metagenome | biome: human; feature: gut; material: Stool; isolation source: human stools | place: Canada | collected 2013-02-26
GCCGTACACATCGCCGCATTGTACCGCTCGGCCTTTCGGATAAGTTCATGTTCGCCCGTCACCTTGACTGTCTTGTCAAACATTTCTTTGTGCGCATAATAGTAGCGGATGTCCCGCAGATCTTCGCGCACTTCTGCAAGTGATTCCATTCTCTGTAAACCTCCCGAAATTTTAAGGGAGCTCTTTGCCCTTTCACTATTCAGAGAAAAAACAGCGGTTTCTTACCCACTTTTTTGAAAAATTTTTTAACTTTTTTTTAATTCTTTTTGTAACCGCGCATAAATCCTTGCTACCCGTTTGGAAATTACCGGCTCCGAAACGCCCTCCTCCCTCGCAATCTCTGCCTGCGTCATATGGTAAAAATAAATTTTTTTCAGCGTATCTCGCTGCAACGGCGTCAATAACGGGAGAAGCTGCTTTATGCGTTTGAGCAGGAACGTCTTTTCTTCTTCATCTTCACGAGTCAGCATCCTGTCTTCCGCATTCTCCCCCGCAGCCATGATTTCATAGCCATCTTCCGCAAATTTATCCAGCGAAAGAGTATGATATTTCTCCTTTGCATCACCGCGCCATTCTTCACACAGGCTCTCCCGATACGCCGCCGCAACTTCATCTGTAACCTCAATCCGAACTTTTTTCCCTTTTGCATCCTTATAATAAATGTGTTTCACGTTGAAATCCTCCGATTTGATTTTTCTTTGAAAATCGCAATCGGACGGATTTCGCCGCAATATGAAAAACGCCCGACTGCGCTCGGATCCGAACGCAATCGGGCGGCTTTACCTGTTTTAAGGCATAAAAAAAGCCCGGCAAATAAAACCCGATTTTTTCTTCATCGGATCCTATTTGTCGGGCTTAACACTTCTTTCCCTGTTAAGCTATCTGCGGCAAATGTTCGCCTTAACCGGGTTTCACCTCGCTTTCGGGCAAAACTCTCTGATTAAGACGCGTATTCAGTTGTTGTCTTTTCTTTTACGTCGCTTTTTTGATGCTTTGGTCAAGCATTACGATGCCGTCCTCTTTCACCATTGCGACTACGGGCTTTTTGCACTTCGGGCAGACAAGTTCCACAACGGAACCCGGCTCCGCCTTGCAAAGTTTTCTCCCGCAATCTCCGCATACTACATACTTTTTCATTTCCCTGCCTCCTGATCAATTTTACTTTATATAAATTCCACGCAATTTCACGCGAACTTAATATACCTTGATACACCCCACTACTTTGCCTTGTATCTTACAATCTTCCACAAGAATATCCCGGTATGCCTCGTTTTCCGGATGCAAAACAATTTTTCCGTCACTTCGCGGGCGATACGTCTTAACGGTCGCCTCGTTGCCTATAAGAGCCAGCACCTTATCCCCGTATTCCGCCGTATCCTGTCTGCGAAATACGATGAGATCGCCGTCATTGATTCCGATATCTTTCATGCTCTCTCCCTCCGCACGGAGCATCATAAGCTCGCCATGCCCGAACACTCCCGCCGGAAGAGAATAACTTCCTTCGATATTTTCTATCGCCTCGATCGGCTGTCCGCACGCAACCCGCCCGATAAGCGGTGCGTTCACGGACTCCGAACACAGCCTTTCATCTGCCCGAATACTGCCCCGGTGCGTCGTTTCTATCTTCCCTCGGTTTTTTAATACCTGCAAATATCCTCTGATTTTTGCGGTAGAGGAAAATGCTTTCGGCATTTCCCGCTGTATGGCACGATATGTCGGCGCCTTACCATGTCTCCTTTCATATCCCACTACATAGGTATACAGCTTGTCCAGTAAGCCCTCGTCGTATCGTCGCATGGTCTTTTTCCTCCCCGACTTATAAATGAACTTAATGTTCGCTTAAATTATAACAAAAAAAGAAACGCCGCGCAAGAGCGAGGCGTTAAGATAAGTTGACGCGTCAGTTCTTTTCCATGCTTTGAACCAACCCTTTGATAAATTCTTCATACCGGTCTTTCACTTCTTCCGGGCTATGCAGCCGCACCGCTCCGCCGAACGAGGCAAGCCAGCCGAAAAATGTTTTACTGACCTGTACAGGTACTGTTATTCGGTAATTGTTTTCCCCGCAAAGCTCCGGCTCGATATCCCTTCCGAAACGCTCATATGCCACGTTCAGTAATTCCTGCGCAAATTCGAGCGTTACCTCTTTATGCTCTCCCGAATACATTGAAAACAATTCTTTCTTATATCCGGAAAGGTCAAAATTCTTATATAACTCCGAGTCCGTTATCTTCTCCTGCTCTACCGCTGTATCGTCCATTCTTTCCACGACATACTTTGTCGGTCCGTCCTCTATATGATTATCATGATAACAGAAAAAGTAAAACTTCCCGTCCGAATATACAAATCCCAAAGGATTCGCCCGATACCTCCCTCCGCTTTTCCGGTATACCTTTTCTCCCTTTGCTCCGTAATCAAGATAACGAAAGGAAACCTGCCGTTTTTCCATAAGGGCGGTCATGAGCGCATCTATCGTGTAATAGATATGTTCGTTTTTCCCGCCCGCACCACAATCCGTTGCCGTACACTCAATGATCTCCTGCGCGCTGCCGCCGAACAGCTCGGCTACTTTATTCAGCAATTTATATTTCTTCTTTTTGGACAGAAAATCCGAGGAACAGACAGCCTGCAACAATATTTCCGCTTCCGGACGTTCAAAGGGACGAGAACTTATATAATACTTGTTTTCTTTCCCTTTCAGACAGATAACTTCAAATCCGTAACGGTTCAACACCTCTATATCTTCGTATAACGTCTGACGGCTGACCGCAATACCGCTCTCTTGCAGGGCGGTAAAAATCTCGCTCGTGGTCATAGGGTGTAATTCGTCCGTTTGTTTCAGCAAGATCTCATATAGCAGAAGCAACTTAATTTTCCGTTCCGCGCTGTCTGACATCTACCTTCTACCTGTTCCTGTTATATTTTAGAAGATTTCTTCAATTCATTTTACGAAAAACAATGTATTTGAAACATATTTATTTAGTTCTTTTTTGACAACAGTGCCGCACCCACCAGACCTGCATGGTTGCCGAGGCTCGCCGTCAATATTTTCACGGGCGCATACCGCAGATCACCAAACAACAATCTATTTACTTTCCTTTTCAGCGGACTGATGAGCGTATCCCCCTCTCTGCCAATGCCTCCGCCCAATAAAATCGCTTCGGGGCGAAACGCGTTTACGATATTCGCAATTCCCTCCGCCAGATAGCGGGTATATGCGTTGACGACTTTCTTTGCAGTTGCATCTCCTGCCCGCATACCGTCAAAGGCAGTTTTGCCGTTGACATTATTTATATCGCCCCCGCACAGTTTCCATAGTTTGCTCCGACTGTCCTTTTCCATTGCACGTTTCGCCTGTCGTATGAGCGCCGTAGCCGAAGCATACGCTTCCAGACACCCCCGCCGACCGCAAGTGCATTTTTCTCCTCCGAAGCGGATCGTTTCGTGCCCCAATTCCGCACCCGCGCCGCGGCTGCCTTCAAACAGTTTCCCGTCGAGCACGATGCCGCTGCCCACACCCGTGCCGAGCGTAAGCAGTACGATCGACTGATACTTTTTCCCCGCTCCGCAAGTATATTCCCCGTAGGCAGCGGCATTCGCGTCATTCGTTATCCGCACAGGAAGCCGTAATCTGTCTTTTAATTCTGCTACGAGCGGTACCTTTTTCCACCCTAAATTATTGCTGTAAACGACGACGCCTCGCTCCCCGTCGATCATACCAGGAGAACCGACGCCGACCGCCCTGACATCAATTTTAGTTTCCCGCGCAAGTTTTATGACCAAGCCAGACATCGTTTCCGTTACATAGGAAAATCCTTTCTCGCTGTGCGTGGGTACCGATTCCTGAACAATGATATTCCCCTCTTCATCGACGATGCCGCATTTTATATTCGTTCCGCCGAGGTCTATTCCCGCATAATAATTCATCCGTCGTTCTCCGTGGTCAGTATGATTTTCCCCTTGCCGTTTAAGGCAAACCTTTCCCCGCACGGCACAAAAAAACTGTCTCCGGCACGGAACGGTAGGTTTTCCGCTGTTCCCTCTCCTTCAATCACGTTTACCGCCGTAAAGGATTTTGCGTTGACCTCTTCATATGCTCCGTTCAGGATAAGTTCACGGCAACGGAAGTATTCGCACGAAGTCAAAAGACGCAACTTATTCCCCTGCATATCCTTATATCCCCCGCCGTTCGTCTTATCTTCAAATTTATGAAAGTCGATCACTTCGAGCGCTTTTTCGATTTGTAAAGGGCGAGGCTTTCCGTCCGCACCCTTGCGGTTGTAATCATATACACGATAAGTTACGTTACTGCTCTGCTGTACCTCGCAAATCACACACCCCGCGCAGATCGCGTGTACGGTGCCGACAGGGATCAGATAGCAATCCCCTGCCTTTACGGGAATAAAGTTCAGAAGCTCCTCGACCGAACCCTCCTGCAACTTTTGCAAAAATTCGGCTTTCGAGGTATCCCTCTTAAATCCGCAATAAATGCCCGCGCCGCCGTCCGCCTGAATGATATACCACATCTCCGTTTTGCCATTGTCGCCTTCGACGCGACGGGCATATTCATCGTCCGGATGCACTTGGACTGAAAGGTTTTGTTTTGCGTCTATGTACTTTATGAGAACGGGAAAAGCCGAGCCTTGCTTATCCACCGCCTGCGGATTGTTTTTGATATAATCCGCAAACGACGCCAAATACATACTTGTCCCGTCCGGATGAACGGACACTTCCCAGCTTTCCGCCAGATGTTCTCCATTTTGGCGGCCGTATAAACTTTTTAACTTATCCCCGCCCCAAATATAATCCTTGCAAACAGATTTTAATTTTAACATAACCGAAAACACCTTTTTATAAAACACTCAAATAAACAATTTTATTCTTAACTTTAATTAAGGCTCTTCTATTTTCAAATAACTCTTTTAAACAAAGTAAGCGCCGAAACTAACTGTTCGACGCTTACTTTATTGTTTTTTAATTCGGTAGCACTTCCAAATTTTTATAATAAGCATCCGATTCGCATGAATAAAGCCCTATACTTCCTCGACTGATAACATATGGATCTGTAAATGAAAACAAGTGTTTACCATCAAAACTGACAGAAATCGTATTACCTATACACGATACTTCAAATTCGTGATATGCTGTAGCATCAATAGCCATATCAACATAAGCAACAGAACGATGGTTGTAGCCAATCTTTTCTAAACAAACACCATATCTATCCATATAGACGAAATAGCCATAGGCACTACCGTAATCTAAGCGGATTCCATCGCTTGCCTGCAAATAAATAGTAGGTTCGCTCATTCGCACGATTAAACCCGCTCTTCCTTTACCCTGCCCGACTGCTGTTTCCGACTTCACCTCTACTTTTACAGTGTAATCAGTAAGTGTCCTATCTCCGAATTCCACGAGACTGCGATACCCAACATTTGCATAATGGGCATTATCTTTAATCGTCCAATCAAGATAATAATTATTATTATACATCGTGGAAAGATCATCGGAATATTGCGGAGAATTAGGATGTGTGCGAATAATATTATATTCAACTGCGGTATAATCACCATCTACTGCTTTTACCGTAAATGTATGCATTCCTTTTTCAAGTTCAATTTCATCAATAACTCTCTTTTGGAATGCCAATTTTGAGTAATCGTAAGTCTGCATATTTATTTCATCTGAATTAGCAGAATAATCAAGTTTCTTTAATTCATAACAGGTTGGCGTTTTATCATCTATTTGGATTTTAATAATGCTTCCATCACTATCATTCGAAAAAAGCGCCTCAACTGCATACAGCCCTGTTTCAGGTACATCGATTTTATAAACGGCCCTGTCACCTTCAGCAAGTTTTAAGGCTTCTGCTTCAGAGTAAATATTATAATCATCTGCGCCCTGTAACTTTTCAATCATATAAGTACTGCTGCCGGAAGAAAGTATACTTGCACTTTCGCCCTCTTTTGCGATGTAATAATTCGCCGCATAAAAAGAACCGTCTACAATTTTCGCTTCATCGTTATCGGATGAACCAAACGCTTGATTGCTGAATACTGTTGCGCCTATATATGTGCCGTCAATCATTCCTTCATAACCGATTGCACCATTCCCAAAACCTGTTTCCGACACATCAATTTTCGTTAAATCATCAAATCGGACACTTATTCTTCCTTCTTTATAAACTACCGTTATTGAATGAATTGCATCATTCCAGTTAAAATCATTTTTCAACGTTCCTGTTGCAATTTTTTCAGTTCCTTTATACAATTCAATACTTTTGCCATTTATTGTGACATATCCACCCCCGAAAAGACACTTGAATGTGCCATCGGCATTGATTCCACTGAAATTATATTCAGCAGTAAACATTTCTCCCGTATTTTTTGAAGACAAAATCTGCCTTCCGTCCGTACTTTCATACAGACCTTCTCCCGCTTGTGTACGCGATGCCGTATATGAATTTCCATTCCCGTCTACATAGAAGTCGGGAGCCGCCGGTATCTGCATTTCTGTCCCTACATCCCCCATAAGTGTCATATGTCCGCCAGAAAATTCGACACGATTAAACGCCATTATTCGACGCGTGTTCTTTGCTCTTGATACATGATAAGGCAAATACCAACTGTCAAGATCAGGTCCAATCGTCAAACAACCATGACCACTGCCGATATAATCACCGTCTGTTTCTAAAACTAAAACAGGATCCTCCTCGGTTTTCCAATCTTCGGGGGAGTCAATCTCCCCGATACCATCATTTTCACCTAAGGCACTTGTATTATAAGCGTAATTGATACGATAACTCGATTTCCCAACATCTTCGCCAGTATTGATAAGATAATAGATACCGTCACGCTTAATCATAAAGGGACCTTCTTCCCAGCCGCCGGTAATGCCACAATCAGTTATGAGAGTATAGTCGTTGCCTGAAATCGTATGCTCCATATCTGACATAGGCATAACTGCAACCTTAGCTTCTCTATCCGCACTGCGTGACGGATAAACGAAATACATACTCTCATCATCATCAATAAATACTGTTCCGTCAATCGTTACTCCTGACTGTCCAAACGTGTCATTTACCATTTGATAATCACCCCAAGGAGTTCCGTTTACGCTTTTAAAAACATAATGTTTGGTCGCATGCGGTGAAAAATACATATAAAAATCGCCGTTCCAATAATGTACTTCCGGAGCATAAGCACATTGATAGTCCGCATTGTTAGGATTCCCGTTCGAATCAAGTAATCTACCTACCCCCATAAAAGTATAAGTCATAAAATCTGTCGTTTCCCAACAACGATATTCACTTATCCACTCATCGGTAGAAACATAAACGTAGAACTTGCCGTCATATCTCAAAAAATACGGATCACCGCTCATACTCATATTTTCCAGCCCCGTAAGTTCAAACGAATCAGCTCTGTTCGGCATTTGCTCGTCGGTTATTGGATTGGTGTAACGTTCTCTCGCTGTCAGATCAACATTAACAGTTTCGATTGATGAATCAGCTTCCACCTTTTCGATTCGGCCATTTACTCCTGTCCCAGAACATGCCGCTGTAATGCATAAAACTCCCGATATCAATAATCCGCATGCTGTCGATAATATTTTTTTCATCCCGATTCCTCCCTTTTTAATCTTGAACTGAAACAGAAAGATTGTTAAATACTGTTCCCTCTTGTTCTGCATACATTCCTACATAGTTGCCCGACAAAGGTGTCCTGCCTGAATTATCCGTCACATTCAACGTTCCAAGTTGTATCGGCTCGTTTTCATCCCGGATTAATTCGATTGTTGCATTGATCGATGTTTTTCCTTCGGATGTAGTCTTCGTCAATGTAAATTTGATAGTATCACCACTTACATAAGCATATCCGCCGCTTGTAACATTGGAAACACCGGCAAAACCATTCCCCCCATTAAAGTTAATAATTGAAGCATCTGACGTTGTGTCTATCTCTGCAATGCCCCACCAATAACCGCGCGTATCGTGTTTTACATACAACTGATAATAGTGAGTCATGTCTTCGTTTCCGCTAAAAATCACGCCGTTGAGGCCGCTGATTTGGGAACCGCCCGAAAGCGTCATACGAACCGAAACCTTGCCGTTTCCATTCGAATCCAAACGTTTCGTGGGATCGACAAGGAGCGTTTGGCCGCTCCCCGTTTTGTAGCTTCCGTCAGAAAGTTTTTCAAATTCTCCGCTCTGCGCATACACGAAATCATCTGCCGGCGAAACGGAAATCGACCGAAAACGAATCGTATCGTTCAGCGCATAAAGGGTGTATCTGTCTCCGTTCCAAGCCGTTCCGGTATCCTGCGTGCTCCATTCGGACTTATGCGAACCGTCGTCGCCCCAAGTATAATCACATGAAACGGAAAAATTCCTTTGCCCGCCCGCAAGATAAGTTTTTACCGTGAACGCCACGGTCACCTCCGTACCGTCCGCTATGGCGCTTCTGTCCCAATAATCGGCGCCTTTCGTCATGCCGGCATTGGTAAAGTTCCCATCCGATTGGGTTTTCCATAATCCGTTATAAATGACCGACGACAATCCGCCTACATCACTGCGGCAGTCAAAAAACAAGAAATACCCCTTTTGCGGTTCGGTTTGCGAAGTGTTGAGCACGATCCCGCTCCAGCTGCTGTCCGCCTTAAAAGTCAACGAACCGGAAATTATACCGTTGCCGCTTTGGCTAAGCAATGCATCCGAAAGCGCCCGGGAATCTGCCTGCTGCGGAACAAGCGTTCCGTCTTCGTTGACAAAATTCCCCATTACCATTGTATAGCCCTCGGCGCTGTACTGCGGTATTAAAGTTATATTGCCCTGTACGGCGTCATTTTCAAAATCCCATTCTTCGCCGCCCTGCAATTTCCATCCGACAAATTCGTTGCCTGCCTTTTGGGGAGAAGACTCGGGAGCGGTTGCCTTTCCTCCCGCCTGTACCGTGGCCGTCTCAAAAGTTTCTCCGTCGGCATCGAGGAAAGTAACCGTGTATTCCGTTTCGGCCGGGGTATATGCGGCTATCTCTCCGAATTGCATGCCCGGTTCGCCCATAAAACCGACGATGCGCCCGTCCAGACTGATCCCCGTAAAAGTTTGCGGCGCGAGAGACTGATATGCGGAATCTGCTGATTTTTTGTAGCCGACGGTTATTGTCGTATTTCCTTCGCTTACGCTTACACGGATGGTAAAATCATAAGAAGTATTTGCATCCAATTTTTCCAACCCGCGCACGTCGGAATTCCAAGCCCCCGCCGCATCGCGTTGGCGTATATATAAGAGATATCCCTTATAATTCCCGTAGGTGGCATGGCCGGAAAATTCTCTGTACCGATAGTCTAAAACAAAAAGGCTGCTGTCGCTTTCCGAGGCATTGAAAACGATCCCTTTTATTGTGTCCGAAGTGTCGTTTTCCGCAGTTGTAAAAGAAGCAGACAACGCATAATCGTCTTTTTCTTCCTCCGTCAAAACAAAGGACTTATCGAACAACACGCCTCTTGAAACGCATTGCACGCCCGCGTCTGTCCGGGTCCACGATCCGCTCGAAACAGTATAACGCGCATCGTCTTCACCGATCAGGTCCGGGCCTTCGGGTTGTTCGGCGGCTTCCGACTTTGCCAACGTGCCAAACTCCATCCCGGGCTGACCGATAAAGCCTATTTCGCGCCCGTCCATCGCCACATTCCATGTCTGCGCGGCAAGCTCCGTAAATTCGGCGTCTCCCTCTTTCTTATACTTGATCGTGATCGTCGTGCTCCCGTCTTGCTCGGTCACCGTTACATCAAAATCATAGCGGGTATTATAGTCTAATTTAACGACTGCACGCACATCGGGGTCCCACGAACCGCCGGATGCACGGCGGCGGATATATAAAAGATAGCCTTTATATGTACCGAACTCCGCATGATTTGTCAATTCCCTATAACGATAATCGAGAACAAAGCCGCTGTTATCTTCCGAATCATGTTGGAACAAGATCCCCTTGATCGATTCGGTCCTGTCGCTCGGTAAGGTTTTGTACCAGCCCGTAAAAGCATAACCGTCCTCTTCTTCCTCGCTCAACGAAAAAGTTTTATCCAGCAACGTTCCCGCGACGTTGCACAAGACCCCGCCGTCCGTATGGTCATACGCGCCGCTCACCAATTTGTACTGCGCATCGTTCGGCCCAATCATCGGAGACGGCACATAATCTTCTTGATTGAACATATCCGATGATGAAGGTTTTTGCGGTTGTACCGCATCGTTGCAAGCCGCGAACGTTGTAAGGGCTAAGGACAAGATCAGACACACCGCTAAAAAAACCAAAACAACTTTTTTACTTTTCATGGATCATTTCCCTCCTGATTGTTGTTTATCCTTTAATACCTGCCGTCGCCATCGAATTTACAAATAGATTTTGACAAGACAAATATAAAATCAAAATAGGTAAACTTGAAAGCGTTGCCCCTGCCATCAACACCGGCAAAAGGGATATCCTCGTAGAGCCGGCAGAAACAGAAAGGTACTGCATCATTACTTGTAAAGTTTTATCCTCTAACCGCGTAAGATATATATCGGGCGCAAGCACATCGTTCCATATGCCTAAAAAGGTAAACACGCATTGCACTACCAACGCCGGCACAGCCATCGGAATTGCCAGAAAAAACACTCTGCCGATATGAGAAAGCCCGTCTATGGCGCCCGCCTCAAAGATATCGCGAGGAAGGCTGTGCATATATCTCTCCAAATAAAAGATAACACCCACGGTTCCGAAAAAATGGGGAATCAAGAGAGGCCACATTGTTCCCGTAAGCCCCAAAAAAGAAAACATTGCATACTGCGGCATCAGCGTAACAACGAAAGGTATCATCGTCGCACACAGAATAAACAGCAAAAATCCGTTACGAAAGCGGAAACGCACCTGCGCAAACCCGTATGCCGCAAGGATATCGGCAAAAATACCGACAAAAAAGAAGGAGCTTTCGGTGATCAGCGTATTCAGCAGCCCCCGCCAGAACGGCACAAGGTCAAAAAGGCTGTACAGGGTTTTGCCGTAATAGGCTTCAACCGAAAAATCTTTCGGAAACAGGTAGAACCCTGTATTTTGTACGACCTCCCGCGCCGATTTGAAGCTCGTGAAAATCATCCATACAAACGGGAAGATCTCAACGACCGCAAACAAAACCAATACTGCATACAGAGTAACATAAAAAACGATTTTTTGGGCAGTAAGATTTTTTTGCCGCGCCTTCCCTGCGGACGAGGAATTGTTTGTTAAAACAGACTCTTTGTTCGGTTCAGCCATTATTCCTCCTCCTTAGTTCGCTTTGACCATCCGCCTGAAATTAGGGAGCGACAAAACAAAAATAATTATACCGACCACCATGGAAGCTGCTCCGACAAGCCCGTAATCCCCGCCCATAAATTGGCGGTAAATCCAATAGATAACCGTATTGGAGTCAGCGCTCGATACGATAACATAGTTATCGCCGAATGAATTTAATCCTGCGATCAGCCCGGTGATAACCTGATAAGACGTAAACGGCCCCAACAACGGAAGCGTGATTCGGATCATGCTTTGAAAGGGCGTTGCCCCGTCAATTGCGGCGGCTTCATATAATTCGCCGTTTATGTTTTGCATGCCTGCCAAATACATCAACATAGCCGCCCCGACGCCACCCCAAACTTGTTTAATGATCAGCGAGTTTTTTACGACATCGGGGTCGCCGAGCCAATTTATGGAAGTGCCGAAAATTTGATTGATCATACCGTAATCGGTATTGAATGCCCATTTCCATACGACGCCGATGGCGACTACGCTTGAAACGGCCGGCATATAATATATGACTCGGAATATCGTTCTGCCTTTAACCGCCTTGCTGTTAAACGCAACCGCCAACAGAAACCCGATTATTAGGCGGATCGGAAGGGATAGGAGCATATATACCGTATTCCACACCGATTTCCAAAAAACAGGCGATGTAAATACCTCTGCGTAATTGTGAAAGCCTATCTTTTCGAAATTGAATCCGTTGCCGATTATGTTATAATCGGTAAAACTGACCACCAAGCAAAACAGGCACGGTATGAATACAAATATGATGCATTTTATGATAATCGGTGAAATGAGCAGCAACCCGGCTATGTCTTCGCGCTTTTGAAAATCACTGCGCTTTTTCTTTTTTATTTTTTTCGTTTCCACGCTTATCTCACCACAAATTTGTATTTATCCGAGTTTTCATCGATCAGTTTTTGAATCTCGCTTTGGAAGTTACTCAAAAACTCCTGCCCCGAAACCACACCCGCAAGCGACGCGGACGAATCGTTTGTCGTCGGAGAAGTTGTGATCGACTTTGTATCCCAATCCCATACAACATAATTCGGGGCGTAACTGTCTATGATGCTGTCCACGCGATAAACATGTTGCAGGCTGTATTTATAATTTTGCGAAGAACAATTGAAAAATTCCGTCGTCCATTCCCCGTCCCACGTATAAGCCTCTGCTCGCCGCGGGCTGTTTTTCAATGCGTTAAGATAAACTTGCCTGTTTTGCGGCCGGTTCATCCCCAACGGATCATTTAATTCGGCGGTAAGATATTCCTCTTCCAAAGTGCGCAAATTGGGGATCGCCATACCCGCTTTATAGTTATAGCGCTGCGCATCGACATTCGTACTGAGATACTCCGCAAGCAGATAGGCGCCCTCTTTGACCTTGCTGCCCGAATAAACCGACAGGCAGACGGAACCTAAAAACGATACGCTTTCACAGTCCTCTCTCGCCGGCGAATCAACATCTTTCAAATCCCCGGATTCGTTCGGCACGGGCGTAGGCAGAATATCCCAATCGTAAATGCATTCCCATAAGGAAGTCGTATTCCACGCGCCCGTAAATACCGTTGCCGCCTCGCCTGCGATAAAGCGGTTCAGCCCGCTTACGGAAGCCTGCTCTTCCTGTGAACAAACAAGGGAACGCTTATCTTTCCCCGAGCTGAAAATGTTTTTATTCTGAATATCGCTGAAAAACTGTAAAGCCTCGGCAAATTCTTTGTTGTTTACATCTATATACGAATGCCCGTCGGCGTCCAATGCCGTAAAATTTTTACCAAATACATTGTACGCCAATTCGATCGGATACGAGCCGCCGCCATATACGTGTTTCGACGTGATGCTGTTGCTTATATCCGATGCAAAGGCAATATACTGTGCCCACGTCATCGGGACCTGATCGTTCAGCTTCTTCGTCGTCGGGTCGTAGCCTTTCGCGGCCGAACGGTCTACGGTTATGCCGGCATCTTCCGCCATGTCCTTATTGTAAATGAACACGGTCGGGCCTAAATCTTTCGGCAAACCGTATAAGCCGCCGTTTTCGGTATCGCCGAATGTCTTTGTTTCTTTATTATAGCTGTAGGCGTATACCGATTCTTCGTATAAATCATCCTTTCCCAAATTGGGGGAAGCTTCTATATAAGGAGTCAAATCTTCGAATACGTCGGTATCGGTCATATAGCGTACGAAATTGTAATCTGCCATATAGAACACATCCGGCATTTCCCTCCTGTTTTGTACGGCCTGCATAAATTTGAGCATATAATCATTGCCGCCGATCGGGTTGTATTCTACATAATATTCAGGGTGTTCGTCTTCAAACATATCGATCATAGTCTCAAAAATACGGGTCTCATATATATCGCCCCACCCCATCATCTTGATAACCGTTTGTCCTTCCCGAGGTCCATCGTCTCTGCATGCCGAGAGCCCAAATGCTGCGGATATGCACATAAGTACTGCCGCCGATAATGTCAAGAATTTTTTCATCAATAATTCCTCCTAATTATTCAATAAATCACATAGTTTTTTACCTTACTTATGTGATATAAGTAATCTATCATTGATTTCTAACATCTGCTACAACAATTTTGTTCAAATTTGATATTTTATTGCTTACAAGTGAACGTTTACTTACATTTTTCAATCGCAGCCGGTTGCTGATTGATAGATTTAATATACTCCATGTTAAACTTCGGTTTACGCTCATAAGTATATAAGCCATTCACCTCCTGTTCTACATCATAAAGCTGCGTATAACAAAAACCAAATATATAATCTAAGGATAGCAATACTTCAGTCAACGATTTATACCTTTGCATAAACTCAACTTCGGTTTCAGGCGCATTGCCATATCCCCAACCGCCTTTATTGTCGCTATCCCAGCGTATACCTCCGTATTCGCTTATAAACACAGGAATACCCTTTTTATAATTCTGCCGCCCACCAAGTTTATGCGCATGGGAACTATCGAATCCTTCAACCATATTATCAGGGGATAAATAGGTCTGCGCGAAAATATCGGCATCTTGAGTATAATCATGCATATCGAACACATCTGTTTCATCTGTATGATAAAATCCGCTTACATCAATACAGGGACGCGTCGAATCCAGCTTTTTTGTAAGCCTATATATGCTGCGTATCATATCGCTATTCTGTACACGACCGTTATGATCCCATGTTTCGTTAAACGGGCACCACCCAATTATGCACGGATGATTAAAATCCCTTTCAATAATATCGGTCCATTCATCTTCAAACGACGGAAGGATGCGTGTATCTGAAATGTCTGCGCCCCAGTCCCCATACTCGCCCCAAACCATGTAACCATGCTTGTCCGCATAGTATAAAAAACGAGGTTCAAACACTTTTTGGTGCAAACGTGCTCCGTTAAATCCGGCAGCCGTAGCAATATTAATGTCATTTTCCAATGCTGCTATAGATGGCGCGGTATAAATCCCGTCTGGATAATATCCTTGATCAAGAACAAGTCTTTGGAAAACGCTTTTCCCGTTCAACAAAAATTTAAAACCATCGAATCTTATAGATCTCAAACCGAAATAACTTTTAACGCGGTCTTCCCCGAAACATAATTCGACATCGTACAATCTTCCTTTACCGGCTTCCCAAAGATATTTTTCCTTTAAGGGGATCTCCATAAAAATCTCTTCCGAAGCCAATATATAGTCTGACCGATTTGCCATCTCCATTCCATTAAAACTCACCCTTGCGGAAATGGTTCCCGTTCCTTCTACTTTTATGAAAACCCCGACTTTGCCGTTGTCCGCATTCGGATAAAACCTGACTCTTTCTATATGGTCTTTAGGTACACATTCTAACCAAACCGTCTGCCAGATCCCTGTAACCCGCGTATAACAGCAGCCATAAGATGCATAGCGATCTGATTGTTTTCCCCGCCCATGAGAATCGTCACGAGAATCATCTTCCGCACATACGCACAATGAATTTATGCCATTTTTCAAATACGGCGAAATATTGATTTTAAAAGGAGACCAACCTCCAATGTGTTTTTTAACGCTTATGCCATTGATATAAATCTCTGATTTATAATCTACAGCTCCGAAGTGTAAGTAAACATCATATTCTGCCCATGTTTCAGGAATAACTATATCCCGGCGATACCAAACACAAGGCATAAAATCCTTATTATTAACACCTGAAAGTAAACTTTCAGGACAAAATGGTACATTTATACGATCGTTGAGATGCTCGCGGGTAAAAAAGCTCCTTTCTTTACCTGTAGCAGTATAATCGACCTCAAACTCCCATTCTCCGTTCAAATTCAACCATTCATTCCTTTCAAACTGCGGTTCTGGATGCTCCGGCCGCACAATTAATTCCTTGTTCATAATTTTACTCTTTTACCGTCGGCTAAAGCTGATTGATATGCCGCATTCATATACTTTACAAGGTCGATTGCCGCTTCGATACCATATAGTTCGTTAGACACCCCTGAAGAACATGAGTCTATCCACGCCTGCATCGGTGACGGGACCTGAAGTTCAATCGAGTCGAGAGGTATCGTTTCAACGGCTTTTCCTTCAAGATGCAATTGTGCAATATCTCCCCCACCGAATCGGGCATAATATGCCCCTTTCGTTCCATATACAGATAACTCAAACACACTCATCAACGGAGAAGTAAAGGTCGCCTCTAAAACACCCATTGCCCCGTTCCTAAATTTTACATTGCAGGACGCATTATCCTCAACTTTCTTATGCAAATAATATCCGAAAGACGAACTAACTGAGTCGATCTCTCCCATGATATACTGTGCAAGATATGTACTGTTAAAACCAAGGTCAATCATTGCTCCGCCGCCGCAAATGCCAGGATCGAACCAATATTCAGGCAAACTTCCGTTTAATCCCCCGCAATGCCCGCATATGCAGCGAAACATAATAGGAACGCCCAGTATTTCGCGATCAAGAAGAGTTTTTGCATAGGAGAATTGTTTGGCTGCAAGACGCATGAAGGATATACAGAACTTGACATCGTTTTTCTTTATCGCATCGCGTATAGCATATGCATCTTCTAAAGTAAATGACAATACTTTTTCTGTAAATATATGTTTTTTATGTTCTGCCGCAGCAACAAAAATTTTCCGATGCATCGCCGGTTCCGAGGTAACGATTACGCCGTCAACATCCTCTCTCGAAAGAACTGTCTCCATTTCAGTAGTCCAATCGCAATTGAACTCTTTCCCCCACTCCTCTGCTATCTTTTTGTTTTCATCCCATACGCAGACGACTTTATTTCCGGGGTGCGATAAAAATTCTTTAACATATCTGCCGTCGCTTGTTGCCGCATGTACATGCCAACGACTCAATAGGGCTACGTTCACTGTTTCTCTTCCTCCTCAATTAAAGTAAATCGGTTTTCCCGTCTGTGCTGAACGCATAATTGCATACAAAATATCTGTAACGACAGCAGCACGCTCGGCAGTATTCACAAGGGCACTCTTACCCTGAATTGCATCAATAAAATTTTTCTGCTCCGCTTCTGTATTGGTCAACCCTTTTCCGCCCTCGAAATATGCAACTCCCCCGGCAGAAAAATCAGGATACTCTTCGGTCATCCGATTGTGTTTTACGGTATTCAACCGCAGTTTTCCTGTATAATTATCTGCCCCGGCTCTTGTTCCGCACAGCAAATAATTTACGCCGCCATTGGTCTCAACAGTATTAAGTAACCAACTGCATTCCAACATGATAGTTGCACCATTTTTCATTATAATAAAACCAAAAGCACTGTCCTCCACATCAAACTTTTTTATATCCCACGGTCCAAACGGATTAGCACAATTCGGCTGATTTTTTAACTTGTCATACATTGTGCCAATTACCATTTTGGGTTCATAATTATTCATCATATAGAGAGTTTCGTCGAGTGAATGCGTAGCTATATCAAACAAAGGTCCGGCCCCTTGTTCTTTTTTTTGCGTAAAAACGCCCCATGTCGGGACGCCTCTTCTTCTCACAACTCGACATTTTGCAAAATATATATCTCCGAGTGCTCCGCTCTCTATTTCATCTTTCATATAGATAACGTCTGGATCGAATTTGTGCTGATAGCCTACCGCAAGAATTTTCCCTGAGCGGTCTCTTGCCGCAATCATTTCCCGCGCTTCATCTGGCGTTATACACATTGGTTTCTCAACCAAAACATGCTTGCCCGCATTTAATGCATCAACAGTAATTCTACAATGCTCTGCATTCTGTGTAAGAACCCTCACATTATCGATAGAATCATCCGCAAGTAAATCATGGTAGTCCGTAAAAACTGAAGCATTTTTCACTCCATATTTTTGCGCTGCCTCTTCTGCGCGGGATTGAATCAGGTCACAAAATGCTACCATCTCCACTTCAGGCATCTTTGCCAATACGGGCATATGTTTTCCGTTTGCGATGCCTCCGCACCCAATGATGCCAACCCGAATTTTTTTCATATCTTCCTCCTTTTTCTTGATCAAGATTAATTAAACTCAGGATAAAAATTCCTGTTTATAACGCGATGGAACATAGCCTGTTACTCTTTTGAAAATGTGCGAAAAATAAGACAAATTATTAAAGCCGCAAGAATAACAACACTCTGTCAAGTTCTGCCCTTGCCTCATCATTTGTATTGCTTTCGATATCCGCAGTTCATGCAAATAATCAATATAAGTTTTTCCCGTGTTTTTTTTGAAATAATGACAGAAATAATACTTACTTAAAAACATTTGTTTTGCAACATCATCTATCGTAAAATTTTCAGTAAAATGCTTTTCCGTCCATGCTACTATTTGACGTATTATCTTATCGGTTTCATCGGTCTTTCCGCTTTGCGACTCCGTCATTTCCTTACTCAACAGTGAAAAAAACCGTGCCGCTCCAACAACCTTGTCAAACACTGTTTTTCCCTCGCATATCTCTTTTATGACAATAGCGAAAAGTTCGTCATAACAATCGGAAAGTTGAACTCGTATATTATAAATTGATTGATTATCTTCCTTGAAGCACTGTTCAATATCCAAAAAGTGTTTCAAATGCTCCAAAGAAATTTGTAACACATAAATATTACTGTTTTTATTAGCAAAAAAAACAGTAGAATGCACAACATTGGGGGCAATAAAAAATACTTCCTTTGCCCCTAACGTAAATACTTTCGTTCCAACCGAAACTTGTCCTACAACATTCTCGCAAAATAAAACCTCTACAGATCTGGCATAGTGTAACGTAGAAACATCTTCAACTCTCTGCGCCTTTTTTATAAAACGAAAAAACAGCCTGTTATTAAAGGCTCGTTCCTCCATTGCAATATCTATGTTATCAATTTCAGCTCCGGTATCTTCATTAAAAACATTTATGGGTTTTTCCATTTTTATTCCTCTAAAATAAAAGTTTCTCGACTTAAAATGATATTGTCTCTTATACCTTTTTTAATTATACAGATACCTTTTAATGAATGCAAGATTTTGGATTAGGAAAATTTTTCAAAACATTAATGAATCGATCAAGATTGCAGCCTCTAAATTTATTTTAATACACATCACAAAAGTTTACTAACACAATATTGCTGTCTAAAAAAAGAATATTGTTTTATCCCGACCCCCAATTCAAATTTAATACGGCTTCTTATACAATCCTCAATTGAGCAATATCGTCTTAATTTTTCGCAAAATAAAAGAAGCCAACTGCATTCTGTTGAATTATAATAGTACCATGAAAAATAAAATTGCAATTATCACCGAAATACAACGTTTTTCTCTCCATGATGGTCCGGGAATAAGAACTTCCGTGTTTTTTAAGGGTTGCCCATTAAATTGCGCTTGGTGCCATAACCCCGAATGCATTTCTCCAGAAGTACAAACCATGTATTTCCCCGAAAAATGCATACATTGCGGTAAATGCTCAGAAGGCTGTTTCAGCGGGGCAAAAGTAATATGCGGAAAGAACTATTCCCCCAACGACCTTTTAACGGAAATACTCTATGACAAGGACTATTACAAAGACATCGGGGGCGTAACTTTTACAGGAGGCGAACCCCTTATGCAGGCTACATTTTTAAAACAATTCATTCCGTTATGTAAAGAGCACAAAATCAATGTAGCCATAGAAAGTTGTATGTTTTTTTGGGATCAAACCGTTTTTTCTCAAACAGATTTTCTCATGGCAGATTTAAAAATATGGGACACAGAAAAGCACAAGTTTTATACCGGCGCTAATAACGAAACGATAAAAGAAAACATTTTGAAAGCTGACGAATTAGGAATCCCTATTTTGCTTCGCACACCGGTTATAAAAGGTATAAACGATACTGCTGACGAAATAACAAATATATGTAATTTTGCTAAATCGTTAAAACATATTGTTGGATACGAACTACTCCCATATCATCCCCTCGGCATACCGAAAAGAAGTGCTCTTGGTTTGCCAATCGTGCATTATGATCATCCAAGCAAAAAAGAAATGGAGAAATTAAAAAAATATGCTCACATATAAAGACAGACTATCTATATTGAGAGAAACAAAAATAAAACATACACTTCAAAAGAGAGAGCAAGACGGTTATAGAGATCTTGATGACTTCGGTACAGTTCCACTGCCCAACGATTATCATATAGAACCGTGGTTTAATAGTTCAAATTATAGTTTTTACGGATTAGACGGCATGAGCGAAAATTTTTGCCGAATCATGGATGCGCATCCGCCGTATGTCGATCCGATGGAAATGCTTTGTGGCCGCTGGCGAGATATGCTCGTCAACTATCGCGGTGATGTCCATTATCTGCCGGACAGGATAAAAAAAGACAAAAAATTATTTGCACTGCTTTCTAAAGGAGCTTCTACACAGTGGAGCAAACGATGGGACGAACAGCGTTTTCCATATGATAAACTGAAACCATTGCAAGAAAAATACAACATAACAAGCGGTATAGATGGTGATGCACATTTTGCCTGTGACTACTCTATCGGTCTATCGATTGGGTTCGGCGGATTTTTAGAGAAAATAAGAAAATTCAAAGTTTTAAATAAGGATAAAAAAGATTTTTATGATGCTGAGGAAAAATGCGTATTAGCCATTATTCGTTTTATTGACAGACATATCGATAAAATTAAACAGTTACTACAAATTGAAAAAAGAGATGAACTGCGTTCCTCTCTTTCAAAAATGCTTGCTGCCTGCGAACATATCCGACTCGATGCGCCCAAAACTTTTCACGAAGCTTGTCAATTTGTAGTTTTCTTTAACTGTGCTTCAAGAATTTATACAAGAGATGGGGCAGGATTTCAATTAGATACTCTCCTTTACCCTTATTACAGAAATGACAAAGAAACCGGAATATTAGACGATGAAACTGCAAAATTTTTGTTGTCGAATTTATATTTAACTGACCCGCATTACTATCAGCTTTCGGGCGTAGACGAAAACGACTGTGATTTGACAAATCCCCTTTCATACCTTGCTTTGGAAGCAGCGGACGACATCAATATTTCTTGTAATTTGACTGTCCGAGTTCACGACAATTGTGATAAAAATTTTCTTCGCAAAGCTGTAACGTGTCTTTTAAAAAATAAAAATGGTTTCCCTCGGTTTTGCGGGGATAAGCCGCTATGCGATGGCTATATGAAAAATGGGATCAATAAAGTGTCTGCACGAAAACGTATCGCCGTCGGCTGTAATTGGATGTGTGTTCCCGGGAAAGAGTTTCCCATGAATGATACGGTAAAAATAAATATCGCAAAAGTTTTTGAATGTGCGCTCAAAGATATGCAAACGGAAAAAAACAAATCTTCCGAAAGACTTTTTGAGTTATATGCAATGCACTTAAAAATTGCTGCCCAAATTACGGCAGAAGGTATAAATTTACACCTTGATCATGTCCATGAAGTGACACCCGAACTCATCATGAATCTAATGTTTGAGGATTCTTTAGAAAAAGGATTGGACGCTTCACAGTGCGCTAAATATTATACTATAGGCGTAGACGGTGCGGGACTTGCGGTTGTTGCAGATTCTTTTGCGGCTGTTCAATTAAGAATAGAAGAAGAAAAACGACTCACATGGGTGCAACTTTATGAAGCGATCGATAATAATTTTGCAGACGAACGAATACGACTCATTTTGAATTCAACTCCTAAATATTGTTCCGGAAACAGTTATGCCGATAAATGGGCTAAACGACTGACTCAAAATTGGGTTGAAACAATAAAAAAACAATCCATGCCAAAAGGAAGACAACTAATTCCCGGATGGTTTTCATGGGCTCGCACCATAGAATATGGTTCAGTTGTAGGTCCAACACCTAACGGACGGCGCTTTGGCGAACCTATTTCTCATGGAGCCAATCCGGATCCGCATTTTCGTAAAGATGGAGCTGTAACCGCTCAGTCAGAGGGCATTGCATCTGTGCAGTGCGGTTACGGAAATACAGCTCCGCTACAACTAGAATTTGACCCTAAAATAGCAAACGAAGAAAAGGCAATCGATGCAGTAACTTCTCTTATTGAAACACATTTTAAAAAGGGAGGCACCCTCATCAACATTAATGTATTGGATGGGAAAACGCTTTTAGAAGCAAATGAAAACCCAGCCTCACATCCCGATTTAATTGTTCGTGTCACTGGATTCACTGCTTATTTTGCTTCACTTTCACCGCAGTTCCGTCAATTAGTCGTAAACCGCTTTTTGGAGGGAATTTAATGAATATACCTATACGGCAAATGGACGCATACGATGTCATTGTTGTCGGAGGAGGAATTGCAGGCATTAGCGCTTCCGTGTCTGCGGCGCGACTTGGTAAAAGTGTCCTTTTGATTGAAAAATCTATAAATCTGGGTGGACTTGCTACTGCAGGACTAATTAATTGGTATGAACCGCTCTGCGACGGGACTGGCTCACAAAGACTAGGCGGTATGGCAGAAGAATTGCTTCGTCTTGCTGTTAAATTCGGCTTTGATAATTTACCTAAAAAATGGCATGGTCAAAGCAATAATCAACCTCGGAATAATCGCTTTTCGACATATTACTCTCCCACGTTTTTCTCATTAGCTTTAGATGAATTTGTGGAAGAGAGCGGAGCACATATTCTGTATGATACATTAGCAACATATCCGGTTATGAATAAAAAATTATGCTTAGGCATTATTACGGAAAATATCGATGGCCGTTGCTTTTATCCGGCAAAGGTTGTTATTGATACCACGGGCGATGCATCTATTTTTGTGCGCGCGGGAGCCAAGACACAAGAATTTAATAATTTTTTGACTTATATTGTTCACGAAACTGACTATGAAAATACAAAAAATTATATCGAATCCCATGACCTTTGTAAACTCCGACGTTGGAAAAACTGTGGAAGCGATTATCTTGGAAACGGTCACCCTAAAGGAATGAAATTATGGCACGGAACAACTTGTAATGAACTAAACGAATTCATTAAACAAGGAAAAAAAAGAATGTTAAAAACATATGACGGAACAGATAAAAATAGCCGAGATATACTTTCTCTCCCTACAATTCCGCAGCTGCGCGTAATTAGAAGAATTATTGGTGAATATACATTTGATGGATTAGATAATACTCTCATATTCCCTGACACCATCGGTAACGCAAGTGATTTCAGAAAACGTGGCGTCTATTATTCCATTCCATATAGATGTTTATACTCTTCCGCTTTTCCTAATTTAATTGCCGCAGGAAGAATTGTCAGCGCTGTAGGTGACGGTATGGAGATATTGCGAGTTATTCCGTGCTGTGCTCTTACCGGTCAAGCAGCAGGAGTAGCTGCCACAATTGCTATCGAAGATAACCTATCTATAAAGAATATATCTTATTCAAAATTGCGAAATAAACTTGAAAATAGCAATGTTATTTTTTAACTTAACTATTACTTCAAATATAATTAATTTTTACTTCAACCCCATAATCATTTGTACTACATGGATTAAACAATTTTTATCTGATTTTTACATGCTTCACAAATCTCCATCTCCAAAGCGGCGAGGATACTCTCCGCTTTTTCTTTCGGGATATTTTTTAAGTCGGGTGTTCCGTTGATGAATACCTTTAATTTCAATGAATTTTCTTTTACTTCGATCTCCTGTATTTTCCCGCTCCTCCGTTTTTTCTTTTATTTCAGCGCAGTAAAAATGTCAGAACACCTCCTCCCTGACCGCTTTCCCGCCAATTTCCGACCTTTCCCCTACCCGAACCCAACCTCTTTCTGCGTTTCTTCCTTTTCCCCTTCCTTTTTTGGCTTACAGCCTACCAGAAAAAGCCTGCGCCGTAAAGGGAAAAAATTCTCGCTTAAAACACACAGAGCCGAGCAAATTTTTGCTCGGCTCTCTTGCTTTATTCTCACGCAAGAATTTTTTCTGCGGCGGTCTTTCATTGCCGTTTCTCCCAAATTCGCCTTTCCTTGACGGCTTCGTCTTTTTCCGGTGTTTTTTCGGTGTTCGGAAAAAGAGTTTTTTCCTTTTCGCAGATTGATGTTGGGTTTTGGTCGGGTTTCGGTTTGGTTTTGGGCAGAAATTGGTCAAGACAATGTTCTAACATTCCTTTTCTTTTTCTGCTATGATAATTACATAAAACCTCGGAGGTCACAATTCCTATGAAAAACGCAGTCATCTACGCAAGGAGCGCTTCTTTCAACGAAGATTCGCTCCGCACTCAAATCGTTCTCTGCAAAAAATTCGCCGACGACAACGGCTATACCGTCGTCCGTATCTTTGCAGACAATAACGCATCCGGCAGATCGGCAAAACGCCCCGCCCTGCAAAGGCTTCTCAAAGATATAAATTCAAGCTGGGAAACGGTCATTATTCTCGACCATTCACGCTTTTTCAGAGAATCCCGCAAATATATAGAATATATGCTAAAACTGAACTTTGCAGGCAAACGGATCATAACCGCCATCGAACAAAAGGAGGCTTTGCTGTGAAAGTTGCATTTTATTTCTGTGTTTCAAAAGAACTGCCGAAACAACCTGTCAAGTATTCTTTTGAAGAAATCAGAAAGTTTGATAAAAGTTTACCGATTAAAGAATGGCTGAAAATCCGTCCGGCTACTGACAAGAAAAGCCTGCTCCGTAAATAAACCACATATCGGGAGGGAGAACATTGAAAGAACAGACCATTATGACAAAGACAGAAAACAAGCTATATGTTCCCCCTCTTTCGGACAACGGGGCACATGCCTTTTATTCTGCACTGTTAGAAAAAATAAAAGAATTGAACGACGCCGAAAAATCGAACGCCGCATAAAGCCGAAACCCACTTTATTGTTCGGTCGAATGCGCGTTCCGAAACGGCAGCAACAGGAGTTTTGATCAGTGAAAACAGCAGTAAATTATCTTCGCTATTCCAGCGAAAATCAAACGGAACAATCCATCGAAGGACAGATGCGCGTATGCCAGGAGTATGCCGAACGGAACGGCATACTCATCGTCGCCAATTATATCGACCGAGCCATGACAGGCACCAACGATAACCGCCCCGATTTTCAGCGCATGATCAAAGACAG
>CDZB01025181.1_pt1 | contig 24814 bp, 22 predicted proteins | sample 554961 | NCBI WGS metagenome assembly CDZB01 (sample SAMEA3182106, study PRJEB8094) | gut metagenome | biome: human; feature: gut; material: Stool; isolation source: human stools | place: Canada | collected 2013-02-26
ATGTGTTTCTCCATGGGCTGGATTTCCCTGGGTATGGAACAGAATATGATTTCAGATGGCGTTACCTCGACTCATCATTCGAGTTCCTTCGCCAACCAGATCTGTCTGCTCCTGGCACTCGCCAACCTGCTCTACTGCGGCAAACAGTTTTATGTTTCCGCCTGGAAGCAGCTTTTGCATCATACGGCAAACATGGATTCGCTCGTAGCACTCAGCACCCTCATCGCCTTCCTCTTCAGCACCTTCAACACCTTCTTCGGCGAAATGGTATGGGGAGCGAGAGGCATAGAATGGCACACTTATTTCGATGCTTCCGTGATGATCATCACCTTCGTGCTGACTGGCAGATGCTTGGAAGAAAAAGCGAAAGACAGTACGGCGAGCAGCATCCGACAACTGATGGGAATGCAGCCGAAAACTGCCCGACTGGTGACTTACGAGAAGATAGAAGGCACCAACGACTACAAGATGGAGGAAGTTCCGATTTCCACCATTCAGATAGGCGACATGATTGAGGTAAGAGCCGGCGAGAAGATTCCGGTGGATGGCGTGGTTACCCAGGCAGAGAGTTTCATGACGCCCGATGCTGCCTATGTAGATGAAGCGATGATCAGCGGCGAACCGACTCCGGCGATAAAAAAGGCAGGCGACAACGTGCTGGCTGGCACCATTCCGAGTCAGGGAAAGCTCCGCATGAGAGCTAAGCAGATTGGCGAGAACACCGCCCTGGCACACATCATCCGCATGGTTCAGGAGGCGCAGGGCAGTAAGGCGCCCGTGCAGCGCATCGTGGATAAAGCGGCTCTGATTTTCGTTCCAGCCGTAGCAGCCATCGCCCTCATCACCTTTTTAATATGGTGGCTGATAGGCGGCAACGCTGCTCTTCCGCAGGCCATCCTTTCAGCCGTAGCCGTATTGGTCATCGCCTGTCCTTGCGCCATGGGCTTAGCTACTCCTACCGCCCTGATGGTGGGCATCGGCAAGGCGGCGCAGAAGCAGATTCTCATCAAGGATGCGTCGGCGCTGGAGAATCTCCACAAGATCAACGCCCTCGTCATCGACAAGACCGGCACTCTCACCATTCCTAACCAAAACATCGATTTCACCAAGCAGGAGGATTTGGATCTGGAGACGAGAGAGACCCTCAAGCCTCATGCCCAGGAAGCGATGAAGCAGTTGCAGGAAAAGGGAATAGAGGTCTATATGATGAGTGGAGACAAGGAGGAAGCGGCTCACTACTGGGCTGAGAAAGCCGGCATCAAGCATTACCAGAGCAAGGTGCTGCCTGGCGACAAGCAGGCTTTGGTAAAAAAACTTCAGGACGAAGGCAAGCAGGTAGCGATGGTGGGCGACGGAATCAACGACACCCAGGCTTTGGCCCTTGCCAACGTGAGTATGGCGATAGGAAAGGGAACGGATGTGGCGATGGATGTGGCGCAGATTACGCTGATGAGCGATGACCTGCTGGCACTTCCGGAAGCCGTAAAACTGAGTCAGAAGACGGTTCACATGATTTGGCAGAATCTCTTCTGGGCGTTCATCTACAACATCATCTGCATCCCGTTGGCAGCCGGCGCCCTTCATATCTTCGGCATTGATTTCCAGATAACCCCAATGTGGGCAAGTGCCCTGATGGCCTTCTCCAGCGTAAGCGTAGTGCTTAATTCATTGAGGTTGAGATTAGCGTAAAATGAAAGAAAATGGCAGATTCCCTATGCATCAATTTGGAACCTGCCATTATATTTTTCCCCTTTTTCAAGCATACCCCAATACACTTTTTCTATAAAAACAAGGGCAGAAAACCACACTTTTCCGAAAAAAGCGGTATTTACCCTTATAAAACTTGGATTTTACCCCATAAACCACCCCTTTTTAGTAAAGGTGATTTTCATGATAAACCGTAAAGGACTTTTAAGGGATTGGAAAACCTTAATGACCGATAATGACCTTGACATTAATGATCTTATCCCCTAAATAGCCAGACTCCATTGTCAACAGAAAATCACATTACCCAAGCAAAAATGACAAGAAAGGCCAGATTGTGTTTTTGCAGAGAAAGGAGGAGAAAAATGCTCTTAAGAGCAAGAAAAAGTGGTTCCGATGGCACTTTTCACCCCTTCAGAAGGCAAAAATAAGAGGGGGAAAGGCAGAATGAAAGGGGGAAAACAAGGAATTTCTTGATATATTTTGTCAAGATTCTAGTAAAAAAGCAAGAAAACTGGGGTAGAGAGAAGAGGAATATGTGCTGTTTCTACAATACAAAACATGGTACAAGCCGAAACTACAGCATAAGCTAATTTGCTGACTATCATCACATTACAATCATCCATCACTTCTTTCCGAATAACTTTCAGAAGCCTAATCCGGTCATTTTCGGTCACGGTCATTTTCGGTCATTTTCGTTTTCGGGGGCGCAAATCTCCCCTATAGTATTATATAAATATATTTATATATACTATAGACCCAAATGACCGAATCATTTTTGAAAATGACCGAAAATGACCGTGACCGAAAATGACCGCTTTCCAAAGATCAAAAAACGATTTCAAAGGCAGCTTTTGCAATCAGATGCAAAAGACGAAAACACTTATACATCTACACATCAGTTACTTACGAACTATTTTTCAACATTCTACGGGAAAAAGCTTGCTTTCAGCTCCGGATTTTTGTATCTTTGCACCGGCAATCGAAAGAACAGCCTTCTTGTGCCAAAAGTCGGTCATCTATGAAGACCGAGGCTGGTCTTAATAGATGGCAAGCGCCGGTCATCAATGAAGACCACAAAATGGGCAGAGAACGGCTTTCTGGGGAATTGTGATTCAAGGAACTCCCAAACGCAGACTGAGCATGATCAACTTCAAGAACTTTCAAAACTTCAAGAAAGACTCCAGCATTACAAACAAGTGGGGTGAGTTATTCCTCCCCCTCTACCTTGCAGCTGTCGAATCCCATCTCCTTGGCTTTATCAGGACCAAAGGTAAAATAGATGGCTTCGCCCTCATCACAAACCTCGCCTTTGGAATTCTCCAGAGTCAGGTGGATGGTGACGATGTTGCGGCGCTGACTGGCGATGTGACCACGCACCGTAATCTGCGAATCGGTAGTCATCACAGGCTTCTTGTACTTCACGTTAAGCTGCATCGTCACACCCGTGGTCTGCAGTTTGCGGTTGATAACCCAGCCTGCCACTTCATCCATCAGCATACTGATGATTCCGCCATGCAGGGTATTGATCCAGCCCTGGTAATTCTCGCCGGGATTCCAGATAGTAAGCACATCCTCACCCTCTTCCCAAAACTCAAGATGCAATCCTACAGGATTGTTGGGGGCACAGCAAACGCAGTTGTAACCCTCCTTGTTCAAATATGGATTTAATATCTTCTTCATTTTCTAATTGATTAAACTGATTTCTAACTGATTAAACTTTTTAAAACAATGCAAAGGTACGAATAATATCTGATAAGACAAAGTTTTTAAAAAATATTATTGTTTTTCCGTCTGACTACCTAAAAATAGGGGGTCAGACGGAGCCCTAACTATTTAGAAGAAATAAAAAATACCTAGAAATGGGGATAAAGATAAAGCCCCGCTATTTAGAAGAAATAAAAATACCGATTATTAAGTATTGCAGGATTTTGAAATACCCAGTACCTTTGCAGCGTGAATTAAAGATACTCGCAAGCGGCGAGTAAGTGAACAAGAAACAATACAAAAACATGAAGAAATGAAGAGAATTATTTTTATTATTTTAGGCTGCATCAATATTTGCCTTGCTTATGCACAGAGCTTTAACGGACAGTATATTTCTGAATGGCAATGGGACATGAACAAAAATACGAATCTGATCAATCAGCTGAGATTGGAACTGAGTGTTCCGATAGGAAAAGGAAAGGATTCGTTCGAGGCGGCTACGCTGCATGTGGCAAAGACCAACGATGGTATTATTGACGACTGGCAGGGATTTTCAAACATAGATGCAGACAACAACTTCGCCATGCTTGCCGTGCTGGGCTACATGCACGAGTGGAATTCGGGCCATCTGTTTGTAGGTGTAAGAAACGTGAACGAGGATTTCTTTACCTCTGATGTTACGGCACTTTTCCAGAACAGCTCTGAGGGAATCTTCCCTACCGTTGCATCCAGCTATCCGATAGCCAACTATCCGTATTCAGGCTTGACCCTTTACTTTGATGTAACCAAGGGAGGATGGACTTTCAGAAACAGTCTGTATAATGGTGCGGGATATAATGGCTGGAAAGCGCACGACAATCCTTTCCTGGTTCGCCCGAAGAAGGATGGAATCTTCAACATGTCGCAGTTGGAGTATGAACATAAAGGTGGAAAATATTTTGCGGGTGCTGCCATCCATACCCGTCAATATCCAATCAACGAGGATGGCGAAATGGTTTCTGCCGATGAATCCAAGGGCAAAACAACCTGTGGCTGGTGGATTTACGGAGAGCAGAGTGTATGGAAGGTTGGCGACAAGAACATTTCGTGCATGGTGCAATATTCCGAGAACACCAGTCATCAGAATGCCTGCTACCGATACGCAGAACTGGGCGGCGCCTATCAGGACGAGAAGAACGAGTGCGGTCTGTCGGGCCAGTACGCCCGCTTCCAGCAGGGTTCGGAATATTCGCTGGAAGTAACGTGGAAAAGACAGCTGACGGAATCCATCTCCCTTCAGCCATCGTTCCAGTACATCAAAAACGACAATGGAGATTTCACGGCACTCAGTGCCCGACTCTATGTCAGTTTCTAGCAATCCATTTCGGCAAGACCAGGGTGCCCATCACCAGGAAAGGGTAATAGAAGATGGCGCGCCAGAGCATGGCGGCAAGGATGGCTACCGAGGCATCGGGCAGGAAATCGGCATAATAAAGGCGGAACATCAACTCCGCCACGCCGCTTCCGCCAGGCGTAGGACTCAGAATGGAAATCATCCACATCACCCATTGGCGGCACCAAGCCACCAGCATGTTGCCCTGACAATGGAAGGCAATGAGAATAGCTACCACGATGGCGAATCTCGACAGCCACGCCAGGGAAGTATAACCCATCAGTTGCAGCCAGAATCTTATAAATCGGCGAAGCCACCGGCTGTTGATTATCATCATTCGTAAACGGAACCTTCAGGATGCTGGCAATGGTAGGAGCCACCTGCTTGGTGTAGATGGTTCTGCCCCCTTCCATTTCTCCCAGATGCTGAATGTCTTTTCCGAAAGCCACCAGCCAGGTTTGGTTGCTGCCTTTGATTTCTTTACCATGTTCTGTCCAGGAAGCTTTGGAATCTACTTTGCCACGGTTGGCGTGAACGCCCAGGCTTTCTCCCCTACCATGATCGCAGGTAATGAGAAAGGTGGTGTTGCCCTTGTAAAATGGATCCTGCTGGCAGCATTCCCATAACTGTCGAACAAACTGATCGTTCTGATGGGCAGCATTCAGATACTCCTGCCATTTGCCATGATGACCGTAATAATCGGTCTCGCAAAACTCTACGAAGAGGAGCTTGGGATGCTTCTCCCTGAGGGTTTTCAAGGCTCGGTTCAGAGTCACGCTGTCGTTTCTCACCTGCTTACTCACCCTGTGAGGAGAGCGGAAATCCACAGGCAATTCGCTTCTGTGATAATTCAGGATATAAGGAACCACATCCCAACTTGCCACGGCACTCACCCTATCCTTGTACTCAGAACAAGCCTCAGCCAATTCCAGAACCGAGCGGTTGGGGTTATACTGCTTACGGTTGTCGAAAATGTGCTCATCATCGGTTACTCCACAGAGCATCTCGCTATAGCCGGCATAGGATTTCCAGATGCCGTTGGCCACCTCCATCTTCGATTTCCGGTTGCGGTTGCCAATCATGCAGCCTTTCTTCCTGCCCATCTCCCAGAGAAACGGCATCAGACTGTCGCGCCTGGCACCCTCAAACACCTCCTGCCATCTCAAACCATCAATGGCAATCACTACCACATGCGACTCCTCCTTCTTGCTATCCTTGCCATACACGGCGAGCAGGAACAACAAGGGAAGAAGCAGCAACAATGGAATCATTTTCTTCTTCATAAGCCTGGTTCTCCTTTCTATAATAATAAGTATCGTAAGCGTTTTCTATGGCGGCAACGATTCGGCTTTCAGCATGGTTCTCCCACATTCTGAACTCCACATCCTCCTCGTAATCACGGGCGAAAGCCTTCAGTTTATCAATGTCGAAATCCTCGCTTACTATGCCAGCCATTTCTTTTTCTGCATCCATCGCATTACATTCCTGCTCCACATGAGCCGGAATCAGCATGCATGGCTTGCCCATGTAGAGTGCCTCACAGACGCTTTCGAAGCCGGCGGTGGTGGCGAAAGCCTTGCAACCTGCCATCATCTTGAGAAACTTCTCGTCGTTGATGCGATGGAAGGTGAGCGTATCATCCACCTTCAGTTCTTCGGGCGCATCTGGCTGATCCCAGAAGAAATGGAGACGGGTATGGGGATGCTTCTCGTGCCACGCCTTTACATCCTCGGCAAATCCGGCATTCAGCATATAGCCCATGATGTAATCACCATGGTGGCGGATGATGGTCTTGGCTTCCTGACGGAGCAACGGTGGAACCACCTTGATGCCGTGCACAGGCTCATCCTCATAGTCACGGATGGAGAGTGCCAACTTGGCTGTGGCTCCCACGCAGGTGATGCGGGTAAAGAACTTCAACAATGATTCTGAAAAAGAATACTTTCCAGGCATCTGGAAAGAAGGATGGAGGAAAAGGTACTGATGACCGATGCAAACCTCCGGGATTCCGAAACGGAAAAGGGAACAGGTAATGCCGCACAACACCTCGTAGAAATTGATGATGATGTCGGCTCCACTCTCCTGAATATTCTTTCGTATCAAATGGATACTGGAAAGATAGCTGGGAGCAAGAAGCGTGTTGTAAGTCAGGGAGCGCAAGAGATTGAACTTGCGATTGTCCTTAGACGGCAAGAAATTAGGACTGTCAAAAACCTCGATAGGATTACCTATCTTATCCTGGAAGAACTCGGGAATCACCCTGTTCTTGCTCTTGCCCACTAAAACCTTCACTACTTCATGGCCCTCATGCAGAAGCATCTGCTTAAGCGCCAACGCCTGGGTGAGATGACCTCTACCCTCTCCTTGAATTACAAAAATTACCTTCATTTTTCTTTTTACATCTTTAAAAACATCTAATAATTAGCTGGTAAAGTGGCAGATGCATGTTACACGAAACTGTCCATCGCCCCTTTCCGAGTGCAAAGGTATAAGTTTCATATTTCAAAGATGTTAGAGAAAAATGAAGATAGGGTTAAAAACTCAGAATACGATTAGAGCCTTATTCCTGAATCGGGTTCAGGAATAAGGCTCTAAATAAAATACTAGAATATCGGCTGACCTACACAACCATTCGGTGCCTGAACATGAAGCAGGGCGGCGATGGTTGGCACAATATCGGTCATGAATGTCTGCCTGGTGGTTGCACCATGCTGGATTCCCCAACCCATGAAAACCAAAGGAATGTGGGTGTCGTATGGATTCCACTCGCCATGGTCGGTTCCCTTCATGCCGTGGGCATAGAAATTCGGCTTCAATACGATGGCCACATCACCGCTGCGCTCACGGTTATAACCATTCACAATGCGCATCTTCACATCCTCAGGAATGCTCTCGGTCATCGTCTTCTCCATATCGCAGGCATACTGCACGCAACTGTCTTCCTTCAATACATCCACCACGTTCTGCTTGATCTTGGCGAAATCCAACTTGTTTTCCTTGATGATGTTACGGTTGAAAAACACCTGATAGTTCATCACGGTCTTCACCAAATCACCCACATTCGGATACTCCTGAGCCAGGGTCTGGTTCAGTTTCACTGCCACAGCATCACCATCCCAACTGCCCGCAGGAATGCGGCGGTCTTGCAGGAACCGGGCGTTGTTCATCGCTCCATGATCGGCACTCAGGAAAACCAGATAATTTCCTTTGCCCACCTTCTCATCGAGATAAGAAAGGAAATCGGCTATCGCTTTGTCCAGTCGCAGATAGGTATCCTCGGTCTCTACGGCATGAGTTCCTACCTGATGACCGATATAATCGGTGCTGGAGCAGCTTACTGCCAGCAAGTCGGTTTCATCATCAGCACCCAACTGCTCTCCATCTACCGCAGCCTTCGCCAAGTCTATCGTCAGCGAATTGCCGAAAGGAGTCTTTCTGATGACTTCATAACCATATTTCTTATAAAGGGCTGGGAGATTGAGCGGCAGCGTAGCCTTCACACCCTTGCAGATTCCATCCTCATACTCGTTCTCATCTTCCGTACTCTCGATGTAAGTATTCTCAGGATAGAGTGTGCTCCATTTTTCCGAAAGATAACGCTCAGGCAGATGCTGACTGTTGAACGCATCCATCCACTTGGGCAACTGGTTCATATAATAAGAACTGGTGATGAACTTGCCGTTCTCATCATCAAACCAGTAGGCGCCGTTGGGATTATGTCCTGCAGGAAGGATGGAAGCACGGTCTTTCAAAGCCACACCCACCACCTTGGCTCTGCCGTTGGATGCAATCTTCATCTCATCGCCGAGGGTGGTAACCCAGAGATTTCTAGGCGACATCAAGCCCGCCTTACTGTTGGAGCCCACCGGTTTCACGGTTTCATCATCCGTGCAATACACCTTCTTACCATTCTTCACAAAATTGTTTCCAGCGATTCCGTGGATAGAAGGCACACTACCGGTATAGAGACAAGTATGACCGATGGCTGTAACCGATGGAACATACGGGATTCGGGTATTTTCGCAAGAAAATCCCTCGTTGAGCAAGCGTTTGAATCCGCCTTCTCCATAGCGCTTCTGATAGCGATAGAGATAATCCCATCGCATCTGGTCAACCACAATGCCCACTATCAGTTTGGGGCGCTGAACGTTAGAAGCATTCACCTGCTGGGCAGCAGCAGAGCCACATCCCAGGAATGCCAACGCAATAAAACTTAATACCTTATTCATTTCTTTCCTATTCTTTCTTATAAAACTCTTTTTCTTATAAAAAATACTGTAATACTTTTTACCGCTGCAAAGGTATTTAAAGGATGTTACCATCGCGTTACAAACAGATGAAAGAAGAATGAAAGCATTCATTTTATTCTGAGTGTATCATAAGTGCATGAAGAAAATCTATGCAAAAACGAAAAAGAGGGTGTGCCATAAGTTCATGACACACCTTCTCTTTTTCGTTTTTGTTTTTTTATTCAAATTCGGTGCTGAAGCCGGAATCTGGAATGGTTGGAGAATCGATGATGAATGATGCGGAAGAATGGGTGGAGAGGAACGGACCTTTATAGATGGTCATCTTTCCCTTCACCATGTGGACGTTTTCGAACGACAGTTTTTTTACCACTTTATCTTCAGTATCAGTAGTCTGGGTATTCAGCGTGATATCCGTAACATCATCATCACCCAGGAAGAAATAGATGGTGAAAAGGAATCTTTTTGCCTTGAACCGATCGCCCGAGATATCGTATGTCTTGGTCAGGGTTGCCGGCTGGAGACAATGGCCCGTAGATGGATCGAAGACATTACCGCAGTTGCCGGTAATCGTACATTTGAACGACTTGATGTAATCTGGACGAATTTCTGATCGGCTGTCCAATTGCAATACGGTTACTCCACGTTTCAGGATGCAGTCGTAGTTCTGTCTTTCTTCTCTATCTTTTACGACAATATCCTGATAGGTATAAAACATATCTGTGGCCTCATTTTTCGGAAAGACGACCTCAGTCTGTGATTTGATGCTGACCTTGTTGTCTTTTGAAGGCTTATCAGTGGCAGCGGCGATAGCCACCATCTTGTAATTACCTTTAGGCACATACAGTTTTACCTGTCCGAAATTCTTACCGGTAGAAAATTGGGTTACCAAATACATCGTATCTTTATCTTCCGGAAATAAGGCTACTTCCAACTCAGTAATCTGCTTGCACTCACTCAGGTTCTTCTTCCCACCAGTGTCTGCACGGGTAATCCAAGGAGATGCTGCCTGAGCTACGTCAGCAGTACCTGCTCTGGATTCAATTTCTGAGATTGATTTCTCGAAGAAGTTGAAGCTAACTTCCAGTTTGTCACTTCGTGATGAAGAATCCATCACGCCATCCTCTTTACTACAACTTACTACTAGTAAGGCTGCAATAATAAGCCATAGGCTTTTAGTGAAATATTTCTTCATAGGTTTTAAATTTGAAGAAATACGCCAGAATATCTGGTATTGTCTGCTATTACTCATCTAGTTGATACAGCTAGCTGTTTTTCTGTAGTAGTATTGGTGCGAAATTACAAAAATTTAGAATACACTGTACTCCTCGCCCCCTATTTTTTAACTATCTTAACGAAGTTTTCACCTGATTAAACAAATAGGGGGCTTTTATGGGCACTTATAGACTACTCCTGCTCCACCTTCACTCCCGTAATCCGGCTCTTGAAATCGCCAGCCTTCTGGAGTGGGAACACCAGCGTGCGCTGATAGTGCATCTTGGCAGAAGGATTATACACGATAGGCTGAGTGGCAGTAGCATCACTCTTCTGGAATGTAGCCAGGTCTTTCTGCTGCATCGCATAAAGGGTGAGCGGACCAAGCTCCTCGCGCAACTTGCCATCCACATAAAGACAGGTCTTCCTGTTGTCGCCCGTAATCGCCAGAGTTACCTTCTTGCCCTTCTCTACCCTGTAGTTGAACTTGTTGAGATAACCCTCGTGGGCAAAACCAAGCTGGCCGCTTTCAGGGTCGGAAAGATAGAAGGTGGCGTTATCTGATGAGAACAAGACTGTTCCCTTCGGCTCATCGACTCCCTCAATGGTGAACTCCACCCGATAGCCATAGCCCACTTCCTTCTCGCCCGTGGTCTGACCAGGATTCAAAGTCTCTATTCTGAGCAGCTTGCCCTTCTGCCAGCGTGCTGCCTCGTTTACCGCAGGAGCCTCGCTGAGCGCAAGACGAAGACGATTGAAATCTTCAAAGGAGAAAGATGTAGCAGCACCCGTCCAGCACTTTGCCGACAGCGTCTGCAAGGCAGGGAACAGTCGGTCGTGAATATCCTTCACCGTAATGCCGTTGCCCGTATGGTCGTTCCATACGGCAAACATACCGCCGAGAATGGCAGGGTCGTTCTCCTCGAACTTCTCGTTGCCAATCTGTGCCGGAGTCCATGAATCGTAGAGATACTGGCAATTCAGGTAATCGTAATAATAGCCTGCTGCCGGAACGATGTAAACCAATCCGTCAGGAATGCTCACCAGTTTGTAACCCAGACGCTTCATCTCCTTCGGGGCAGCATAACCATTGTACCAGCAATGCATCATCACGTTCTCCGACTTCACCTTGGTGTCACCCTTGGCATGAGTAAGCGCGCCCCAAACGGCAGCCTGCTTGCCAAACGACTCTACATATTTAATATAATGGTCGGTGAAGTAGCGGAATTTCTCCACCACCTCCTTCTTGGCGTTGGAATATTCATCAGTTCCGATGTGCACTACCTTGCCCCGGAACACGGGGTTCTTGCCCTCCAGATACTCCTTGAAGAGCCCATCCACAAACTTGTAGGTCTCGGGATTGAAGAGGTCGAGATGATCCATGCCATATTCCTTGGAACCGATTTCCGGCTTGTAATGGGTGAAGGCGAGCGAATGGGCTGGCACATCTATCTCGGGGATGATGTTGACGCCATACTGCTCTGCCAGTTTCTGGAGTTCGATGAACTCAGCCTTGGAATAGCTGCCATCCTTTGCCGTGAGTCCCGGATAGGTGTCGCATTCCAGGCGGAAAGCCGCCTGGGTCTTTGCCCAATCATTACCGAAAAACTGTCGGAATCCGTTATCATTCAGATGAATCTGCAGGGTATTCATCTTGTAATAAGACATCATCTTGACGAGCGAACGCAGATAAGACATCGGGATGAACTTTCTTCCGCAATCCATCATGAAGCCTCGCAGCCCATAGGCAGGCTTATCCTGGGTAGAGCCTTTAGGCAGCACGAAACCTGCCGAACGCTGCTGCTCTGAAAGCTGCAGCACGGTGCGGGTACCCCATACCAGTCCTTCTACCGAAGAAGCCGTGATGGTAGTTACGTCGCCGATGGTGAGGCGATAGCCTTCCTTGCCGAGCAGTCTGGCTGATTTCCTATCAGACTGGAGCACCAGCACGATGTCGCCGGCAGAGGGCTTTCCCGTCTTAGGCGTGAGCGGTTTTCCCACCAGGTCATGGTAATCGGCAGCAAAGAGTTTCGCCACCTCCTGGGCGTTCTTTCCGCCCTTCACCACATATTTGCCCGATGGGGTAAACATTCCCTCTGCCCCGCTCCATTGCTTGAGTTCAGGGATTACAAAAGGTTTTTCGTTGACCGTTGCCCAGCCACACGAAAGCACCAAGGTGCAGCAAGCCGTCAGCAAGAGACGCTTGAAATCATTTAGGTTTTTCTTCATACTTTACTGTTTTAATCATAAAGATAAAAAATGCGCTCCATCATGTGCCACTTCTCATCGCTCGTAGCACCCTTGCCGCACTTCTGGAACTTACCTACCACTTCCTCCCACTCTGCCTGTCTAGGGAGGGTGGCGAGTTCTGCCATTTTCTTGTCCCAATCGAAATCTACGGGAACATCCACAACCATCACCAGGCGGTTGCCGAAGATGTAAATCTCCATCTCCAGGATACCTACCTGTCGGATTCCGTCACGAATCTCCTTCCATTGCACACCTTCAGAATGCAGGCGGCGATATTCACGGATAGCCTCCTCATCAGATTCCAACTCTAACCACTGCACGTAGCGCTTGGTGGCTACCGGATACTTCTTCTGTTCATAACCTTTCATCATAATCATTAAGGGGTTAAAGATTAAATAATATGTTGTTTTGTTTATTTAGTGCAAAAATATAAAAAAAGATTGAGCAAAACAAGCTAAGATAGAAATATTTTAGTTACTTTTGCATTATCTTATAAAATAACAGAACAATTATGAAGAAACTACTCTTATCCATCGCCTTTCTGCTCCCTGGTATGGGAATGATGGCGCAAACTCAGGTGAAGACTGCCGGAGGTATTCTCGAAGGAAAAGACCTCTCAGGCATCACAATTTTCAAGGGTATTCCATTTGCAGCCCCTCCTGTGGGCAATCTCCGCTGGAAGGCTCCTCAGCCAGCCCAGAAATGGCAGGGCGTGCGCGAGGCAAAGGAGTTCGGACCGAACCCGATGCAGGAACCTATCTTCGGAGACATGAACTTCGGCACAAAGACAAACAGCGAGGATTGCCTATACCTTAATATATGGACTCCTGCAAAGACCATGAAGGAGCATCTGCCGGTTTTGATTTATTTCAACGGCGGAGGACTGATGGCTGGCAGCGGAAGCGAACCTAGATATGCGGGCGATGCAATGGCGCGCAAGGGCATCATCTCCATCACAGCCAACTATCGTGAGGGCATCTTCGGATTCTTCGCTCATCCACAGCTCTCCAAGGAAACATCCTATAAGGGTTCCGGCAACTATGGATTCATGGACCAGGTGGCTGCCATACAATGGGTGAAGGATAACATCGAGGCTTTCGGCGGCGACCCTAACCGCATCACCATCGTAGGCGAATCGGCTGGTTCCATGTCGGTTAGTGCCCTGATGGCTTCCCCTCTCTGCCAGGGACTCTTTGCCCAGGCAATGGGTTCCAGCGGTTCTGTAATGGGATTCAAGAAGATTGCTACCCAGAAGGAAGCCGAGGAGAAAGGCGTGCAGCTTGCCCAGAAAATAGCAGAGAAGATAGGCAAGGAAACGGGCAAGAAGGTGAAAAAGAACATAGGAATGAAGAATCTCAACGAGCTTCGTGCCCTGCCTGCCGAGGAACTGATGAAGCTGGCGGGAGTAAGAGCGGTTCCTGTCTATAATATCGACGGATATTTTATGAAAGAACAGCCTGTAGATGTCTTTGCCAAGGGCGAGCAGACCAAGGTGCCTCTGCTCATTGGTGGCAACAACCAGGAGATGACTCCATGGGCGGTATTGATGGGCAAGCAACCTACCGTTGAGAATCTGAAGGCTGGCGCCAAGGCTACCTTCGGGTCAGAGAACATCGATGAACTCTTCCGCCTTTACGGAATCAACAGCGACAAGGATGTGTTGGAGCAGCCGGGTGTAAATCTGGCTTCGGATATCTTCCTGGATTATTCTACCTGGAAGTGGGGCAACATGCACAAGCTGACCGGCGGACAGCCAGTTTACCGCTACCGCTATTGTCATCCTCGCCCAGCCATGGCCATCAAGGGCAAGGTGGCTGCATTGGCTGGCGGCGTGGTAGATGCTAAGGAAGGCGCTGCTCCTGCTCCACAGGATAAGGGAGCCGTTCACTCTGCCGACATAGAATATGCAATGGGCACTTTGCCAACCAACCACGTGTTCAACTGGCAACCGGAGGATTACATGATCAGCGACATCTTCAGCCAGTATTATGTAAACTTCGTGAAGACCGGAAATCCAAACGGTCTGGGTCTGCCGGAGTGGCCATCTACCAACGGCAAGTCCGTAGCTCCTGTGCTTCAGATAGATGTGAATACTGAGGTAAAAGCTGATGCCCAGATGGAGAAGCGCTATGAGTTTATTGACCAACTGTTTTGGAAAGAAAAATAATCTTTTTGCTGCATTCAAAAGCTTTATAATTTTGTCGTAGATAGAATGATAAGGCTGATAAAGCAGAATAAATAATAGAATTCATGTTTCAGAAATTCATCATCAATAGAGAGGGTGTACTGAAATTCGGACACGTTTATTTGCACCGTGATATGCTGGCTCCAGGTGAGCAATGCACATACGGTGGAGGACTATGGAAAATCGACGAAAGTCGGGGAGCCATAGTCCTCTATGGTCGAAGCTTCGATTTCGGTCCTCCCGATTTTGACTACGTGAAACAGATAGACTGGTCGGGCTTGGGGGGCACCCCTCGCCCACTGCTCTATCTGCCCCATTGGCCTAATGAAGAGGAGATTGTGCCAATCATCGTGAAGTAATTTACCGACACCAGTTATTACAAACCTATTACATTCCTCATTATTCACGTTAAATTCAATTAAGTTTCCTCATGGAACTTTCTCTATTTCGAATATTTTTTCTAATTTTGCGCCACGTTTCTAACGATAGAAATGAATATGAAAATTCTATGATAAAGAATCTGATTATTTTATGATAGGAATCAGATTCGCAGGAAAATAGAAATAATTAAGTATTATATATAAAATAGGTAAGAAAAGAAAAAATGGAACATGTTTTTACTGAATCGATGTTTTTGGTGGGCTTCGTGATATTCATTGCTGCCATTCTCGTATTAGACATGCTGGTTATCGACCGAAAGGCGCATGTAGTTTCCATCAAGGAAGCTGGCTCCTGGACAGCAGTATGGATTATTCTCGCTCTCGCCTTCGCCGTATTCATCTACTTCCATGGCGATATGGTGCACGGCATAGAGAACTTTGACGATTTGAAACTGATAGCCTCACGCTATGCTTCTCATCTCAAACTGGATCCGAATGACTATGAGGCAAGTCTGCAGCAATATCGCCACTACATGACCATCTCTTACATCTCAGGTTATCTGATAGAGAAGACGCTCTCGGTAGATAATCTTTTTGTGATGATGATGATCTTCAGTTCATTCGGAGTGGATAAGAAAGATTATCAGCACGTATTGAACTGGGGAATCTTGGGAGCCATCGTACTTCGCTTCGTCTTCATCTTTGCGGGTGCAGCCCTCATCAGCCGATTTGCCTGGATATTGCTCGTATTCGGAGGATTCCTGGTTTACAGCGGAGCCAAGATGTTCCTGAATAGAAATAAGAAGGAAGAAATCAATGCTCTCGATCATCCGGTGGTGAAGTTCATGCAGCGACGCCTGCATCTGGGTCCGCTGGTAATGACGGTAGTGTTCATCGAGTTCTGCGATTTGATATTTGCTTTCGACAGTATTCCAGCCGTATTCTCAGTATCACTCGACCCATTCGTGGTGTTCTTCTCGAATATCTTCGCCATTCTGGGCTTGCGTGCCCTCTTCTTCCTGCTGGCAGCGATAGCCGATAAATTCCGCTATCTGAAGGTGGGTGTAAGCGTGCTATTGGTGTTCATCGGTGTGAAGATGCTCATCCACGATTTCTTCGAGATTGATGCAGTAGCTTCTCTCGTCATTATCCTTCTCGTATTGCTCGTCAGCATCGGAGCATCGGTTGTAATTCCAAAGAAACAGGAAGCTTAAATTACAGAAAATTGTATAGCAAAATAAAAGGCTAAAGCAAAATTCATATTGATATTGCAATATGGATGAAAGAAATTCCCGATAAAGAAAGTTCTGTTTGCAAACGTTAAGTTGCAGGCAGAACTTTTTTGTATTGTTAAATCTAAGTATCCACCATTCCGTATAAGAACATATTTATTCCATTTATGAAGATATTTGTAAAGTTTATGCCAAATTTATCTGTATTTATGTTAATTCTGTGCCGTAGCTATGGCTATGGGAAGTCTAACCAGTTGCCATACGAAAGAGGCTTCTAAGGATATTATCCAAGACAACGTTGATAATGCTGTAGCTCAACTTACGCTACAGACCGACATTATCGAGAAGAGCGGTAAATTCCTCAATCCTCGTACGTATGAAAAGGGTAAGATGAACTAGAAGTCATCTTCTATCAGCCAGGCACTTTGGCTATAGGATCTACCACCTTTAGCCTGTCTGCCTTAAATGATTTCAAGTATTTGTTATCTATAATCTGCTGGATGGCAGCATTTTCTTGAAGCTGGTACGCGTCATCGACCTTCAGAATACAAAAAAGCTCGATAGTGGTGCCAAAAGTGCTTAAAAAAGCAATTTTTGGCACCACTATCGGCACTTTTTGCGTATTTTCCATCGTTTTTCCATTATTTTACATTATCTTTGCAGAAGATTTGCTGCACTCGGCAATCTGAAAGCAAGCTTTCATTGCGCTCATTTGCAGCATCTTTTCCGCCAGATTAAAGAAATAAAGATATGCTACAAAATATCATTGGAAGAAAACGGGAAATTGAGCTAATCAAAAATTGCGTCAGTTCCAACAAACCCGAATTCATCGCCATCTATGGTAGAAGACGAATCGGCAAAACATATCTCGTCAAACAACTATTGGGCGAGAAGTTTAGTTTCTATATGACGGGTGTGTACCAATGCACCAAAAATGAAATGCTCGCTTACTTCAGCGAGCAGCTGTCGTTGTATTCAGGAAAGAAGAAACAGGCAAGACCTAAAAACTGGTTCGAGGCATTCTCTCAACTGCGTGCTTATCTCTCCACCCTATTGGCAGAAAGAAAACAAATCATCATCTTCATAGATGAACTGCCATGGCTGGATACGCCGAAGTCTAATTTCATCCGAGCCCTAGACCTGTTTTGGAACGGATGGGCTTCAGACCAGCCAAACATCAAGTTCATCGTCTGCGGTTCTGCTACCACCTGGATGACCAATAAGCTTTTGGGCGACAAAGGCGGCTTGCATAATCGGGTAACCAGAAAGATTTACCTCGCCCCCTTTGACCTTAACGAGACAGAGCTTTTCTTACAATCAAAAGGTATCGTATGGACACGCCATCAGATAGCAGAATGCTACATGATCATGGGAGGCACGCCATTTTACCTCAATATGATAGACAAGCAATATAGCTTGCCTCAAAATATTGATATGCTTTTTTTCGCAGAAGGCGCAGAACTCTCCAATGAATACGAGTTCCTGTTCCGCTCACTCTTCAAGGATTCCATACTTTACCGAAGAATTGTGGAACTTCTTGCCAAAAAAAAGATGGGTATGACAAGAGAAGATGTGATGAAAGCGTTACATCTCACATCAGGCGGAAAACTGTCTGAGGCATTCAATGATCTCATCAGCTGCGACTTCATCAGAAAATACAATTCTTTCGGGAACAAGTCGAACGGTGCCATGTATCAGTTGACCGACCTCTACACCTTGTTCTATTTACATTATATAAAAGGTAAAGAGGAGACCGACGAACATCTTTGGAGCAACATGATAGACTCTCCGTCCCATCGTGCCTGGAGCGGTTATGCCTTCGAACAGCTCTGCCTTCACCATATCTCGCAAATCAAGAAAAAGTTAGGTATCCTGGGAGTACAGACGAATGTTTATTCCTGGCAACAGAAAGCCAACAAAGAAAAAGGAATTGAAGGTGCACAGATTGACCTTATATTAGACCGCAGAGACCAAATTATCAATCTCTGCGAAATGAAGTATTCTCTCCAGGCATACGACATCACCCCTGCTTATCTGCAAAAGCTGCTGGACAGAAGAGAAATCTTCCGCCAAGCTTCCAATACTAGCAAGGCACTTCATCTTACTTTCGTCACAGCTACAGGAATAAAAAAGAATGCCCAGGAAGGCATGATTCAGAGCGAAGTGGGATTAGACGATTTATTTGGTGAGAAAGTTTGAATTTGTACTTTTGCCATGCCATTCAGAGTTTTATTTGTTATTTTTTACTACACTAAGATAAGTGAAATTTTAGACATAAAAATCCTGAGCAACTTATTGTTGCTCAGGCACTTATAAGATGTTAAATTAGAGTGTTGCGAAATTAGGGATTATTATAAATCCTCACCATTAGCATGATTGTATTCATTGTCATAAAACATTGTTATGTAGTATTCTCCATAACTTTCACAAATTCTAAACCATACAGGTTTCATCTCAGATTTAAAACTGTTATGCTCTTCAAGCGGTCCCTCGGGGATCACGTGATGGGGAACTGGTGAACAAGAGACGAGCAACGAGGGATCACGAGGCGGGCAACGAGTGCCCAAACAAATGGCTATGATTTGGGCAACGCATCTATCATCAGTCGCTTTTTTGACAGATTAATCCATTTAATTGAATCAGATTTGTTATTTTTTTGCAACAAGATAAGTGAAAGACTGCTTATCAGTAACTATACGCAACAGATAGATACCTGCAGGAATGCCTTGCAGAGAAAGCGAGGCTTGATTTCCATTTATCTTCTCAGACTGTTTTAGCAGACAGCCGCTTATCTGATAGAGTTTGATGTTTCTCAAGCCACTACAGGAAACTGATAGTTGATGACTTTCGAGACGGACATCAATGGAAGGAGCTGCATTTACAGAGGCTCCGATTCCTGTAGATGTGTCCTGGGAAATAGCGAGGAGGTCGCCTTTACGCTTCAGGTAATACACGGGTCCCTGCGGATTGCCAAGTTCGATTTCCTTGCCTTCTATCTCCCCCATCACCCTCATGCGATAAGTATGACCATCGACAAAAGACAAATTGTTCTTGCGCAGCCAATAACTGTAAAGGGGTACCTCGAAGGTTGAAGAAACACTCACTTCATCATCGATTCCCCGCACCTGTATCTTTTCCTTGGTCTCTGTGTCTTCACCCATCAGCGTTATACGTCCTTCATAACTTCTGCCTTCGGATGCGAGCAGCGAGACTCCCAATTTGAAATTAGCATATTTCGTCATATCAATACTGCCTGATTCTATTTTCTCGTGGGAATCATCAGCTAAAAAGACTTCTGCTTTCGCCATTAGCGGCTTTTCCTGCGCTTTCTCCACCTGGATAAATGCAGCCTCCCGGTCGTGGATTAGGTTGACAGGATAGAACATCGTTTCTGCTTCATCGCCTGAGATGATGAGTTTCACTTCGTAGCATCCTGGAGAAAGATTTGAAGGCAAAGAAAGCAAAATTGGAATTTCGGTTTCGGTAAAACCTTCGATTTCGCTGAGCTGATCAACACGGGTATCCATCACGACCTCTCGACTATCATTGAGCAATTGTACTCTCAAATAACAGTCACGAGGTACTCCATTGAGATTTTTCAGCGAGAAGAATGCCTGTACTTTTTCCCCCTGTTCTACGCTGCCGATGAGTCTTGGCTGCGCCATTAACTGGAAATGAGGTTCTTCCGAATAGATTTCCGATATGCGCCCAGTTTTATCCTTCAGTTCCACTTCTACCACAGGCGCCTTTTTTATCAGAAAGAACTCATCCCACGACTGATCTTCTTTTCTGGCAACACATACAGGAAGGAGACGATAATATCCATCCTGAAGACCTGAAAGATTCAACTTGACAGGTTGTGCTTCATTGATAAGATAGTCGTTCCCCATCCATCCGGCATGATCGGCACCATAGATTCGCTGCGTAAAACCTCCCAGAGCATGATCATCAGAATAGGCAACCTGCATGAGGTTCCCATCCACATCATAGACTGCTACACCAATATCTCCCCGGAAAGGCTTACCCCTGTTGACGAATGAATTCATTTCCACTGTAATAGTCTGTGATGGGTTGAAATTCTTGCCAGTTGCCTCTTTTATCAGTAGCGAACCACCCTCATTGAACATCAACTGTGGGGAATTTTCCAAGAGACTACGGTCTATCTCCGGATATTTCCCATTATCGGGATGTGCTAAGATAGCCATGATAGCACGGTTGAATGCCAGCGGCTTACCTTGGAACTCACTACCTGTCTGCGAAACACTGAGGTTGGTGAGTGAATAGTAGGCATCACCCTGTCCCTCCCAACCGAAATTCATGTGGAAGAGTCCATTTTCAACAAAACCATCTGTCACCCATGCATGTCCGGAAGCAGCACCAGCCGGTCTGCCTTCCAGATAGACAGGACATCCATTGAGGAGTTCCTGCCGCAGGATTTCTGCAAAACGGGTAGGCCCTTCTATTGCTTTGGTGGCATAGGCAGCCGAATAATCAAAATTTTTTAGCAGAGCCTGATAGGCAAATATGCCCTGTGTTCCGCTGGCGTTAGGTGTATATTGCATGAAAGAAGCCACGCCCACATCATTCATCAGCAAGGCAACGGCATCTTCCTGTTCTGATGTTGCACGAACAGGATAACGGTAGTCGGGCAACATATTCGCCCAATCATAATGAGACTGACTGAAGTCTGCACTTTTCTTGGTATGATAATAAGTTACCTCATACTCATTCTGTCCCTTTCCCTGAAGAGGCCATTGATGGTAATACATCAATTGTGCGATGGCAGTAGCCACACATCCGCTATAGGGGTAACCTGTACGGGCATTAAAAGGATGCGACTGTCCCCATCTGCTTTTCAGTAGAGGTGATACGGTTTGAGAAAACAGACCAGAGCGGGTTGCATTTCCGACAACTACCTTTCCTTCTTTCAGCACCTCGTATGTCTGGCGATACCCCTCCAAGAGGAGTTTTACGCAGGGGTTGGCATTCAGCGTGTCGAGTGTTCCCTCAGTACTGTAAGCCAAAATCTCCCCCATCTCATCATCGCCAGAGACAATCACAAATCCGCTTCCCCTGGCGTCATTATATATATAATAAGGTGTATCAGCTGTTTGAGAGAAACCTTTCGATTTTGCCTTTACCTCTTGGGATTGAGGTAAGGTGACGTACCTTTGTGCTATCTTCGCTGCTTTGCGAGGATTGATATTTTTACTATATGCTGCCGGACTAAAGGCTAAAAGGATACAGACGATGGCCTGTGAAAGGGCTATCGAGGGGGAAAAGGACAGGATACTATGAATAACTTTCATGATGACTGTAAGTTGATAATTATTAAAATCTAATAGTTTTATTTCTTTGTCATGCTGCAAAGATAGTACATTTTTAGGAAATATGTATCATAGGAGCAAAATATTACTTTGGTTAAGAAGCAAGACATAGTATAGGTATTCCTTGTAAATATCATGGCATGCAAAGAAAGCACAATCATCAGCAGCCCAATATCTTTCCTTACTTAAACCTATTTGTCCAGCGGAACCACCCACAATGACAAATGGGGTGTTGGCATCCGCATTGTAGTTATCAAAATAGCCCATAAGGTAATTGGTATTTTGATATACAGGATACCTTCCTTCGTCTGTTAATTGCTCTTTCGTTACACATGTACTCCTCGTCTTACATTACAGAACTTTCCGATAGATGTAACCTCCCAATCCTTAGGAATCTCTCCTATCTCCGTATTTTTGTATTTCGTTTCTTTCATACCTCTCAATCTTTTTTTTGTGGCTTTTCAAGCACCACCCACACACCTGCATTAACCTTGCCTTCATGCCGAATGATGCCAGCTTTCTGCATTGCCGCCAAATCGCGTTCTACTGTACGCTGTGTCACCGACAAAGTTTCCGACATTTCTTTTCCTGTGATTAACGGATTTTTCTTGATAGAAGACAAGATAAACCGTTGACGTTCAGTAAGGTTCGTTTCCGACATGTTTCCGACATTTGTTTCCGACATGTTTCCGACATTATTCGTGTTATTAGTTCCATTTACACCGACATTACGGTAAATGGTAATCAGCGTTCCGCTGACATGATTCTCGATTTTAGGCTCAGGAAGTCCCATCTTTTTCAATCCTTGACGTATCTTGTTAATGCCACGCCCCCATGTCTCGATAAAGCCAGCCTTGTAGAAGGCATTGGCTATGTTGCAGTTGCGAGGTTGTGAAGCATGTTCTGCGAACAACTTTTCTTGGTCAATGCCTTCTGGCAGTTTGCCATCGTTCCAAAGCATAATGCAGTCGTCATATACTTTCATTTGTGTATGTACTCCCATATAGTCACGGTGTACGATGGCATTGCAAATAGCCTCACGCAACACATCCTCGGGTATTTCCAATTGCTCTATACGTGTTATCCCTTCGTAGTGAATGGGGGACAAAAGGTACTTGGAACGCAGCAATTCAATGATACGGTTTACCATTTGCAGGATATTTCCTTCTACTACGTCCTGTGTGATCAAGTCGCTCTCGTCATTACGGAAACGGCCGATACGGAAATCGCAAGACACAAAGAATCTCTTGGGATTCTTGCCAAAGAGCAATAGGGCGGCTTGCTTGAGTTGTCCTTCCTCAGTTATCAAGTTCAAGCTTCGCAGCACAGCTTCAGTAGATGAAGTATAGGCGTCACCCGAAATTCGTCCCACTTCAATGCCTTTACGCAAGAAGTAGTCGATAGCTTGACGGTCTATGTCGTTTAGCGTGGCTCCGGCGACTGGCATATCATCCCACGACCACCCCATCTTTTTCAAGATAAAGTTCTGCAATGCCAGTCCCTTTAGTTCTTGCTTGGTAGAACCACTACGATAGTGGTAAACACCACGGTAAGCCACAGGCATACTGCTTGGTGTCACCACAATCTCTATGTATTCTTTTTCTCCTTCTGTAAGTAGGTTTACATCTTCCACGATGCCAAGGTAGTTGACAATTTTGTTAGGAATGTCTTCCATCAGCTTCTTGGCATCGGGCAGACCTATCACTTGTTTTTCATCGTTCACACCGATAAAAATGCGACCGCCTTGTGCATTGGCGAAACCGCATATCCATTTCAGATATTCGTCTCGCCAAGATTCTTTATATTCTATATTTTGACTTTCACTTAGCATGATGTTATTTTCTTTGTTAAAGCGTAAAACCCATTTCGGCAAGGTAGCCGTTTACCTCACTTTCGTACTCATTCACCTCTTTTGTCTTAGACTTATTGCTTTCAGTATCGCTGCCATTATCCTTCTTGTTCTTCTTTTCCTTGACTTCCTTTACCTTGATGGCTTTCACTTCTGGATAAGTCCACCCGTCGTTGGAAATCATATAACAGTCATCTTGCATGGTATCTGCCCAATAGTTTAGCAGGACATTATAGGTATCATAAGCATCTACGAGTCCACTATGCTCCATAGTTTTCGCTAATAGACTTTCAGACCAGTCGGCAATCAATTCTTTTGGATGGACACCTTGATTGATAGCCATCATCTTTGGTTCGACATCTTCTTTCCATCCATTTAATACTTTGGCAAAAGCTTCTCCTTGTGCCTTATAGGAAGAATCGCTGTCTATTACATCATTGATGTCTTCTTTTTTAGGCATTAAAGAATAGTACGTTTTCTACCAATACAAGCTTTATTCTGTTTATATCTTCCATACAATTATAATCTCAGCTACAAATATAGTGAAATAAATTCAATTTATAGAATATTTTCTTTATTTTGCATATATATTTAAGAAAAATTACATATAAAAAGTCTTGGTTGGTAAGTTTTGGAGGTATGCGATCCAAAGAAATCGTGTGAAAGAATGTAAAATGAAGGCGTGCTTTTGGCAACCATTATGAATTAGCATCGAAATACGTTGCCAGAGACAATCACAAATCCGCTTCCCTTGGCGTCATTATATATATAATAAGGTGTATCAGCTGTTTGAGAGAAACCTTTCGATTTTGCCTTTACCTCTTGAGATTGAGGTAAGGTGACGTATCTTTGAGCTATCTTCGCTGCTTTGCGAGGATTGATATTTTTACTATATGCTGCCGGACTAAAGGCTAAAAGGATACAGATGATGGCCTGTGAAAGGGCTATCGAGGGGGAAAAGGACAGGATACTATGAATAACTTTCATGATGACTGTAAGTTGATAATTATTAAAATCTAATAGTTTTATTGATTGTAGAAATATCCATTTCTATATTTTTGCAAATTTAGATAAAATTTCTGAATTATAAGCCAGTATAATAAAAAACTTCAATGATTTCCCTCGAATTGTGCGAAATTAGCCTTGTTTTTCGAGAAATCAAGACCACAACTGCAAAAAATCCTACTAACGTGCTCTGAGTCACAAAAATATTAATTATCTTTGAAGCAGTGTTCGTTAACTGATTTTTTAAACTTCAAAAATGTAGGCTTATGAAAGCAGTATGTGGTCTTGACGTTCACAAAGATAGTATTTTTCTTTGTATTTTGCACAGTGATGGTGAATTA